>Ga0196970_1000091_pt1 | contig 147313 bp, 130 predicted proteins | sample S1v_513CmetaG_FD_148672 | JGI IMG/M metagenome (GOLD analysis project Ga0196970, IMG submission 148672) | Soil microbial communities from Anza Borrego desert, Southern California, United States - S1+v_5-13C | ecosystem: Environmental > Terrestrial > Soil > Desert | place: USA: California... | reverse complement strand
CCGCCAGCGTTCGTCCTGAGCCAGGATCAAACTCTCCGAAGAAAAGTTTGTTTCGGCTCTACTTATCGTTCGTACGACTCGCATAGCTCTTTCTCTCTTACACTGTCTAGTTTTCAAGGTTCGAGGCTTTTCTCGCTGCCGTTTCAGCGGCGAGATTTGTATCTTATCACGCTGTCGCTTCAACCGTCAACCACGCAAGTTTTTCCTTCGTGGCCGCCGTCCGTGGCGACAAGACTGTATACTATCAGGATCTCCGGCGCACCGCAAGCGGTGCTTTCTGCCATGCGAGCACGGCGCTCCGCAGAACAGGTGCTCATCTTACCTTCCGGCTCCGCTCTGCGTCAACCGCCAGATTTCACCGTACTCGAAATCAAAAAGGCAGGCGCTCCAAGTGCACCTGCCTCTCCGCAAATCCCACGGTCTCAGACCTACCAGAAGCATCCGCGTGCCGCGATGTTCCATACTACTTCTACATATTCGCCACGAATCCCATAGAGCCAGTTGTGCAAGTTGAACGTAGTGCAGCCATGGCTCGGATAAAGCTCGACCCGCTCCCCGACGCGAAGCTCGTCTTCCTGACATAGGACCCAGCCGTGTTCATCGCCGCCTCGGCCGGGCTGATACGCAAGACCTGGCCGACCCTTCACCGGCGGCGCCCCATAGTCAACAGAGACCGCCTTTGTTCCCGTGTCCAAAATGGCCCGACCAGGCCCCCGGGATACGCACGTGGCCAGCAGGCCTAAAGCCGGCCCGAACGGTCCATCACCCATTTGGGCGGAGTACCGCGCATCCATTGTGGGATATGACCCCGGCTGGATTTCTGTGTAACCCGACTTTTCGGCGCTGCCCGTTACCAGATAAGTACCCGTCCCGCCTCCCGTCAGAACCGGTACGGGTATGCCGTCACGTTCCAACATCGCTTTCGTACCCAGAGCCGCGGCGTTGGCGGCTTTCGTGAGGCCGGTCCGCTCGGCCTCGTCAGGAATTAGGACCAGGTGGCCCTCGTACCCCTGAATGCCGGCGAAGCGCAGCGACCTCCTGCCCGTGATTCGCCGTGCCACAGCAAGCGCTTCGGCGGACCCGGGCTCAACACCACACCGATTCTGGCCAACGTTAACCTCCATCAACACATCCAAAGTGACTCCCGCTGACTCCGCGGCGAGCGCCAGGTCATCGGCGTTCTCAATGCTGTCCGTCACCACGGAAAGCCGGCACTGGCGGCTTAGTGCACAGAGGCGCGCGACCTTGGACTGCCCCACGATGGCGCGGGTAATCAAAATGTCGGGCAATCCCGCCGCGACCATCACTTCGGCCTCTCCAAGCGTGGCGCAGCAGACACCAACGGCACCGGCCGCCATCTGCTTGTGAGCGATCGCCGGCGTCTTGTGGGTCTTGATATGGGGCCTCAGGTTAATGCCGTTGTAGCGAGCAGCCTCCGCCATCGCCGCGATGTTCCGTTCCATTATGTCGAGGTCGACAATCAGAGCGGGCGTCTCCAATTCGTGCTTATGAATCCTCTGCCCATGGGCCGGACAGGCGGTTGCAACCGATGGTACTCCTGGCCGAGACATTGGACTCCCCCTTTACGGATCCCAACAATCAAGTAGAACCAACATCCAAAGTATAAATGATCGCTCCGACAGACATCAGTCACCTTAATGCACTCACCAGATGTCCTATTGTCCCCGGCGCTTTACCGCGAACATCCGCTCAACAAATGAGGCAGGCCATTCGGCCCGCCTCACTCTTCTATTCAGTAAGGGCGCCGACGGCAGCCTGTATCCGCTGAATCTCGATCGTGACCGCCCTGATTGCATCAGCCTGTTGCCGGGCTACCAAGCCGCTTTCGGAGACAGTCCTGGAAACGAATTCAAAGGACTTCTGCCATTGCGCCAGTGCGCTGTTAATCTCGACCGCCGACGCCTTTGTACGGTCAGCGAGCTTCCGAATCTCATCAGCCACCACGACAAATCCGGCGCCCAGGCGTCCCGCATGTGCGGCCTCCACGGCGGCATTCAGCCCGAGAAGATTCGCCCGCACAGCAAGGTCAGAGATAAGCTGCAACGCCTGCGAAGCGGCCCGGCCACGCTGCTGCAGGTCGGCGGTCGCTTTCTCCAGCTCCGCGCCCAACCCCAGGTGCTGTTCGGTGCCTGCCAGAATCTGCTCCGAAGCTGCCGAGGCATTCTCCAGCCCGGCCCACACCTCTTCACGAATGCGACCTTTTTGCTCCATAACGCCCATTTCTGCCTCGACGACGCGAGCGGCCAACCGCGCGGCGCCCCGGACGCGGTCCGGCTCTCCCGCTACCGCAATGGAGCCCACGCGCCTGCCCTGATATCGGATGAGGCAGTTGTAGCCGGCCCGGCGGACGCCTTTCATCTGGCTGACGTCTGCAGCGGTGATCGCAATCTCATCAACCTCACCGCGGACGATGCGCGCGGCGCCTTCATGGACTTGCCCAATGCGGTCTTTATCGACCGCCGCCTTGATAACTCCGCCCTGTCCACAGATGATGACCAGGCATCCTATAGCATCAGCCACAATTTGCCGGATACGTTCTGCGATGGCCTCATTTAGTTCGATGGTGCTAATGAGCGTAACCCCCTAAGAAGTAAGGCCTCTCGCTAACTGGATTGCTGACATCTCAGGTTATATATTCCCATGATGTGTGTATTTCCCTGCAAACCTATTCATTCCTTGTGTATAAAAAGAACGCCGGTGCAATTGACCGGCGCCAGCGACATGCCGCCGGAAGCGGAGCCGGTGATACCGGCCAGCAGGTTGATAGCCACGGCCTCAGAGATCAGGGGGTGCCCTTGATCGCCATGAGGGCGGTGGAGATGGTCTTGAAGCCGGTAAGGGAGGGGATGACGTTGCCGATCGGCATCGCGGCGATCGTGGAGTAATGAGTCAAACAGAACGGGGTGCCGACCAAACTGGTTGGCACCCCGTTCCATATACCTGTCACTGCTTCATGCGCGGATCCAACATATCCCGAAGACCGTCGCCGAGCAAGTTGATCGACAGTACCGTTATGAAGATCGCTGCCCCCGGGTAGTAGGCCATCCAGGGCGCCCTGGTCAGGAACCCCTGCGCAAACCGGAGGGCAGACCCCCAGGCCGGCGCCGGCGGCTGGATGCCAAGCCCGAGGTAACTGAGGCCGGCTTCGGCAATAATCGCGGACGCCGTGGCCAGCGACGCCTGCACGACGATCGGTCCGGCAATATTGGGCAGCACATGCAGGAATATGATGCGCGCATCGCTGGCCCCCATGCCCTTGGCCGCCTGCACATAGTCCAGGTCCCGCTGCGCCAGCACCTGGGCCCGGGCCATGCGAATGAAGGCCGGCGTAAACCCAATGCCAATGGCGAGCATGGCCTTGCTCAGTCCAGGGCCCAGCACCGCCGCCATGGCCAGTGCCAGAATCAGAAACGGAATGGCCTGGAACGCGTCGGTAATGCGCATGATGATCACTTCATCCCAGAAGCCCCGGTAATAGCCGGAGATCATTCCGATGGGCACACCGAGCACCAGAGCGATTCCCACCGACACCACGCCCGCAGACAGCGAGTTCCTGGCGCCGTAAATAATGCGGCTCAGTAGGTCACGCCCCAGGTCGTCCGTCCCGAACCAGTGAGCCGCACTGGCCGGCTTGAGCGCCATGGGGTAGTTCTGCGTCACCGGGTCGTAAGGGGCAATAACGGGCGCCAGGATGGCCACCAGCACCATGAACAGCACGATCGCTCCGCCAATAATGGCCATTTTGTTTCGGCGGAACCGCCGCCACAGTATGCGAGCCTGACTCACGGGCGGGGGCTCGGCGGGGTGGCTTCCTCCGGCGACGAGTCTCTCCTGCGCCATGATTAGCCCCTCCCCCCTGAGAGCTTGATGCGGGGATCAACCGCTGAATAGATGATGTCGATGACGAGGTTGACAGTCATCACCATAAAGGCAGCAAACAATACGGCCCCCTGCACGACCGGGATGTCCCGCTGGAAAATCGCGTCCACAATCAGCCGGCCGAAGCCGGGGATGGTGAAGATGGTCTCAGTAATCACCAGCCCGCCCAACAGCGCTGCGATCTGCAGGCCGCTCGCCGTAATGACGGGAATCAGTGCGTTGCGCACGGCGTGGCGAAGGATGACCACCCACTCCGCCAGGCCCTTTGCCTTGGCGGTGCGCACATAATCCTGCTTCAAGACTTCCAGCAGGCTGGCACGCAGGTACCGGGTTGTCACGGCAGCCTCCCGGGCGCCGGTCGCAAAGGCCGGCAGGATCAGCGAGAGCAAGTTGGCCTTCCAGTTGACCCAAATGGGCACGTAGCCCGAAGCCGGCAGCAGCTTCCACTGGAGAGAAAACAGCATGATCAGCATGATCCCGAGCCAGAAGTGCGGAATGGACTGACCTGCCAGCGCCGCAACGCTGCCAATCCAGTCAGCGACCCCACCGCGGCGCACCGAGGTGTAAATCCCGATAGGGACCGCAATCGTGATCGCCAGTAGGAATGTGAGTGCGGCCAGTTCCAGCGTCGCCGGCAGCCGCTGTCCGATCAGTTTCCGCACGGGTTGACGGTCGACCAGGGAGCGTCCGAGATCGCCCTGCAAGGCGGAACCCAGCCACGCCGCGTACTGGACAACCAAAGGACGGTCCAGCCCGAGTTGCTTACGGAGGGCCTCCACGGTCTCACGAGGAGCCTCGGGCCCCAGAATGACCAGCGCGGGATCGCCGGGAATGAGGTGGATGAGACTGAATGCAATGATGCTGACCAGCAGCAGAATCGGTATCATGAGCGCCACACGCCGCGTCAGGAAGGCCAACACGCGATTGCTCACCTCCCCACAACCGCCGCCGGACCGCATAGGGTCCGGCGGCTTTTGCTTCCAATTTGCTATTTGGTCAGGTTCAGGGTCCGCATCATCCCGTCCGGCACCGCCACATACCCCTGAACAGTCGGGCCGACGCCCTTCACGTCCTGCGGATGCCAGAGGTAAACGTAGGGCATCTCGTCATCGAGAATCGTCATGATTTGGGAATAGATCTCCTTCCGCTTCGCCATGTCGGTGGGAAGACGGGCATCGTTCAGGAGCTTGTCGACCTGCGGGTTGCTGTAACCGGCGTAGTTGTTGCCGCCGTTAGTGATCATGAAGGCGTAAATGTTGCCGTCCGGGTCGGGCCGGCCACTCCAGCCAACCTGCGCGATGTCGTAGTTCTTCTTGTTGAGCTTATCCAGCAGCTGCCCAAACTCTTCCTGCTCAATGTTGACCTTGATTCCCGCCTCACCGAGCATGCTCTGAACTACCTGCGCAATCTGCTGGTTAATCGGGGACGGAGCCGTCTTCAGCGAAATGGTGAGGTTGCTCTGCCCAGCCTCCGCCAGGAGCGCCTTCGCCTTGGCGACGTCGCGGGCCGGTATCGGCTTGCCGTCGCTGGCGGGGGTGCCCGGGTAGAAGGGGCTGCGGGCCGGAATGGCAATCTCGCCAAACACAACCTGGACCAGCGCCGGGCGGTCAATGGCGTAGCTGATGGCCTGGCGGACTCGCTTATCGCTGAGCGCGGGCTTGGTGGTATTGATCCACAGCCCCTGGTACTGTAGGCTCGGACCAATGAGAACCTTCAGCCGGTTGTCCGACTTCAGCTGCGGCACCTGCGCCGGCGGCACCGTGTCGATAATGTCCAACTGGCCGCTCTGCAGGTTGACCAACTTCACATTCTCGTCAATGACGGTCTTGTAGACAACGCCGGCGGCCTTGGGCAACCCTTGCTGCCAGTACTCCTCGTTGCGCACCAGGGTGATGCTGTCACCTTTAATCCGCTCCTTGAACTTGAACGGACCGGTGCCAACGGGATTATTGACGAAATCCAGGCCCGCCGCCTTCGCTGCGGTCGGAGAGACCATCATGCCGGCGCGGTCTGCCAGGGTAGCCAGCAAGCCCGCAAAGGGCTGCTTGAGGTCGATTTTCACGGTGGATTCATCGACCACGGTAACCTTCTCCACCGCGCTGATTTCGGACTTGCGGGGGGAGGCCAGAGCGGGATCGACCATCCGGTCGAAGTTGTACTTTACGGCTTCGGCGTTGAACGGGGTGCCGTCGTGGAACTTCACGCCCTTGCGCAGATAGAAGGTGTAGCTCTTCCCGTCAGTCGAGATATCCCACTTCTCTGCCAGTCCCGGCACGATGTTCAGCTTCGTGTCGAAATCAACCAGTTTGTCAAAAAGGCTCTGGAACACCTGCCGGTCGACCAACGCCGTCGACTGATGCGGATCCAGCTTCGGGGGATCAGCGTTGAGCGCGATCCGCATGATTACGTCGGGCTTCGGCGCAACGGGCTGTTGGGCCTCAGGGGCTTTAGCCGGCTCCTCCGTTTTTGGAGCAGTACGACTGCAGCCCGCAACTACGAACAGGCTGACTCCCACCACTACCGCGAGTACGCGTGACAAACGGCCATGAAGCATGCGATTCCCTTCCTTCCCTCTTCCAAGGATTTCAGGCCTTGTCGCCCTGCAGTCGGGGGCCGGACCTTTCCAGGAACGCTTCTCGAGATGCCCTGTAAACACTGAAAATGTGAACCCGGACCGCTTCCTCGGCCGCGATACCGGAACCACTGCGCAAAGCTTCAATAATGGCCGTGTGCTGCTCCAAGACCTGAACCTGTCGCTCGATGATGTCGCCACCCAGGCTTCGAATGTGCCTGAGACGTGTGCTGAGGTGATTGTGCAGCTCAACCAGGACCGTATTTCCGCTTGCGGCGACCATCAGGTCGTGAAAGCGCGTGTCCAGTTCCAGCAGAAGCTTGATCCGCCTCCGGGGGTAGGCCTCGCGCATCTGCTCCAGTACAATCGCCATGTCGTGGATGGCCGCGCCCGAATGGCGTTCGGCAGCGGCATGTGCGGCCCCGCCTTCAAGCACTGCACGGGCGCCGAACAGATCGGCGAGGTCCTGTTCCGTAGGGCTGTATACCTCATAAGCCGGACCCGGGACCGACACAATCAGATGATCCTTTTCGAGGCGCCGAAGCGCATCCCGGACGGGTGTCCGGCTGACACCCAGTTCAGCAGCCAGAGCGGTCTCCTTCATACGTTCACCTGGGTGAAACCTGCCCTCAATAATCCAGTCCCTCAACAGCGAGTAGACTTTGACGTAGAGTGGGTCGCTGTGCAAGATCGCTGGGGTTACAGGCAACAACTGCACCGCCTTTCCAGAACGATCTAAATCGCCGAACACTGTACTCTGTATACAGTATTCTATCTCATGTATCACAAGTGTGTCTATATAGACTGTTTGTAATCCTTTTGTGTGGCAGACAACTAAGATGATCCATTGGTCCTAACCCGGGATGATTGCCTGACCGCACGTGTGCCGCTTTGTAACGCGGACGATCCAATGGCGGGCTGTGGCCCCTGGCTACTGCCGTGCGCTTGCTGCACGACGTACAGCAAGCCTCCTTCGTCCACTCCGTGGTCAAGGAGAACGTGCGGGCACTCCGGTTCGGCCCCGTGTCGGCCGCACAGATGCAGGAGACTGAGACGTTGCTTGCTGGAGCCTAGTCGTGGCCGCAAATCAAAGGGGCGCCAGTGTGTAGCACCGGCGCCCCTTCGCTATGTTCAAACGGTGATTCCCGGCCCGCAGACTTCCGGCGGAATCGGCGGGCAGCCGCCGAAGGCCGGTGATACCCGGCACTCCTGGGGCATCACGATGCCGAAAGACGGTACCAGGATCTTCACCTCCGCTCCAGACTGGACAACCAAACAAAGCTGAATTGTACAGCAGATATTGGGCTCCGTCTGGGTTTGCCCCGCCATGGGCGGTTGGACCGTGCAAATGCATGTTCCGCGCACATCGCACGTCACCTCTGTCCCGGTGGGAGCACACAGGACAACCCGCTTCGGGAACGTCACCAACCGCGTCACGGTGATAGGCGTGGCGTTCGGCGCCGGAGTCACTGTGATTCGCAAGTCCAGGCTTACTTGAATCGAAACCAACGCCAGACCGTCCTGGTCGGGCAAGGGCTCCCGGTCAAGTATCTCCGAGCACGTGACATTGGTGATTTCACAGGTGGTCACCGTAGCCAGGGGACCCAAGTTCGGCACAAAGAAGCAGCGCTCCAGCGTATCCTCCTGGAAACAGTAATCATAAATCTTGCGAACTTCAACCACCACGATTTCGCTGGGCGGCGGACAAGCACCCCCACGCACCGGCCCGGGAACAATCCTGCGGTCCTGGCCGCCCGACATGGGCGCTAAGTACTCAGACAACAAACAGCCCTCCTCATGCAGGAGCTTGGTTCGTAAGTATGTGGCTGTGCCAGCCTCAGGTTATGAAAACGCTTCCCAAACGGTGACACACACCCGAAAATCACTGCGGCACTAAGAGCTCCGGTCACGACCCAACTTTTGTGTGTTGGGCAACACGGTCTCATACGTTAAACTTATATCGTTCTTACCATGTCACAAGAAATAGCAAAGGAAGTGAGTACGCCAATGACGTGGTCCACCAGACTCGCCGCGCTGGCTGCGGCGTTTGTTGTGATCTTCCCAAGTGTTGCCTCGGCATACTACTGGTACGGCGGTACCACCTACGGTGGCTACATGCCAACTACTGGGACTGCGGTGTCCGCCAGCCGGGCTGCGGCACCCACCTCTCAGGCCGCGGCGACCATGAGCGCGCCGAAAACTACTGCCACGACCAGCGCGACGAACAGCGTCGAGCAGACGCTCCTGCGCCTCACCAATCAGGAGCGCATTAAGCACGGTCTGTCACCACTGCAGGTCAACTCTTCTCTGACCTCCCTGGCTCGCATGAAGAGCAAAGACATGGTGGCAAAAAACTACTTCAGCCACACGTCACCAACGTACGGCAGCCCCGCCCAGATGCTAACCAGGTACGGCGTTACCTATAGCTACTATGCCGAGAACATCGCCCAGGGCGCCGATGCCGCAGGCATCCACGCCAGGTGGATGAGCAGCGCGGCCCACCGCGCCAACATCCTCAGCTCCCGCGTGACCTACATCGGCGTTGGGGTGGCGCCCGACGGCTCAGGCTACACGGCCACCCAGCTCTTCATCGCCCGATAGCGCCGCAAGAGACCTCAAATCCGGGGTCTCTTCGTTTTTGTCACCCCTTTTCCCGTCCGGCATACCATGTCGTACCCAATAAGCGCCAACTGAACAGGGGGGATCAACCTTGCCCGGCCTGCTGGTGAATTTGGGGTGGCACCATCTCCTCGAGGCAGACCCGGCTGCGCTCCCGGCCATGCTAGGCGTATGCCGGGACCTGAACATACCTGCCCGGTGGCACGAAACCGAACGGACTCTGTACATATGCGCCCCGGTCCACGGGCGGAAGGTGGCCCTCGCCGCCGGTGCCAGCAACCCCGACCGCGTGACAAAGCTTCTGGATGGGCTCCGGGCTCGATTGAGCGCCGCCGGAGCCGAGGCAACGATCCTTGCCGACCCCAGCCCCGCGCTGCATGACCAGGAAGTCGTGCTCCGCCTTGAAGTCGCATCAGCGCCCGTGAGGGGCGTGAGTGCCTCTTACAGCTGGGTGGGATGGCGCCTCAATCAAAAGCTAGCGGGCCTCCTCACCGGTGAACTGGCCGCAGGCCTTTCGGTCCAGGATCTGGGGAGCCGTGCAACACTAGCCGGATGGCGTCAGCCGGGAATACCGGTCATCGCCCTCACCCTACCCGACGTGGAGCATTCTCAAACCTTGATTGAGCGCTGCGTCGACGCCATCTGCCAGGGATTGTCCAGGTTCTGGTCCAATCCCCTCCTTGAAGAAGCACTGGCCGTTCTCGATGCCCCGGAGCTCGAAGAACCTGATTACGCCCTCTTTGAAGCTGAGCCCCGAAACCTGCCCAAGGAGGGGGCCCCGGAACTGAACAAACCGGCAGAAACGCCCCGCCTCATCCACGAGCCGGAGGAGGAGCCTCGCATTCTGCTCGGGCCGGAGACGATTGTGGCGATGCGCCAGGAACCCCTTGAGGAGCCGCTGTACGAACCGGTCAGGAGGCTGAGGCTTCGGCCAAGGCCGCCGCGGCAGAAGGCGGCAGAGCCGTCCCCGATGACTGCTGCTGAGTCTCCCGCAGAGGTCGCCCCCGCGCCCCCGCAGACAGCACCTCCACCACAGTCCTCACTGTTCGAAACCACCCGAATCGCCACCAGCACGGTGCACCCCTTCCGGTGGTCCACGACGCTCGCCGTGCGCCATACAGAGCGGTCGGCACCCGCGGCGCATAGCACTTACTCCTTCGTGCAGTTCCGCCACGTTGAAGCACAGAAAAACCACCCTCGCTAGGTCCGGGGGTGGTTTCCTTATCGTTCCAGCGTCGTCTTCCGAAACAGCACCGGGCGCCGGAGCCGGGCTACGGGACGGTCGCCGGGCTCAGGCAGCAGAATCACACCCAGGCCGAACAATCCCTCCGGCGGCCTTGGCAGGCGGCACTGCTCGAGCTGCCGACCGTGGCGGTACATAATCCGCACGTACACCTGAGCAGCCATTAGCGCTTCATGGAGTTCCTGACGGGTGTGCACCTCAAAGTCATCAACGGAGAGGATGACGCTCCCCGGCGCCAGACCAGCCGCCAGAGCGGACGAGCCCGGCAGCACATCCAACACGCCCACGCCCTTTGCCGGCCGTTTCAGGTAAGGCTCACCCAACAACTGAACGCGTCCGGACCAGACGGCCATGGCCTCGTGCCCAAGGGCGCTGAACAAGACGGCCAGCCACGTCAGCGGCTCCCACAGACCGCCGCCAATCGCGAGCGCCAGGAGGAGTGCACTGAACGCAAACATGATTCCGCTGGACTGCTTCGCCCGCACTTCGGGCGGCGCCGTGATCGCCAAATCCGTATAACCCATGGTGACAACGAACGGGACAAACTGCCACCCAAAGGCGACGGCGTTGTCCAGGAACTGATCGGGGCGGAACAGGGGCCACCACATAGGCATATCGACCGGCGAACCGGAGACGGCCGAAAAGATCGGGAGCACAAGCGGCACCGGCCAGAAGCGCTGAATCATGAAGCCCGGCACGGCCTCCTCCAGCCGTCCGCTGATGGACAGGGGTGTCGCACAGGTGGCGCCGTTCAGCCAGATCAGCAGCGCTTCCACCATATGCAGCACGGCAACCAGGCCCATCACGGACGGCACATCGACGTTGGGCCAGCCGAGGATCAGACTTGCCAGGGAGACGAGCGCCCCGGAGTAGGCGAAGCAGAAGTGCCGGGGGTTGATCGCGCCGAGTATCACGGATATGGGCCACAGGTATAGCAAGGCAGAGGGGGTGCCTGGCACATTGACCAGGCCCACCCCTGCCAAGGTTACCACCGTGCTTCCCACTGCTCCACCAAAGAGGCCGACGACCAGGGAGTAGAAGGTCTGCTCAAGCGGTGAATGCTTGGCGACACCGTATAATTCAGCTTCCTTCGCTTCGACCCGGCGGTACTGAATGTAGACCAGCAGCACCGCGACCAAGAGCAGCGTCAACGCCCAACCGTTCAAAATCACCTTCGGCAGGGTTTCGAGCAAGAGTTTCATAATGCCAAGCAGCGATGCCAACAGAGTCTCCCTCCAGGCTTAGCGCTTGAGCGTCTTGATGTGTTCGATGGCTTTCTGCAACTGCATGTCGCCGGGGTCGCCCGGTTGCACTTTGTTCTCCTGTTTGACTTCGATATCCGGCTGAATACCCTTTTCGTGAATGGCGTTCCCACCGGCCGTAAGGTACCGCGCAGTCGTCAGCTTAATGCCCGACTTGTCCGGAAGGGTGTAGTACGTCTGCACGACCCCCTTGCCGAAGGTCTTCATGCCCATCAGTACGCCGGTCTTGGTATCCTTGAGGGCGCCGGCCACAATCTCCGAAGCGCTCGCGCTGTTCTCGTCAACCAGTACGACCAGTGGCAGGGGGAACCGGTCCTTTCCCTTGGAGACCAGCGTCTCTTTCTCGTTACCCTTCCCTTCAACGAAGGCTACCGGCTGCTTCGCCGACAGGAACAGGGACGATACGTTGACCGCCTCATCCAGCAAGCCGCCCGGGTTCTGACGCAGATCGACGATCAACCGGTTCATGCCCTGGTCCGTCAGCTCAGCCAGCGCCTTTGCTACGCGTTTGGACACGTCGGTGTTGAACTCAAGAATGCGGACGTATCCGATCCCCGCCTCCAGCATCTGATGCTCGGTCGTCACGAACTCAATAGTAGCGCGGGTGATCACGAACGAAATGGGCTCATTCACGCCCTCCCGCATGACCTTGATCTTCACTTGGGTGCCCTTGGGGCCCTTGATCAGGGCCACGGCCTCGTCCAATGTCATGCCGCGAATATCCTTGCCGTCGACTTCGACGATGGAATCGCCGGCCAAAATGCCCGCCTGATCACCAGGGCTGCCCTTGATGGGACGGACAACGGTAACCAGGCCGGTCTTAGCGGACAGTTCGACGTGGACGCCAATGCCGCTGAATGACGGCAGGAAATGCTCCTGGAAGGCCTGATACTCTTTGGGAGTAAAGTAGGCCGAATACTTGTCCTCCGTGGCCGCGACCATACCCTTCAGGGCGCCTTCGGTCAGCTTGTCTGACGCCACCGGCCAAAGGAACTTTTCGTTGATGTACTGCTCTATCAGCTCGACTTTTTTCTGGTCCACACCGGACTCAGCTGCTGCCGGACTGCGCGGCGCTTCCGGAATCGCAACGAGCCTGTTCAGGTGCGGGAGCAAATTCGATGCTCCTGCATAGAAGCTCAGGACGCTGCTGACAAAAACCATCACGACCGTTAAGGTCAGTGCTTTGCGTCGCTCCATCATCCCGCAGGTCATCCTCTCGGGTATACTTAACGCACTTTACACCATTTTTATCGGACTCTGAGTGAGAGTATACTCCCCCTCGGAAAGGCTGGTCAAACCAAAAAACCTGCCCCAGGAACCCGCCGGGCTCCTGAGGCTGAGAGTGTTACTGCAGATAGGCCATGGGATCGGTCGGCTTGCCATTCACGTGAATTTCCAGGTGAACGTGCGGTCCCGTCGACCAGCCAGTGGATCCGGCCTGACTGATCTGCTGGCCCTGGGTCACTGTGTCGCCTTCGCTGACCAGCAGCTTGGAAGAATGTCCATACCAGCTGGCAATGCCGTTGCCATGGTCGATGACGACCAGATTTCCGTAAGCGTCGTTCCACCCTGCCATGATCACCACGCCACCCTCGATGGCGTAGACTGGCGCCCCGTAGTTGGCCGCGAAGTCGGTGCCGTTGTGCTGCCGCCACACGTTGAGAATCGGGTGGAGGCGGGGGCCGAACGAGTCGGTGATTACAGCGTTGCGAACCGGGTAGACTGGCGAGAAGGTGCCGCCGTTCGTCCGTCGCTGTGCCTGCTGCAGCTGCCACACTCGATCGGCAATTTGGGCCGCCTCGGCATCGTAGGCTTCCAACTGTGCCTGCAAGGATGAGACCCTGGTGTTCAGGCTGCGGGAGACAACTTCGTGCTCCGCCCGTTTTTCGGCCACCTGCTGTTCCCGCTCCGTTGCCTTGGCCTGGAGGGCCAGCAGTTGGGTCCGCCGGTTCTCCACGTCGGTCCGTTTCTCCTCAAGCTCCTTCTTGGCCATCCGAACCTGACTGAAGAGCTTGGAGTCCTGCTGCACGAGAAGCTTGAGCATGTCGAACCGGCTGATGAAATCACCGAACGAGGTGGAGCCGAGCAGAACGCCTACGTAATTGACGCGCCCCTCTTCATTGATCGCCCGCACCCTAGCGGCAAAAACCGTCTTTCGGTGCTGGTAGTTTTGTTCCGCTTGCTTTAGTTCCGCTTCCACTTTCTTCAGTTCATTTGTGGTGACGGCCACCTGACTGCTGATCACGTCTGCCTGGCCTTTGGCCACAGCGTACTCCTCTTCCACCAGGTTCAGCCGGGTCTGCGCCTCTTCCGCTTCGTAGTTCAGCCGCTCCAACTCGTTGCTCGCCTGGGCCTTCATCCGGCTCAGTTCGTTCATTTGCTGCTGAAGCTGGTTGATCTCATCGGCAGGGGCAGCGCTGGCCTGCGGAATCGTCACGGCAGCGACCGCCGACAGTATCGCTGCCGTGACCACACTCTGTCGCAAGCGGCTTGTACCGCCTTTCCAATCCATGCCCCGCAACACCCCCGCTAGACTTTCAGGAACCGGCGCAGAGAGATCAGGCTGCCAGCGGCACCCAGCACGCCGCCCAGGACCACAAGCCCGAGCGTCTGGTTCATCAGCACGTGTTCGGGCCGTGCGACTGGCCAGAACGGAATGTTCTGGTCCATATACACGACGACCTTGCTGTAGCCGTAACCGGTTAGGCCCATGGCAATCAGGGCGCCGAACACCCCCAGGAAAATCCCTTCCATCATGAACGGGCGGCGAATGAACCAGTCCGTGGCGCCCACCAGCTTCATGATGGCGACTTCCCGGCGCCGGGCGTAAACCGCCAGGCGAATGGTGTTGGAGATTGTCAGCACTGTAGCGATGATCAGCATCAGCACTAGCCCGACGCCGCCAATGCGGATCGCCCGGGTAAATGTCATCAGCGTGTTGACGTAGGCCTGTCCATAATTGACGTCGGCTACGCCCTGAATCTTCGCGACCGCCTCGGCAATAGCCGTGACCTGCTGAACATCCTGCGCCTGAATCTCCACCGAGTCCCGGAGGGGGTTCTCCCCTTCGAGGCCTTCAAGAATGTCCTTCTGCTCGCCGAATTCCTCCTTCATCTCCTGGAGGGCTTCCTCCTTGGAAACGAAGCGGAGCTCGCGAACCCCCGGTACTTTGCGAACTTGTTCGACAATAATCTTCTTCTGCTCGTCCTTGAGTTCCTGCTTGTTGCATGTCGGGTCCTCATCCTGGGCGCTACAGAGGTACGCCTTGATCTGTACTTCCTTCTCCACGGATTCTGCCATGTAATCCAGGTTCAGCGCCAAGAGTAGAACAACGGAGAGGACGAGCAGCGAAACGGCCACGGTTGCGATAGAAGCCAGGGACATCAGCGAACTCTGGGTCATGCTGCGCAGGGCATCGCGAATGGCGGTCACCCAGGCTCTAAGATTCATAGCCGTAGGTCCCCCTCTCCTCGTCCCGCGCAACCTTACCTTTTTCGATTGCAATCACGCGCTTTTTCATCTCATTGACGATGTTCTTGGCGTGCGTTGCCACCACCACGGTGGCGCCCATCTTGTTGATGTCGGTTAACAGCTTCATGATCGCCCACGAATTCTCGGGATCCAGGTTGCCGGTAGGTTCGTCGGCAATGACGAGCACGGGATTGCGGACGATGGCCCGCGCCACCGCCACCCGCTGCTGTTCGCCGCCGGACAGTTCGCTGGCCTTCGAGTGGGTCTTGTGCCTGAGACCCACCAGTTCCAGAGATGCCGGCACCCGCCGCATGATTTCTCTGCGGGCTACATCGGTACACTCCAAGGCGAAGGCGACGTTTTCAAAGACCGTGCGCTCGGGCAGGAGCTTGAAGTCCTGGAAGATGACCCCGAGTTGCCGGCGCAGGTAGGGAACGTCGCCCTCCCGAACGCGTGCGATATCTTTTCCGTCGAGCAGGACTTTCCCCGAACTGGGCAATTCCTCCCGGTAAAGCAGCTTCATCAGCGTTGATTTGCCTGCACCGGAAGGTCCAACGACAAAGACAAACTCGCCTCGCCCAATCGACAGGTTCACGCCGTTGAGCGCGGGAGCGTGTGCATTAGGGTAGACTTTGGTGACATTCACGAACTGGATCAACCAGACTCACTCCCCGGCGGTTCGGCTGTATCTGAAATCCTTCATGGGCTTTCGACAATCTCCGAGTGCTTCCCTCTCCGATCGACGTAAATCGCTTCATTGTGGTTTCTGGTCCGGCTGGAATATCAAGCAAAGAAAATCGGAGGGGCAAAAACCCCTCCGACAGCGTTATCCAGGATACTCACCGGTTCTGGCTGTGTGTGCGAACAGCTCCCAGCCGCGCATTCCGCCATCGCGGGCAGCCTTGATTGCAGCCTCCGCATCGTACGGAACCCGAACGATTGTGGCCGAGGTCCGCCCCTGCTCGACATCTACAAGGGCATAGCTGCTACGGGCATCCCCGTCGAAGGGCAGTCCTACGCTGCCGGCATTGACGACCGTACACCCGTATGCAACACGGACAAAGGCCCTGTGGCAGTGGCCAAAGGCCGCAAGGGCCGTCTCGCGGGAAGTCCGGAGGGCAGCCAGTTGGTCGGTGGTCGCCCACGGCATCAACAGGACATAATTATGGGTGGGCGAGGCGTGGAACAGTTCCACCTGCATATCCTCCCAGGTCTCTTGCAGGAGAAGCGGAAAGCTCTGCAGCCAAAGGCGGTCACTCTCGGTGAGAGCAGTGACGTGCCGCTCGAAGTCTGCGATTGCCGCCTCCTGGCTTGCGTTATGGGTCGGGAAGAGATGCGGATGGAAGTTCGGGTGATAGCACGCATCCGTATTTCCCAGCACCACGGGGCAGCCCAGGTCCCGCACGCGGTCCAAGCACTCCTTGGGCAGAGGCCCTTTCATGGTGATGTCACCCAAGCAGACGATACGGTCCACGCCCCGGGTGGCCATGTCCGTCAGGACCGCCTCCAGGGCGTGATAGTTCGAGTGGATATCACTGAACAGAGCAGCACGCATCCTACCGCCCCCGCATTCTCTGCGCCGCCACCAGCCAAACGAACTTGAACAGAGGCGGCAGACTCCGGCTGTATCGGCCAAGCTTGACGATACGGAACAGCCATTCCAGGTTGCTCTTGATCATCCATTGCGGTGCACGCGGTGCGGCACCGGCCCATACGTCAATCGTCCCGCCGGCGCCAATGGCGACTTTCGCGCCCAATTCGCCGAGATAGTGGTGGAGCCACTTTTCCTGTCGAGGCATGCCCATGCCGACGACCAGGAAATCCGGCCGGGCTGCCCGAACAGCCGCCACGACCGCGGGCTCTTCGTCAGGCTTGAAGAAACCATGCTGGAACCCGGCAACGGTGACACCCGGAAAGCGCTCCTTTAGCCGGTGTGCCGCTTCGGCCACCACTTCAGGCCTGGCGCCGAGGAGGTAAACGCTCCCCCTGCCGCGCCCGGACATCGCTGCGATCAGGTTCGTTGACAGCTCGACGCCGGCCACTTTTTGGGGCACCGGGTCGCCCAGCATACGTGAGGCCATCAGCACGCCGATTCCATCTGGTATTACGAGATCAGCCCCGTTAATGATCGATGCGAACTCCGAATCCTTCAAGGCCATATATGCATGTTCGGCGTTGGGCGTGACAACAAGGCGGGGCTTCTCCTCGTCAATCCAGGCGAGACAACGATCGACGGCCTCCGACATCGTCACCTTGTCGATCCCGATGGCCAGAATCCGAGTACGGTTCATCGCTTTCCTCTCCGCTTCAGGAGGTCTATGGCCAGACGGGCGCTTTCGCGGGCGAGGGGCGTCAATTTCGCCACATTCTCCGCCAGGCTCCGGCGGACGGCAGCTGCTTCAGCGAAACCACGCCGTCCCGCGGTTATGACATCGTCGGGATTGAGGAGGTTCGTAGCCCCGGCCACAGGCTCCCCTATCTGCTGGAGGAAGGCCTCGTTCTTGGGGTCGTAGGAGAGCCCCACCAGGGGCACGGCATTCATCGCTGCGAAAACCAGGGCATGATAGCGCATCCCGATCAGCAGGTCACAGCGGGCAATCATTGCCTGCACTTCGTCATACCGGTATTCGCCTGAAGCCAGCGTTGCCCGCGTCTCCATCAGCGCCGCCACCTTGGCCGCGGCCTCTGTGTCCTGCTTGCGCATCATCGGGATGAAGACCACCTGGGCGCCCGATTCCCTGGCCAGCTGATCCAGCGCCCGGGCCAGTCCGGGCTCGACAGGCTCCTGCCAAAAGCTCCACGGTCTGACCGATACCCCGATTACAGGGCGATCCAGGTCAGCGCCGGCAGCCGCCAGGAGTGCGGCTCCCCGCTCCGGATCCGCCGGTCCCAGCGCCAGGGCCGGGTCTGCGGTCACGGTAATCGACGGCCGGAATACCCCCAGGTGGCGGAAAGTGGCTGCGGACTCAGCATCGCGGGTCGTTATCAGATCAACCCCGTTGACGATGGCGGGTATCAACGCCCGGCTGAAGGCGCGGGTGACGGGCCCTGCGCCCTGGGCATAGAACATCACGGGCCGCAGCCGCAGCTTGGCCATCGTCACCAGGCTCAGGTAGTACGTTAGCGATCTGCTGCTGGTGATGTCCTGGAGCAGACTGCCGCCGCCGGAGACGAACAGGTCCGCCCGGCCGACGGACCGCCAGATCTTCTTGAAGTCTCCCCGGCTGATCGCCTGGACGCCGTGCAGCGACCGGGTCTGTGCGGCCGTACCTGAGATGACGCTGAAGCGGCACTCAGGCTCCAGGTCCCGCACTGCCCGAATCATGCCCGCCAGGATCGCCTCATCTCCGGCATTATGGAACCCATAGTAGCCGGAGACCAGGATTTCCGCCATGACGAGGTCTCCCCTCTCAAGTCCTGCCGAGTTTCCGGAGCAGCCCCACGCGAATCTCTGCTACCTCTTCACTGCCAAGCAGGGCTCCCGTCAATACGTGAATCAGTACGATTGCACCAAGCCCCGCGCCGAGGCGGAACGCCTGGTGAACGAGTCCGGCGCCGCTGGCCAGCCGCGCAGCACCCATGTAGCTAATGTACCCGACAAGGCCTCCGAGAGCGGCGCCCGCCACATGGAGTCCGACGGTTCGCAACAGCACCCGGAAATCCAGCGCCCCCAGCCGCCGGGCCAACCGCCAGATGAGAAACCCGATGGCCGCTGCCGTGGACAGGCTGGTCCCCAGCGCCAGGCCGCCGTGACTGAGCGGTCCTACCAGGAGCAGGTTGAAGCATACGTTCAGGAGCACCATTCCTACTGAAGTCACCATGGGGGTAACGGTATCTTGCAGGGCGAAGAAGCAGCGGTTCAGCAGATCAAGCCAGCCGAAAACGAGAATCCCCGCTGCGTAGAACTGCAGAGCGAACGCTGTGGCGTCCGTGGCATGGGGGTCAAATGCCCCGCGCTGGAAGAAAATCTGTACCACCGGCTCACGAAAAACGATCAACCCCACGGCCATGGGCAGCAGAACAAACGAGAGCATCCGCAGGCCACGCATGACCGCCCGGCCAAGGTCGGCCTCCTGCTGCCGGGCCACCAGCTCGGCCATATTGGGGTAGAGTACCGTCGTAACGGCAGCGCCAATCACGCCGTAGGGCAGTGAATTGACACGCACCGCATAGTTCAGGGCGGAGATGCTGCCCTCGGTCAGGCGTGAGGCCAGGTATCGGTCTACGAAGTTCATCGACTGAACGGCGAGGGTGGTCAGGATTACCGGCAGAATCAGCCGCAGCACCTGTTGCAGACCGAAGTCGCGCCAGTCCAGCAGTGGCCGGTAGCGGAAGCCAAGTGTCGGGACCCACGGGACTTGAATCAGCATTGCGAAGACCGATCCGAGTACCACGGAGTAAGCTACCCAGTGAATCTGCTCCGGACCGGAGACCACCGCCAGCCCGGCAACGACGGCCACGTTGCTCATGAAGCCGACCAGCGCAGGCGGGTTGAACATTCGGTTGGCGTTCAGTACCGCCGAGGCCACCCCGGAGACCGCGAGGAAGAGCATCATCGGGAGCATCGTCCTGGTCAGGGAAACGGCCAGGCTCAGGGCGCCCGGCGGAAGCCCGGGCACGATCAGCGGAATGAATCGCGGCGCCAGTCCCCACCCCAGGGCGATCAGGCCAACCGCCAGGAGCAACGTGGCATTGAGCACCGTATTGATCAGCCGCCAGCCGGCCGCCTCACCCCTGCGCTCGACGACGCTGCGGTAGACGGGGATCACCACCATCACCAAGGCGGCGGAAACGGAGGCAAACAGGGCGGTCGGGAGTTCCTGGGCAACGAGGTATGCGTCCGTCGTGTGCGTTGCGCCGAACCGGGCCGCCAGCAGGGACTCCCGCACGTACCCCAGCACACGGCTGGCAATCAGGGCCAAGCTGACCAGCCCGGCAGCCCGGATGAAGGAACGCTCCCGTGCCACCATCACCGTCTGATCAACTCCTCGTACAGTGCTGCCGTCAGTTCGGCGGTCCGGCTGGCGCTGAACACTTCGCGGGCCCGCCGGCGCCCCGCCTCACCCATGCGGGCAGCCAGGTCCGGGTCCGACAGCAGCCGCCGCACGGCCCCGGCCAGGGCGCCCGGGTCCTCGGGCGGCACCAGCAGCCCGGTTACGCCGTCCACAACGACTTCGGGGACGCCGCCTACCCGGGTCGCCACCACGGGGCGGCCGGCGGCCATTGCCTCCACCACCACCAGCCCCAGGCCTTCGGAGCGTGAGGAGAGGACAAAGACCCCGGCCTCGCTCATGAACGAAGGCACGTCAGCAACGAAGCCCCGGAACTCCACCGCCCCGGCTACCCCCAGTTCGGCAGCCAGCCGCGGCAGTTCTTCTTGTAAGAGCCCCTCGCCGCCCAGCAGGAGCCGGGCCTCCCCCTGCAGATCCCTCATGGCCCGCAGGAGAATGTCAAAGCCTTTTTCTGTCTGCAGGCGCCCAAGGGAGCAGAGCACCCCCGGGACCAGCCGAACAGGTGAGCCGTACTCATGAAGGTCCACACCGCCAGGGATTACCACGACCCGGCTGGGAGCGGCGCCCTGGGCCACCAGGGCTCGCTTTACAGCTTCCGACACAGCCACTATCCGGTCAGCAAACAGGGCTACGGCCGCTTTCTTGGCAAACCGCCCCGCCCCCCGCACCTGAATCGCCTGCTCTTCCGCCGCCGCCAGACCATGCTTGGTATAGACGATGCGGGCGCCCGCCACGGCCGCAGCTACCCTCCCGGCCAACGAGCCGTGAGTATGTACGACCTGGGGGCGCCACGCGCGCATATGTGCCGCCAGCGAACGCACCGCCTGCCAGGAGAAGGACCGGTTTGCACCCGGATAGAGAAACACGGGAACCCCGGCGCGCCGCACAGCGGTCGCCAGGTCGCCCTCCGGGCAGGCGACCGCCGTGTCAAACCGTCCGGCGACAGCGGGCTGAGTCAGAAGCGACAAGACGTACCGGCCCGCACCGCCGATGTTGGTATCACTGCAAACGTGGAGGACTCTCGGTTTCACGCCTTCGCGCCCTCTCTGTCCCCCATCGCCAGCCCCATTCCGAGACCGGCCACGGCCCAGAATGAGAACAGGATCTTGGGGTTGTACCAGATGTGCTCCGCCATGCCGTGGACCAGAACGCCAATCAAGGCAGATGCAACCGCTGCGATCACCGGGGAGCGGAGTTGCTCAAACCCAAGGACAATGGTTCGTCGCAAGGTGGCGAACAGCGCCCACATGATGGCGCCGAAACCGAACACGCCGGTCTCCGCCAGCATCTGCAAGTAGGTGTTGTGTGCGTGGGCTGCCCCGGCTCCGGAGAGCATGTACCGCTGGTACACGCTTGCGAACGAGGGGGCGCCGAGCCCGGTGCCCAGCACCCACGTATTGCGGATGGTCGCCAGGACACCGATGCGAATGTTATTGCGGTACACGTTCGAGGTGTGCTGCGGGTTGAATGCGGTCAGGACACGGGCCTTTACGGAGTCGGGAGCCACAACCCATACCAGTACGGCACCCAGCACCATCAGGAACGACCAGCGCCCGGCCCGCAGGAGGACAAAGACCACTGCGGCAACTGCCAGCCCCAGCCAACCGCCGCGGGACTGCGTCAGGAGCAATGCGATCCCCATGAGGCCGAGGATGCCCGTTAGCTCCAGCCGCCGCTTCGGTTGTTGTACCCAAAGGCCCACGACGACCGGAATGTACAGTTCCATAAACAGCGCCAGGTAGTTGGGGTTGTTCATGCCTGCAAATACCCGGACCAGATTTCCTTCCGACGGATCGGTCCAGTGCTCCAGCACAACGGGCGGGTTCTCGTACTGGTACGCAGCCCAGAGCGCCATCAAGACGGCACCGACCATGACCGGACCCATAAAGGCGGCAGCGTCTTTGCTGTTGCGCACCAGGTTGACCATCAGCAGGAACAGCAGGCCCGCAGTAACCCATAGCAGGAACGACTGGATGCTGGCGTCGCGGATTGGGCTGACGAAGACCGCACTGACTGCAACGCCCAGAAACGCGGCCAGGGGCAGGAAAGTCGAAGATGCCCGCCAGGTGAAGTCGCCGTTCATCAGTTTCTGCAAGAACCAAAGGCCGGCAATCCCCCAAATCCCAAGCACCATAAGTATGGTCGGGTTCAGACCACCCTGGCCGGGATTCGGACTCGGTATCAGCGCAATGATTCCCAGAACGGCGCCCAGCATGGGCAGGAACGGCGATACCGCCCGGCTCCCGGATTCCGTCGTTGCCAGCTCGGTGTCTCCCGGATAGCCAATGAGCGACTGGAACACCCAACTGGTGCTCAGAATCGGTGCCACCACGCTGCATACGACCTTGGCGGCGCGGACAAACAGGCTGGAGTCCCAGGTCGCTATCAGGAACTGCTGGAGCGGCCGGGTAACCTTGGCAGCCCAGTCGTTCAGACTGATCAGTGCCTGTCCCAACCGGCTCTCTGCAAAATCGCCGGCGGTGGGCCAGTCCGAAAGCACGATCCGGCCGGTTATACTATGTGGCCCAATCCGGCCGATATAGCGGATCAAAGCCGCAATGGCGCCGTAAATGACGCTCCCTTCCCACACATTGACCATCCACGTGAGAATGCGGCTTGTCTCCCAGGCGCCCTGCACGTCAAGTCGCGCCATGCCGGCACCCCCTCGCTACTTGGTCTTCAGGTCGGGGCGCTCCGGCGGATTGCTATTGACATTCCAGGTCATACCCGTACCGGCCCACCCGGAAGTCCGGAGGTCCTGGGCCCGGCCGACTTTCATCTCCACGCCGCCCAGGGTGACGCCGTTCTCCGAAACGAGCCCGGTGCCCCGCACGGTAATGATATGGTCGAAGGTATACTTGGACTCATACTCGCTGTCGTCACCGTGAACCTTTGCCGGAGACGTCTTGACCTCCACGATCTGCCCCAGGTAGGCCTGCGATTTGCTGTCGTAGATCTGAATTGGTTTCGCGTTGTTTACCTGCAACAGTGTGACCGAAGGATCACGCACCGGGCTAAGCAGGAACTGCACCTCTACGATTTGTTGGGCCGCAGCAGGCGCAGCCGCGTCCCTCTTGACGTACTGGTATCCAAATCGGCCGGCAACCGCCAAAATCACCAGTACTACGGTCAGGTCGAGCAGGTTGACCTTGCCGAACAGCCGCCCTTTTTGATCGATAATCGCCACCTAGAGCACCTCCGAATACACCTGCAAAATCTGCGTCGTAATTGCCTCAATGGAGAGATTCTCCACCACATATCGCCTTCCGGCTTCTCCATAGGCTTCCCGGAGCGCTGCCGTTTCCGTCCTCAGCAGGCGCGCAATATCGCCGGCCATCTCCTGCGCATTCAGGTGCCTTCCGCCCTCCCGGGCCGTGAAGTTGGCCGACGCCCACTCGTTCAGGCGGTCAGGGGTCAGTAAGCCCCGGTAGCCGCCCTCGCCCGCCACAATGACCGCCCGGGCGCATGCCATGCCCTCAATTGCTGTACGGGCTACCGCCACTACGCAATCGGCCAGGTTGAAGAACCGCGGCACATCCAGGCGAAGGCCCACCGCCATGGCGGCCTGGCGCCCCAGTTGGCGGTTGGTCTCATCGGCAGCCCGCCGGACCTCGTCGCCCCGATCACCATCCCCCAGGAGCCAGAGCCGCACACCGGGAACCTCCCGTTCGAGGGCTGGCAGCGCCTGCAGCAGCGTGACCGCCACGTCGGCAAACGGTCCGTCCAGGCGGCTGGCGTGCACGACGTGGGGCCCCGTCGCCTGCACCCCAAACTCTGTGAGCAGCGGGGCAATGTCGAGCCCTGGCCTGAACAGGTTGGTATCGAATCCGTTGGGTATGACTCGGACCTGGCCTGCCGGCGCCCCCAGGCGCTCGATCAAATGCCGTCGCACGTCGTCGCTGACGGCGATTGCGCGTTGGCCGAACGTGGTCAGGTACTTCCACGGAAAGCCGGCGTTATAGACGCCATGATAAGTCGTAACCAGGGGTACCGGGCGCTGGCCCAGCGCCAGCGAGGCCAGCCACGCAGGTATGCGGGCATGCGCATGCACCAGCCCGATCTCATTTTCCGTCAAGAGCTTCCGCAAACGGCGATAAGCCCGGAACAGCACCACCGGGCTCCGGGAATCCATGGGAATTTGGAAATGAGGAATCCCTGCATCCGCCAACATAGAGACCATTCTGCCCCCGGCCGACGCGACCATCACATTTTGCCCCCGGCGTCGCAGTTCCCGGGCCAGACTGATGACGTGGGTCTCCGCCCCGCCGAGGTCAAGGGCCATCGCGGCCAGCAAAATTGGTGGCAGAGTACTTTTCATGGGTGCTTCGTCCCCCCAGACGGCGGCACTGCCTGCCGCCAGACCAGTCTGTTCAGGCTGTCTTCGCCATTTTACACGTTGGGGATGCTACGGACAAGTACGACTGGTAAATATTACTGTGCGGCTGTCTTTACCGTATAGGGTCCCTTCACGATCAGGATCAGGTCGGTCTGGGCCGTCAACCCGCGCCCGTCCGAGACCGGAATTACCAGCAGGTGATTGGGCTTCACCGGCTCATCCTGGGTCAGGTCCACCCCGTCGGTCGCATCAAGTACGCCGCCCATGGGGCTGACGATCGCCGTCGCCTTGCCGCCGCGCAGCACAACTTCCGTGCCGCTCTCGCCCAGTACCACCGCGCCCTTTGGCGCCCGCACGACTTCAAAGAGCGTCTTCATCTCGGCCAAACGGGACTCCAGGTAGGCCTTGTCGACAGACCCCGTCTGGTCAAGTTTCGACAGCGCCTGATCTACGTATGCCTTGTCGGCCATGCGGGCCAGCGCCTGGTCCACATAGTCTTTCCCGACCAGCGATGCCACGACTTCATCCACATAGCTCTTGGTTACCAGGGGGTCCGCCACCGTACCCGGTTCTCCTGTAGCCGCATTGGCGCCGCCAAACCAGAAACCCGCACAGACCAGGCCAATACCGGCAGCAGCAGCAACGACGATGCGCTTGAACATCATGGCACCAAACCTCCCTGGTTTCAATTGACCCTCGTCCCACATGATTCGCCCTCGCAGGGACCAACCCTGTCGGTGGACAAATTCTGGGGTCTAAACATCCGCCTGTCCCGATAGGAATGCTTACGGGGTGAGTCCGCATGAACCACCGGAGACAGATGGCCACAATGGCCATTTGCGCCATCGTGGCAAGCGGCGCCGCCGGTGCCTATGGCAGCCTGTCGGCCCGCACCGCTTCTCTTCTTCAGACGGCGGAACTGCAGGTGCAAGTTTCGCCAGGATACGCCATTCGCAAGGCAGCCGACCAGTTCTCCGCCCCCGTGGGCCTTGCCGTCAGCGACCGGGGCGACATTTTCGTCGCCGAGGCCGGTGGCACGGAAGGGACCCTGCCGCGGGTCGTCAGAGTTGAAAAGGGCAACAAGCACGCCATCGTTGCCACTGACTTCCCGTCGCCCCTCACCGGCCTTACCTGGCATGAGGGAAAGCTTTATGTGGCGTATGCCGGCGGGGTTGACGTGCTCGATCCCGCTACGGGAAACCACCATCCAATCCTGGCCAAACTCCCTGCTCGCGGCGACTATCCAAACGGAGCCGTAGTCTTCGGCCCGGACGGCCACCTCTACTTCGGCATCGGCAGCGCAACCAACAGCGGAGTTGTGGGGCAAGACAATATCAAGAATGGATGGGTCGGGAAGTACCCCGACTTTCGTGATATTCCCTGCAAGGAGATCATGGTCAAGGGCAGCAACTTCACCGTCGGCAACCCGCTGACCAGAGACCCGATGGACATGGCCACTACGGGCGCCTTCTCCGCGTTTGGCGCCACAACCGCCCGCCACCAGGTGCTGCCGGGAAGCGTACCGTGCACCGGCGCCATTCTTCGGGCCAAGGCGGACGGCAGCAACCTGGAGATGGTGGTCTGGGGGCTCCGGCAGCCCGCCGGGCTCCATTTCGGCCCGGATGGACAGCTATACTTCACCATGCAGGGCTTTGAAGAGCGGGGCAGCCGCCCCATTGTAGGCGACCGCGACTATTTCTACCGGGCCGTGCCAGACCAATGGTATGGTTGGCCCGACTTCGCCGGCAACCGCTCGGTGACCATGGAGCAATTCCACAAGCCATCCTTCCCCATTACACCGCTGCTGGCAGAGCGTCCCGGTCAGCCGCCGATGCCCATTACGTCCTTTGCCCATGGCTCGGGCGCCGCCGGGCTGCTTTTCCCGCCGGAATCCTTCGGCCTGGGGGGCGACGCCCTGGCAGCCCTGTCCGGACCAAGCCAGCCCATGAACCCCCCTACCGGGCACATGGTGGTGCGCGTGAACCCCGTAACGGGGCATGTAACCCCTTTTCTGAAGAACCGCACACCGGGCCCTGCTTCGGCCACCGCCGCTGCCGGGCTGGAACGCCCGGTCGCTATGGCGGCCGCGCCGGGGGGCGCCGTCTTTCTGCTCGATTTCGGCCAGACGAGGCCTTCTGCCGGCGGGCTAACCGAGGCGGTGGGGGGCACGGGCACGCTATGGCGCGTTGAATGGACTGCGCGGAAATGACGCTAATGGGGCCGCCTGCACGCTCAGCGCCGCAGGCGGCCCCTGTCTTACCGCTGAAGCTCTCCTTTGGCCCGCTTCTCCAGGTACCCGTAAATGAACGGATCCAACTCCCCGTCCATCACGGCCTGCACATTCCCGATCTCCACCCCGCTCCGGTGGTCTTTCACCAACGTATAGGGCTGGAAGACATAGCTGCGAATCTGGCTGCCCCAGGCGATCTCCATCTGCGGGCCCCGCACCTGGGCCAGCTCCTTGTTCTGCTCTTCAATCTTCAGCTCCACCAGCTTGGAGCGCAGCATCGTCATGGCAACCGCCCGGTTCTGCAGCTGCGACCGCTCCTGCTGGCAGGCGACCACGATGCCGGTAGGCATATGGGTAATCCGAATGGCCGACTCCGTTTTGTTAATATGCTGTCCGCCGGCGCCGCTCGCCCGGTACGTGTCGACCCGCAGGTCCTCGGGGCGGATCTCGATATCGTCCACGTCTTCCTCGACTTCGGGCATCACTTCCACCGCCGCGAACGACGTGTGCCGGCGCCCGGACGCGTCGAACGGGGAGATGCGTACCAGGCGGTGCACGCCCATCTCGGGCCTCAGGAAACCATAGGCATAGAGGCCCCGTATGGCCAGCGTAACGCTCTTAATGCCGGCCTCATCGCCCTGCAGCTGGTCGAGCACATCCACCTTGTACTTGTGCTGCTCCCCCCAACGCATGAACATGCGCTGCAGCATCTCGGCCCAATCCTGTGCCTCCGTGCCACCGGCGCCCGCGTGAATGGTGAGAATCGCGTTGAAGGAGTCATACTTCCCGCTAAGCAGGATCTGCAGCTCGAACTGATGGACTTCCTTCTCCAAGGCCTCTCCCTCACGGGTCGCTTCGGTGACCAATTCCTTGTCACCAGACTCCTCCGCCAGGGAAATCAGCACCGCATAGTCTTCCGTCCGCCGCTTCAGCCCATTGAGATGTGCAATCGGCTCCTTCAGGGCAGCAACCTGTTTCATGGTCTTCTGCGCAGTCGCCTGATCGTTCCAGAAGTCAGGCGCGGCGATTCTGTGTTCTATCTCGGCAATCTGCTCCAGTCGCCCTTCGACGTCAAAGAGACCTCCGCAAATCTTCGAGTTTGGCATCCAGCCGTTCCGCACGCTGGTAAAGATCCTCGTACATCGGGCATCCTCCTCGGTCAACCTCGCAGCCAACGTTCTTATCCGACTTATTGTACCATCCGCGTGCGGGTCCGACAACGAACTGTGACCGACCAGCCCCTCCCCGAATACCCTGAGAGCGTCAACTCACGTGGGAGGGAAGCGCCGGTGAACGTTGGCTTTATCGGCATGGGCAACATGGGCCAAATGCTCGTCACAGCCCTTGCCCGCGCACATGCACTTCAACCCGGCGAGCTGTTCGCCAGCACCCGCGATCCCGACAAGCTCCGGCGCCTGGCCGGCTCGGTGCCCGGTTTGCAGGTCGCCTACTCCAACCGGGAACTGGCACAACGCTGCCAGGTCATCTTTCTATGCCTGAAGCCCGGCGAAACAAGAGCCGTCCTTACAGAAATCGCTCCACACTTGACCCCGGACCGGCTGCTAGTCGCTATCACCAACACAATCGACATAGCTGCACTTGAAGGAACGACCCGGGCCCGGGTGGCCAAGGTGATCCCGTCCATGGTCCAGTCGATCCAGCGCGGCGTATCTCTGCTCATGTTCGGCGACCGCTGCACCACGGACGATAAGGCGTTTCTGGTCCGACTCATGGGCGCCATCAGTCAACCGGTGCCGATTATAGAATCGCAGGCCCGCGTCGCCTCCGACCTCTCGTCCTGCGGGCCGGCCTTTGTCAGCTACATATTGCGGGCGTTCGCCCACGCGGCCCGGCAATACCAGCCTGACCTGCCGGTCGATACGATTAACCTCCTGATACGGGTAACCGCCGCCGCCACCTGCGAACTTCTCGAGCGCACCGGAATGACGTTTGACGATGTCATCACCCGCGTCTCAACGCCCGGGGGAATCACGGCCGATGGCATCAAAGTGCTTGACGAACAACTAGCCGGGGTGTGGGAGCAGGTAATTGAAACGACCATCGTCAAGGAAGAGGCTAAGAAAGCCAGGTTCGAACTATGAGAGAAGACCCTGCGGGCACCCGCAGGGTCTCGCATATTCTCGGACAATCAGTACGGAAAAGACGAAGGAAGATGATCGTGATTCGCGAATCGGATTGAAGGGGAATCAAGGCTCTCCTGCTATTTGGAAAGGAGAGGCCGGAGAGCCAGTCAGATGGGAGGGCATGACGGTGAAAGACGCAGGTTTCGGAACCCCGCAGTCATTTTCTGTGGCACCCGCCCCCCGCCCTACAGAGCGCTCTCTCGTTGCCATGGGCTGGGCCATCTCCGCCAGAGCGTTTGACAGCGCCGAGGCTGTTGACAAATTCCTTCATTCTGAGGAAGGACTCCGGGCGACTGCCACAGCGCAACCCGAAGGTCCGTGGGAGCGGGCCCAGGACCTGGCCTACGATGCCTGGGAAGCAACAGGGGCGATACGCTACGTGTTGGCCCGTGAGGCGCTGGCGATTGACGAGCGCTGCAGCGATGCATGGCTGGTTCTGGCCGAGGAAGAAAAAGCCTGGAAGAAGCAGAAGCGCTGCTTCGACCGGGCCGTCGCGGCTGCAGAGCGGTTTGGCGAGGACGAAGGGCTCTTCGCGGCACTTACGGAGGAGGACCGTAGGTGCCTCTATGGCACGATTCCGGGGCGGACTGTCATGCGGGCGTATGTAGCCCTGGCCCGGTGCCTGGTTACAGGTGGGCACCGCAGAGAGGCACAGGAGCTGTACGAGAAACTACTCGACCTGGATTGCGAGGACCACATGGCAATACGACACGAAGTCGTGCCCTTGTACCATTTGCTTGATGATCGCAAAGCGCTGCGAACCCTGCTGGACCGTTATCCGGAAGACGCCATGGCGCCCTTGCCATACGAGCAGTTGTGGCTGGCCATTTCGGAGGGAACAGACCCGGCAGAAGTGGAGCACCTCGAGCAGAAAGCCCGCAACACTAACCCCTACGTAATTGACTTTCTACTGGGCACCCGGGAGTGGCCGGACCGGACAAGCCAGTATACAGTCATCGGTGGCGAAGATGAGGCCGCCAACTACGTAGAAATGGCTGAAGGCTGGTGGCTGGCTGATCTCCGGACCCGTGCCTGGCTCTTGGCAAAGCGCGGCTCTGTTGCCGGAAGCGCATCGACGACTGTCGGAGAGTTTTCGAGTGAGCTCGATGAGTTCAAGTGCATTCTGCACCGGCTCTACCATGACGGAGTCTCGGTGCGCGAGTTCATGCAGGCCTACGGAGCCCTGAATGACATGGATGACGACGCCTTTACAGCGGCAATGGGATGGGTCGCGAGAGAGATAGACCCCTACCTCTCCCTCCTCACTTTTACCTATGCGGACCAAACAAAACATGGCGACGCCCGCATCTGGATCGAAGGCGGGCGCCCCCGCAGCGACCGCCCCGACTTGCAGCAGGTCCTGGACAGGCAGTATAAGCGGGCCCAAAGGGACGGGCTGGTGTTTTGAGATCGCGTATAGCAGCAAGACCTCTGGCAACATGTGCCAGAGGTCTTGCCCTATTCAGCAGGATTCTATACCAGGGTTGGCCTTACTGCTTGCCGTGGCAGAACTTGTACTTCTTGCCCGACCCGCACGGACACGGATCGTTGCGGCCCACCTTCTTCTCCGTGTTACGGTGGGGCGCCGGCGGCTCAGTCGATCCCTGGCTGCCCAGTTCAATCACCTTGCGGGGCCGCTCAGGCTCGCGCGCCACTTCAATGGTGAAGAGGTTGCGAACGGTCTCCGTTTGAATCGAGGCGATCATGGCGTTGAACATCTCCATCGCCTCGAACTTGTACTCAACAAGCGGATCCTTCTGTCCGTATGCACGGAGCCCCACGCCTTCCCGCAGGTCATCCATGGCGTCCAGATGGTCCATCCATTTCTCGTCCACGGTCCGCAACAGAACGAAGCGCTCAAGGCTGCGGAACATGTCACCCATGCGGCGCTCTTTGTCCTCGTAGGCCTTGTGCCCGGCCGCTTGGATCACTTCGACCAGCTTCTTCTTGCCCTCAGCCTCCTTCCGGATGCCTTCAACGGCCTCCTTTAGGGCTTCAGGCTGCACATACCCCTTCGGGAAGCCCGCCTCTTCGCACAGGCCGATGAGCAGTTCGGGATCCCACTCCTCGAAGTAGACGCCTTCCGGCACTGCTTCGTTGACAAGCCGCTCGGCGATCTGCTCGATGGCCAGGAGCGAAATGTCGCGAGTATCCTCGCCTTCCAACACGCGGCGGCGCTGCTTGTAGATCAGTTCGCGCTGCGTGTTCATCACATCGTCGTACTGCAATACGTGTTTGCGGATGTCGAAGTTCCGGTTTTCGACCTTCTTCTGGGCGTTCTCCAACGCCTTTGACACCATGGGGCTGTCGATGGGCACATCCTCTTCGATGCCCAACTTGTCCATGATATTTGAGACCATTTCGCCGCCGAACAGCCGCATCAAATCGTCTTCGAGCGCTACGTAGAAGCGGGACTCGCCGGGGTCGCCCTGACGGCCGGATCGGCCGCGCAACTGGTTGTCAATACGGCGGGCCTCGTGCCGCTCGGTGCCCAACACCGCCAGGCCGCCGACTTCGCGGACCCGGTCGCCTTCGGCCTTGCAGTCCGCCTCGGCCTGGGCCAGGTAGCTCAGATACGTCTCCCGGGCCGCCAGCACTTCGGGAACGGCTACCGGGTTGATGTCCGTGGCGGCGACAATCAACTCATGCTCCATCCCGTCGGCGCGCATGCGGCCGCGGGCAAGGAAGTCCGGGTTGCCGCCCAGCAGAATGTCGGTACCGCGACCGGCCATGTTCGTGGCTATGGTAACCGCACCAAACCGGCCGGCCTGGGCGACGATCTCCGCTTCACGCTCATGGTACTTGGCGTTGAGCACCTGGTGCTTGACGCCCCGGCGGGTCAGAAGCCCGGAAAGGTACTCGGACTTTTCGACGGACACCGTGCCAACCAGCAGCGGCTGACCCTTCTTATTGCGCTCAATAATATCTTCCACCACGGCGTTGAACTTCGCCTTAATGGTCTTGTAAACCACGTCCGCATGGTCTTTGCGGATCATCGGCCTATTGGTCGGAATCACGATGACATCGAGGCCGTAAATCTTCCGGAACTCCTCTTCTTCCGTGAGTGCAGTACCGGTCATGCCGGCCAGCTTCTTATACATACGGAAGTAGTTCTGGAAGGTCACCGTGGCCAGCGTCTGCGTCTCTTCTTCGATCTTGACGCCTTCCTTGGCTTCCACTGCCTGGTGAAGACCGTCGGACCAACGCCGGCCAAACATGAGACGGCCGGTGAATTCGTCAACGATAATAACCTCATTATCCTTGACGATATAGTCCCGCTCACGGTGGAAGAGTTCCTTCGCCTTGATTGCGTTGTTCAGATAGTGCGCCAGCTGCTGGTTCTCGCCCTCATATAGGTGGTCGACGCCCATCCACTTTTCGACCTTGGCGATGCCTTCTTCGTTGACGCCAATACGGCGCTCCTTTTCCTCGACCACGTAATCCGTGTCGCGGGCAAGGCGTTCGGCGATTTTCGCAAAGGTGTAATACAGCTCGGTCGGCTTTCCCGACGGGCCGGAGATGATCAACGGCGTACGCGCTTCGTCGATTAAAATGGAGTCGGCTTCGTCGACGATGGCGTAGTGGAACTCCCGGTGCACCATGTCATGCGGGTACATGGCCATGTTGTCGCGCAGGTAGTCAAAGCCGAACTCGTTGTTGGTGCCGTAGGTGATGTCGCAACCATACGCTTCGCGCCGCTGTGCGGACGTAAGGCCGTGGACGATGAGGCCGGTGCTCATGCCCAGAAACTTATAGATGCGCCCGATATCTTCCTTACCGACCCGGGCCAGGTAGTCGTTCACCGTTACCAGGTGGCAGCCCCGGCCCGTCAGGGCGTTCAGGTACAGGGGCAGGGACGCGACAAGCGTCTTGCCTTCGCCGGTCTTCATTTCGGCGATGTTGCCCTCGTGGAGCACCATGCCGCCAACTAGCTGAACGTCGTAATGCCGCTTGCCCGTCGTGCGGATGGATGCCTCCCGCACCACGGCAAAAGCCTCCGGCAGCAGCTGCTCGAGGGTTTCGCCGCGACCCAGGCGCTCCCTAAACTCTACGGTCTTGTGCGCAAGTTCCGCGTCAGAGAGCGTATGAATCTCCGGTTCAAGGTTGTTAATGAGCGTCACCGTCTTGCGGTGGCGGTTTACGACCTTTTCGCTGTAGTTACCGAAAAGGCCGGTGAGAAACTTCAATGCCACGGTCACACCTTCTTTGGCTGGGCTGCCGACTGGGTCGGCGCAAGAGAAAAACCCGGTCGATATCTTAGAGTCGTCACGGCCGGGTGTGGGTTCGCGGTGTCGGGGGCCGTATCCGCGATATTTTAACACGTGGGGCTCGGACAGGCAACGCGTCGCCTGCGACTTGCCAGAAGAGGCAGCCAAGTCCAATGATCACGAAGGTGCAAATCCTTTTGCCTGGCTGACGCGCGGACCGCCACGAGCCGCGATGGCCCGGTCCGCCAGAACCCACAAGCCGCCGGAGACCACGGAGTGCCCGCCGAGCACCACGGGTATCCGGCACTCGAGAGCCGCTTCGGTAAAGGCGCGTACCCATGGATCGTGAATCATGTCAACCATGCCCAGGTCGGAATGGTAGCGGTCCCAGTCCGAAACCCGCCGGCCATGGTTGGCAAAAACAACCCGGGTGTCAAAGAAGACGGCGCTGCAAATGCTCTCCAGCTGGCGGAAGAACTGCCGGGGGCCGATCTGTTCGATCATGTCGGCAACAAGCGATACGACCCGGCCTTCTTCCTCCCGCCGGAGCGCTTTCATGCCCCGCTCCTCGGAGAAGACCCGCAGCCGCACCCGCAGATATTTGTTGCAGTGGTCGATGATCGGGGTGCCCACGCGCCCGAATACCGCCACCTCAGGCAGGTCGGTAATCAGCACGTCTGCGGCGCGGCGCAGGGCATCGCTGGACCACGGGACTGCGTCCAGGGCGGCCTGGGCCCGGGGCCCCGCCTTGTCGGACATGCCGAGCACGAGAAAGTCGGTCGGCGTGTCGAGGTCGAAGTGAATGGAGGCCGAGTTGGGAATCAGAACGCGCTCCATCCCTGCTTCCCGGAGGAGCCAACCCAGGAAATTGTCGCTCTCCGGCGGTGAAATCCGCTGGATATATTCGGCTGGATTCCAGGCCACCAGGTCCACGGACTGCAGGTTGTTCACCACCACGCAGGGTGGGGACTTGGCCATCGCTTCAAGAATCCACTGGATTTCGGCCTGAGTAATCAGGGGCAGGGCCGCTCCGCTGCAGTAGAGGACTCCTTCGCTGCCTAGTTCCTGCACGACACGCTGCAGCGTCCGGCCGAAGTGAAACGGGCACGACTGCCGGGTATCCCGAGTCCGGGCGCCCAGCCGCTCAGCGGCCAAGGAAAGATCGGGATCATTTGTCGCCAGCACCACTTCATCCAGACCGGCCCGTATGTACTTCTCGAGCGTGTCCAGCGTAACAGCATGCCGGAGGCTGTGAATGATCTCTTGCAGACCATTCTGCGGGGGCTCGCCCCCTTCAAAGATGACCGCAGCCCTGTGCAACGACGATTTGCCTCCTATGGAGCTTGCTCTTCTCGGCGCTGACGCGCCATTTACGAGTGCCGTGCGGCCTCGCCGCTGCGCGGCGCCACACTAGACTAGGCCCTGAAACATCCTTAGTATACCAAAGGCCCGTGGCTACCGCCACGGGCCGGATTCGTCCCTAGAACTCGGGCTCCAGCAGACCGTAATTGCCATCCTTGCGCCGGTACAGCACATTCACCTTGTCCGTTTCGGCGTTGGCAAATACGAAGAAATCGTGGGAGAGCAGGTTCATCTGTACGATCGCCTCGTCGATGGTCAGGGGTTTCACAGCGAACCGCTTGTGCTTCACCAGTGTGCCTTCGACATCCGGCGGGGCCTCGCCAAACTCCGAAATCCCGTTCTCCTTGCCCCGCTTCTTGAAGCGGGCCTTATACTTCATGAGCTGCTTTTCCAGCTTCTCAGACACAAGATCGATGGAAGCGTACATGTCGCCCGACGCTTCCTCACCCCGGAGCAAGAGTCCATTTAAGGCGGCAGTTACCTCCACGATGTGCCGGCCTCGCTCCGTGTACATGTTGACCTGAGCATTCAAGGGCTGGTCGATGAACTTCTCAAGCTTGCCGATCTTCTTTTCGACGTAGTCGCGGAGGGCGTTGGTGATCTCCATATTCTTTCCACGCACACCAAGTTGCATAGGGCCAACTCCTTCCTACCGGAGGGGTCTCCCCATCCCCAACCCGCTCACGGTACTCTTTTATTCAGCTTCGATCGCAGGTTTCCCTGCCCTTATCCAAGGGCATAAAAGATTTGCCTCTCGGATCTATCAAAATCGCTCGTCTATTTACATTCTATCCTACTCCCCCCGGCGTCAGTATGACCTTTCGGATACAAAAAGGCGCCGCCTTGGGCGACGCCTCTCGGGTGCATGACTTAGTTCTTCAACCGGGGGTCCAGCGCATCACGCAGTCCGTCGCCCAACAGGTTTAGTGCAAGGATCATCAGCGTAATGGCCAGGCCGGGGTAGTAGATCAGGTACGGCGAGTCGTGGAAGTACTCGCGGGCCCGGGCAATCATCAAGCCCAACTCCGGCGTCGGCAGCTTGGCGCCCAGCCCGAGGAAACTCAGGCCGGCGGTCTCCAGGACTGCCTCCGACGTACCCAGGGTGGCTCGGACCAGGAGCGGCGCAAAGATGTTGGGGAGGATATGTCGCCAGAGCATCCGGTTTTGGGAGGCGCCGAGCGCCGACGCGGCCTGAACGTAGTCGTTCTCCTTCACCGAGAGGACGGCGCCCCGGGTAATGCGGGCGTACGAGGGTATCGAAACAATACCCACGGCGATAATGGCTTTATCCAACCCCTGCCCCAGTCCGATCACGATTGCGAGTGCAAGCAGGAAGGCCGGGAAAGCCAGCAGGATATCCATGCAGCGCATGATCACCACGTCGACCCAGCCGCCCTTAAAGCCGGCCAGGGCGCCCAGCGTCACGCCGAACACAACGCCAATGCCCACCGAAATCAATCCGACAACCAGTGAGAGTCGGAGTCCATACAGGACTCGGGTGAAGACGTCGCGGCCCTGTTCGTCAGCGCCAAAAATGTGCTCTGAATTGGGCTGCACGAGGGATTTTGAAAAATCCCCCAGAGTGGGATCGTACTTGGTTAACTGCGGAGCCAGTAAGGCCGCCGCGATCAGCACAATCAAAATGGCCAGCCCGACCATGGCCGCCTTATGCCGCCATAGCCGTCGCATCAAACTCCGCCACGGAGAGAAAGTCCGGACTTCCTGTTCTGCGACAGCTCCCACCTGACTTCCCTCCTAAGCGTACTTGATGCGCGGGTCGAAGAACGCGTAAGTAAGGTCCACCGCAAGGTTGGCTAGAACAAACAGAGTAGCCACCATAATGACGACTCCCTGAACCAGGGGTAGGTCCTGGGCCTCCACAGCGCTGATCGTCAGCGTACCGACGCCGGGCCATGTGAAAACGGACTCGGTGAGCAGCGCTCCGCCCAGCAGGTGGCCGAACTGAAGTCCGATCACCGTCACGATAGGAATCATCGCATTCTTGAGGGCATGCCGGAAAATCACGACCCTTTGTGAAAGACCCTTGGCCCGCGCCGTGCGGATGTAGTCCTGGCGGATCACTTCCAGCATAGTCGTGCGGGTCATCCGGGCCACCAGCGCCGTGGTCGCACCCGACAGGACGACGGCCGGCATGACGATATGGGAGGCCAGGTCCTTCAGGAAAGCCCACTTCCCCGTAAACAGGGCGTACGTGAGATAGAAGTTGGTCGGCGGTTTGAAGCTGTCCAGCAGCGCTGCGCTCATGCGCCCGTTAATGGGCAGCCATCCCAACTTCACCGAGAAGATGGAGATAAAGAACAGGCCCAGCACGAATACCGGAATTGACAGGGCAATCAACGCCACCGTCATGCTGATGTAGTCAGTCACCGTATATGTTTTGACTGCAGAGATGACCCCGATCAAAATGCCAACCACTATCGTGATGGCCATAGCAATAACCGTGAGCTCCACGGTATGGGGGAACTTCTGCGCAATCTCACTTGATACAGGCGTCTTACGCATCCAGCTGTTGCCCAGGTCGCCCTGGACGGCGTTTCCGAGATATCGGGCATACTGCACCAGCACCGGGTCATTCAGTCCGAGCTGCTCCCGGAGCGCTTCCCGCTGCTGTGCTGACCCATGCATGCCCAAAATGACCTGCGTCGGGTCGGACGTAAAGTGGAAAATGAGGAAGACTAGGAGCGTGATTCCGAGCAATACCGGAACCAGTTGAAGCAATCTGCGTGCGATATAGCCTGTCACTCTTGCTTCGCCCCTCTGTTGTAGACATGGAGGGCGTAGGACGAGGGGGACCCGAGGCGGGCCCCCCTCGCTTCCAAACGCGGCTTACTTGGTGCTGTAGCCCAGCTTCTTGAGCAGTTCCTTGCCCTTTTCAGGGTTGTAGGACAATGCGGCACCGTAGTTAGCAGACTTACCGGCGAGGGTCTCCATGGACTTCTGCATGAACGGCGGCACGTAAGTGGTGGCCGGGGTGGCCGTCTCACCGTACAGGGCCTTCACCATGGCGTTCCGGTCGACGAGCTGGACGATGGCCTGCCGCAGTTCCTTGTTGTTGAACGGCGGGCGGTCGGTCCGGAAGCCCATGTAGGAGATGTTCATGCCTTCCTTCTGGAGCAGGACGGCGCCTTCCCTGGCCCGCTTCACGTCGGCCGGAGCGATGCCGTCGATCGCATCGACTTCGCCCTTGACAACGGCGTCAACCCGCAGGCTGCCTTCCTTGATGACCTTAAAGATCACCGTGTCAACCTTGGGCTGGGCATTCTTGTTCCAGTAGTTCGGGTTCTTCTCGAGCACAATCTGCTGGTCCTTGGCCCAGGACTTGAAGATGAACGGGCCGGTGCCCACGGGGTTCTCGCCGGCCTTGTCGCCATACTTCTTGACGGCGGCCGGGGAGACGATCGGAGCCGCCAGGCCCATGGCCAGGTTGGCCAGGAACGGGGCGACCGGCTCCTTGAGGGTGATGACGACCTGGTTCTCGCTCTTGGCCTCAACTTTTTCAACGGCACCGAACGTAAAGTCGGCGTAGGGCATCTCCTCGATCTTGCCGGTCTTCATCCGTTCGATGGTGAACTTTACGGCTTCGGCATTGAACGGGGTGCCGTCGTGGAACATGATGCCCTTTTTGAGGTTGATGGTGTAAACCTTGCCATCAGCACTGATCTCCGGCATGCCGTCAGCCAGCAGCGGGATGATGTCGGTGTTCTCGGGCTTGTAGGCGTACAAGCTCTCGTAGATCTGCTCCACGACCTGGGCGCTGGCGCCGTCCTCGATCAGGGCAGGATCCAGGGCCACAGAGTCACCGCCACGGCCGAAGATGAACTCCTTCTTGCCCTGGACCGTTACGTTCCGCAGGTCAAGATAGCCAGTGGGATGGATATACATGCCAGACACGTTCTTAGTGTGAGCCATGTAGTCGTTGCCATGGGAGATGGGGATCCACACAGCGTCATCGGAGAGGATCTTTTCGACTTCCAGATAGATTTCAGCGCGCTTCTTCAGGTCAGAGGTGCGCTGAGCGTCCACCAGCATCTGGTCGACCTTGTCGACCTTGTAGTTGGTCTGGTTCATGCCGCCGTTCATCTGGCTGCTGTGGAAGAAGGTGTAGAGGAAGTTGTCGACGTCTCCGTTGTCACCAATCCAGCCGAGCAGGAAGGCATCGCCTTCACCCTTCACACGTGTGGCTTCCAGGAACTCAGCCCAGGGCAAGGCTTTGATGTTGACTTTGATGCCAGCCTTGGCCAGCTCCTGCTGAATACCTTCGGCCAGCTTATCCTTAACGGTGTTGTACGGACGGTCACGGGTGTAAGCCATCAAGGTGAACTCAAACTGCTTTGCGGGCGGAGCGGTGGGTTCGGGTGTCAGTGTGGTTTCCTTCGGCTTGGAGCAACCTGCCAGAGCCAGAACCAGCATCATCATGGTCAGGAGCGCCAGTGCGACGGGTCTGCGAGTCCTCCGCATGCCTTCTTCCCCCTCTGTGGTTTCCGGAAAACGGTGCCGTATGTAAGGGCTCTTAGCCTATACACCGAAGTCCATACATTTGTGCATACGGAACGATTCTACTAGTTCGTTAGATGACTGCAAACTCCTGCTAACGGAATCCCTATGCAAGTCACGCGGAATCCACAACTTGTGGGCACAAGGGCTGTGGATAATGGGGATAACTCTGTTGATAACCGATCGCACAAGGTTCGCGTATGGGGACAACCTGTGGACGCGCTCGGGCATAAGGAAACCCGGAGCAATGCTCCGGGACTGGTTTAACGATTCTTGTCCACAAACCGCGCTTCATGCATTTGCGGAGCGGTGCCGGCCACCTTCCTATAAGCGGAAATGCCTGCCCTCGCCTGATTCCCGTCCTGAAGTACCGCCCTGGTCGAAGACATAGTCGTATCCACAATCGCTGTGGACATGCTGTCCATTTGGGCAATCCGCTCCAGCAGGGAAGCCGCCTGAAGCTTCTGCTGCGGTGTGAGGTGCCGGGCCTCGTCCGGCAGGTTGTCCACTTTGGTCATAATCTCCTGGCGCTGGGTCAGGGTAGCGACAAGGCCGTCCCAGTTCTGGTTCCGGGCGGCCTCCTCGGCCTGTTCAGACAATTGGGTAAGCTGCTGCAGACAGGTCAGGTAGAGTTCAGCTGCGTTCAAGGCCGATGTCCTCCCTTTATCCGCGTGCGTTCAGAGCAGCACTGGCACCGGCCGCGTTGACGGCCGCAGCGCGGCGCTGCTGCAGGGCAATGCTCGCCCAGGCCTCACGAAGTTCCCGCACCATCCCCAGGACTTCATCCACTTTTTCGCTATCTCGCCGGATTTGCGCCTGAAGCAGCCACTGAATCCAGAAGTCGTATAGCCGCGCCAAGTTGTCAGCAACCTCGCCGGCCGCCCGATTCAGCGACGAAGCCAATTCAACGATTATGTCCTGGGCCCGGCTGAGCGGCTCGCTCATGTCCTTGCCATCCTGCATGCCGACCTTGGCTTGCTCAAGAAAGCGGATGGCGCCGTCGTACAACATGACCACCAACTGCTCAGGCGGTGCTGTCTGGATGGCCGTTTGCCGGTACTGGTCATACACGCTGCTCATGCAAATTCTCCCCCACCTGTCACTACTTGTCGGAAGGGCTGTTCAGGCTCTTGAGCTGGGCGGACAGCCAGTTGCCCTGATTCTGCAGGGTGGACATGGCCTTCTCCAGCCCAAGGAACTGGTCCCGCAGACGCTGCTCCCGGACCGGAAGAATTTGCTCTTCCCATCGCGTGATCTGCTTCTTAATGAGCTCGACGCCCTTGTCGATGGAGTCGGCGCGCCCCTGCAATATGCCGCCGGTTTTCGTGTAATTGTCCAGGTACTCCCTGGCGCGAACGGCCACGCCCTTCCCGCTCGCCGTGAACAGGTCCCGCATGGCCGAGGGGTTGGCCTCCAGCGCCTTGGTGAACTTATCCTGATCGAACGTCAGCTTTCCGTTGTAATCGGCGCCCTGGGCGAACGATTGTGTCGTCACACCAACGATGCCGAGGCTGTTGTACGCGTCCGGCTGGCCTTGAACCTTATCGCCAAGGACCTTACGAATCCCGTCCCGCAGGTCGTTGATGCGGGGATCGCCAAACAGCGTGCCGGCCTTCTTGGCCTTGCTGTCATAACTTGTTTGCTGCTCCATGAAGTCAATCACGCTGTTGTACTGATCGACGACCTTCTTGACGGCATCGATCACGCGCTGCTGATCCTTCCCTACGGTGATGGTGGTGAGACCGCTCTTATTGAGGGTGACCGTTACCCCGCCAATGGCGTCCTTCACTGTGTTTGAACTGAAAGTGACGGTCGAGCCATTGACCTTCATGCTGCCGTCAGCGGCGGTTGCCAGTTTGGTGGCACCGGCTGCGGTCAGCTTCAGGTCGGCTGCAACCGTAGATCCGGCATCGTCCACCAATTGGAAGTCGCTGGACGCACCCGTGTTGCCCTTCAGGACGAGGCGGTAATCGCCCGGGTTTACCTGACTGACACTCGCCGTAAAACCCAGGTCGCTGCTCTTGCTGTTAATCGTGCTGACAATCGTATTCAAAGAATCGGTGGCCGCAATCGTGAACGTTGCCCCGTCTTTCGGACCGCCCGAGACTTGAATGGTGCCGGACAGGTTCAGCGCTGCGGCCGGATCGGCGACCAGCTTTGGGGCGCCGAGACCGTCGACCATCACACCCGACTGCCAGGAGGTGGCCTTTGCGAGGGTGATCACCTCCACGGAGTAGTCGCCCAGGGCCGCCGTACTCTGGGTATCGGTCACGCTCACGATGCCGGGGTCCAGGGATGTCGACTTCCTGGCCATGAAATCCGACGAGGTAAGGCTGCCCAGTTCCTCAATCCGCTTTTGCAGTGTAAGTACGCGTGTATTCAGGTCGCGCCAGGCGTTGACCTGGCTGGTCATCTGATCCCGTCTCGTCTGAAGAGTGGTGACGGGCCGGCGTTCCAGGGTCATCAGCGTCTTGATCAGCCCATCGGTGTCCAGTCCGCTGGCGAGTCCGGGGATCTTGAGAAGCCCCATGGTTCGGCCCCCCTTCCTCTCTTAGAGTCGTAGGTCGACAAGCAGTCCCAGAGCGTCCTCCATCCGCTTGAACGCGTCCATGAACTTGTCGGGCGGAATTTCGCGCACGATCTGGCCGGAGAGGGTGTCGATAACACGGATGACAACCTGCCTGCCTTCGCTCATCTGGAATTGCAGCGAATGGTTGAAAACGCGGGCGGTCTGGTTGATCTTGTCGACAACCTTGGCCAGTTCTCCCGGCTGCAGCTCAACGATTTTGTCGCCCAGATCGACAGTCATTGGCTCCGATTCCACCTTCACAGGAGGGGGCGCCGGAGTTGACGGTGCGGCTTCTGCAGGCTGCTGCTGGGTGGAGACCGTTACAGAAACAATCGGCGTCGGCGTGACGCTAGAACGAATCCTCATCGTCGACTACAACCTCCCTTAGGCGAGAACGGGGCCAACCTGAGGAAACAGGTTGGCCCCCACCGTTAACTGCTGAGGTGGATCTTTACCGGAGCAGCGACAGGACGGCCTGGTTCTTCTGGTTGGCCTGTGCCAGCATAGCCGTGCCGGACTGCATCAGGATCTGCTGCTTCGTGAACTGGGTCATTTCCAGCGCCATATCAACGTCGCGAATGCGGGATTCGGAGGCGGTCAGGTTCTCGGAGACGACTTCGAGGTTCTTGATCGTGTGATCAAGCCGGTTCTCGATGGCGCCGAGTTGCGACCGCTGGTAGGAGACCTTGCCGATGGCGGTATCGATGGCGGCGATGGCAGCCTGGGCGCCGTCGACCGAGCTGACGTTCAGGCCGGCGAACGCACGGCTGTTGGCGTACTTCACGCCGCCGGTGAACTGGGCGGTCTCGCCGGACTGGCCGTTGTTGGTGATGTTTATCGTGGCGGTCGCAGCAGCACCGGGGGCACCACCCGCCGTACGAACGGTGACCGTACGGCCGGTAGAAGCGTCGCCGATGGTCAGGTCCGCGCTGTTCTGCCAGGCCACGGCAGAGCCGATGGCCCGTCCGCTCGCGTCACGCAGTTGAATGGAGCCGGCGCCGGCGTTGTCGAAGTAGACCTGGTAGCCACCCGCTGCGAGCAGGTTGCTGGAGTCAACTACGCTCGAGAGTACAGCCTGCGCATCGGCCACCCGGCCGGAAGCAGAGCTCATGTTGATGATGTCGGTGGTAGTGCCAGAGCCAACCAGGGTGCTGGCAACGGTAACTTCGAGAGTCCGGGCGGTGTTGGCATCGCCGAGCGTGACCGTCTTGCCCTTCAGGGCGCTGACGTCAACGGCGGCGCCGATGGCAGCGCCGGATCCGTCGCGAAGCTGCATCTTCTGTGTGGTGCTGTCGTAGTACACCTGGTACTTGGTGTCGGCTAGGCCGGCACCGGCGGCACCGATACCGGACACGGACGCGGCCCCGCCAGCGCTATAGGAAAATGCGTTGGTGTCGTTGAGCGCCGAGGCGCCGGCGATCGTCACGCTGAAGGTCTCTCCGGTGGTGCTGTCGCCGACAGTGATGGTGCCGGCGCCGCTGGCCGTAGCAGCCCCGCCTACGCTAGACCACGTGGAGCCGTCGGCCGACTTCTGCAGCTGCAGGGTGCCGGCGGATTGAGCGACGACGCGATAGGTCTTGGTGTTGTCAACAGCGCCGCCAGGGACGGAAACGCCTGTAACGTTCGCAGAGCCGCCGGCAGCCAGGCCCATGGTAATGGCGCCGTTGTCAACGTTGCCGGCGAGCACGTCGCGGCTGATGCCTAGCGACTTGGCATCCATCGCGCCGATGCTGAAGTTGACCGTCTGACCGCCGTTCGGGCCGATCTGCAGGTTCACGCTGGCGATGTTGCCATCGGTCAGCGAGCCGTCAATCAGGTCCTTGCTGTTGAACTGGGTCGCGTTGGTGATGCGGGTAACTTCCTTGGCCAGGTTGTCCATTTCGGTTTGGATCTGCTTGCGGTCCTCGGGCTGCAGGGTGCCGTTGGCGGCCTGGACGGCGAGTTCACGCATGCGGTGCAGCATGGTGTGAACTTCGTTCAGGGAGCCTTCCGCCGTCTGCAGGAGCGAGATGCCGTCCTGGGCGTTCTTGACTGCCTGGTTCAGACCCTTGATCTGAGCCCGCATGTTCTCCGAGATGGCCAGACCGGCAACGTCGTCGCCGGCCCGGTTGATCCGGTAGCCGGAAGACAGGCGCTCCAGGTTCTTGGACATCATGCCGTCTGTGCCAGTCAGGTTGCGCCACGCATTCAGGGAGCTAACGTTCGTGTTGATTCGCATACCAATATCTCCTCCTTGATTTGATCGGGCCGCACGGCATCCTTGCCGTGTTCGGGACTGGAACCCTTACGGTCTAGTTATCGTCGCAGGCAGATCTTGGGTTAAGGCTCGCCAACCGTCAAATTCGACACTCCAGTGCATTTATTGCCGATTATCACCGCCTTCGTCCCGTTTTCTTGATGTCTCTCGCTCTCGCCAGTCGGACCCGGTTGGTAGTTACTTAGTGCTCCTACCACTCTTTATCGGTCACTAGTTCGCCATATTTAAGAGACTTTTAACGACACGATAAAAACCGCCAACACTGAGGCGGCGGCGTGTAAACACAAGAACGGGGCCAACCTGTTTCTGCAGGTTGGCCCCTACTGCTAGTTGCTGAAGGTAAACCTTACCGGAGCAGCGACAGGACGGCCTGGTTCTTCTGGTTGGCCTGAGCCAGCATAGCCGTGCCGGACTGCATCAGAATCTGCTGCTTCGTGAACTGGGTCATCTCGAGCGCCATGTCCACGTCGCGGATGCGGGACTCGGAGGCGGTCAGGTTCTCGGAAACAACTTCGAGGTTCTTGATCGTGTGATCAAGCCGGTTCTCGATGGCGCCGAGCTGCGACCGCTGGTAGGAGACCTTGCCGATGGCCGTGTCGATGGCAGCGATGGCAGCCTGGGCGCCGTCGACGGAGCTTACGTTCAGGCCGGCGAACGCACGACTGTTGGCGTACTTCACGCCGCCGGTGAACTGAGCGGTCTCGCCGGACTGGCTGTTGTTGGTGACCTGAATGGTGGCCGTCGCGGTACCCACGGGGGCCGCGTTGGCAGTGTGAACTGTTACGGTCCGGCCGTCATTTTCATCACCAATGGTGATGTCCGTGTTAGCCACGAAGGTAACAGCTGCACCGATGGCACGTCCGCTGGCGTCACGCAACTGAATCGTGTCGGTAGCGGCGTCGACAAAGTAGACCTGATACGCGCCGTTTGCCAGTAGGTTAGAGGAGTCGACAACGCTAGTCAGCACAGCCTTGGCATCGACAACCTTGCCAGAGGAGGAACTCATGGTGATGGTGTCGGTGCTTGTTCCAGAAGTAACCAGGTTATAGCCAACAGTGACTTCCAAAGTACGGGCGGTGTTGGCATCGCCGAGGGTAACGGTTTCGCCCGCTAAGGCGCTCACGTCAACCGCTGCACCGATGTTCGTGGCACCCGAGGCGTCGCGCAGCTGCATCTTCTGCGTAGTGCTGTCGTAGAAGACCTGATAATTGGTATCGGCCAGGCCTGCTCCGGCAGCGCCAATAGCAGCCACAGCCCTGGAGCCGCCGCCGAAATTGGTGCCGCCGCTGAAGTCGACCATGTCGATGTCGCCGGCGGTAAAGGCGTTACCGGCCAGGGCCAGCTCCACCGTCATCGTTTCACCAGTGGTAGAGTCGCCGACAGCAGTTGTTGCACCCAAGGCGAGGGCGGTGGTGTTCACAGCGGCGCCGACCTTCGTCCACGTGGCACCGCCGTCAAAGGACTTTTCGAGTTGCAGAGACGCTGCAGTAGGAGCCACTACCCGGTACTGTTTGGTAGCGTCAATGGCGCCGCCCAGGTTCGTCACATCGCCGGCAGCGGTGCTAATGGAGCCGCCGGCAACGTAGCTACCACCGCTCGCCCGGGCAGCCATCGCCATGGCGCCATTATCCACGTTGCCAATCAGGACGTCGCGGCTGATGCCGAGGGACTTGGCATCCATCGCACCGATGCTGAAGTTGACCGTCTGGCCGCCGTTCGGGCCAATCTGCAGGTTCACGCTGGCGATGTTGCCATCCTGCAGCGAGCCGTCGATCAGGTCCTTGCTGTTGAACTGGGTCGCGTTAGTGATCCGGGTGACTTCCTTGGCCAGGTTGTCCATTTCGGTCTGGATCTGCTTGCGGTCCTCGGGCTGCAGGGTGCCGTTGGCGGCCTGCACGGCGAGTTCACGCATGCGGTGCAGCATGGTGTGCACTTCGTTCAGGGAGCCTTCAGCGGTCTGCAGGAGCGAGATGCCGTCCTGGGCGTTCTTGACTGCTTGGTTCAGACCTTTGATCTGAGCCCGCATGTTCTCCGAGATGGCCAGACCCGCCACATCGTCGCCGGCCCGGTTAATCCGGTAGCCTGACGACAAGCGCTCCAGGTTCTTGGACATCAGGCTGTCCGTGCCAGTCAGGTTGCGCCACGCATTCAGAGAGCTGACGTTCGTGTTAATCCGCATACCAATATCTCCTCCTTGAAATAAATCGGGGCCTCACGGCATCCTTGCCGCGGTCAAGAACTGAAGCCTCCAGCTCGCTCTGTTAAACGTGAAGCTTACCGGAGCAGGGAAAGGACGGCCTGGTTCTTCTGGTTGGCCTGCGCCAGCATGGCCGTGCCAGACTGCATCAGGATCTGCTGCTTCGTGAACTGGGTCATTTCCAGGGCCATGTCCACGTCGCGGATGCGGGACTCGGAGGCAGTAAGGTTCTCGGAGACGACTTCCAGGTTCTTGATGGTGTGGTCAAGCCGGTTCTCGATGGCGCCGAGCTGGGACCGCTGGTAGGAGACCTTGCCGATGGCAGTGTCTATGGCCGCGATAGCAGCCTGGGCGCCGTCGACGGAGCTGACGTTCAGGCCGGCGAAGGCACGGCTGTTGGCGTACTTTACGCCGCCGGTGAACTGGGCGGTCTCGCCGGACTGGCCGTTGTTGGTGACCTCGATTCTGCCGCTGAGATTCACCGTACCAAGAGCCGCAGCGGTAGAGTTCGCCAGGTGGACGGTCACCGTCCGGCCATCTTTGTCGTCACCGAGAGTAACCGTACCGTTCTGAACCCAGCCCACGGCCTGGCCGATGGCCCGGCCGGTAGCGTCCTGCAACTGGACGGTGTCATTCGTGGCGTCAAAGAAGACCCGATAGCCGCCGTCGGCCAGCAGATTGTTGGCGTCAGCAACCTCCTGCAGGATACCTCCATCGACCACGGTCTTGCCGGAGGAAGAGCTCATGACGATGGTATCGGTGGCCGTGCCGGCGGCAACCAGGGTGTCGGCCACGGTGATTTCCAGGGTCCGGGCCGTGTTTGCATCGCCGAGTGTGACCGTCTTGCCCGCCAGTGCGCTAACGTCGACGGCAGCGCCGATGTTGGTGGTACCCGCGGCGTCACGGAGCTGCATTTTCTGCGTGGTGCTGTCATAGAAGACCTGGTACTTTCCGTCAGCCAGGCCGGCGCCGGCTGTACCCACGCTGGATACGGAGTTGGAGAAGCCCCCGGTGAAGTCCAGATAGTTGGTGCCGCCGGTGAAACTTCCCTCGTCTTCTAAGGTCGAGAGAGTGATTGTCTCACCCGTAGTCGAGTCGCCAATCATGACTGCACCAGCAGTTGCCGGAGCGTTTACCGCACTGCCCACGTCAAGCCAGGTGGTGCCGGCATCATCCGAACTCTGGAGCAGGACTGTGTCGGTAGCAGCGTTGGTGGTTACAACCCGATAGAGCTTGCTTCCATCAATCCCATGCCCCGACAACACAACAGGCGCTGTATCATCGATATCGGTTCCTCCACCGACCCGAACCTCCATGGTCAAGGGGCCGTTGTCCACGCTACCGGCCAGCACGTCGCGGCTGATGCCCAGGGACTTGGCATCCATCGCACCAATGCTGAAGTTGACGGTCTGACCGCCATTCGGACCGATCTGCAGGTTCACGCTGGCGATGTTACCGTCCTGCAGCGAGCCGTCGATCAGGTCCTTGCTGTTGAACTGGGTCGCGTTGGTGATCCGGGTGACTTCCTTGGCCAGGTTGTCCATTTCGGTCTGGATCTGCTTGCGGTCCTCGGGCTGCAGGGTGCCGTTGGCGGCCTGGACGGCGAGTTCACGCATGCGGTGCAGCATGGTGTGCACTTCGTTCAGGGAGCCTTCTGCCGTCTGCAAAAGCGAGATGCCGTCCTGGGCGTTCTTGACCGCCTGGTTCAGACCTTTGATCTGAGCCCGCATGTTCTCCGAAATGGCCAGACCGGCTACATCATCGCCGGCCCGGTTGATCCGGTAGCCGGAAGACAGGCGCTCCAGGTTCTTTGACATGAGGCTGTCGGTGCCGGTCAGGTTGCGCCATGCATTCAGGGAGCTAACGTTCGTGTTGATCCGCATGCCGATATCTCCTCCTTGACATCATCTTGGTGGCACGGCATCCTTGCCGTGGTTTGGGAGCAAAACCCCTACGGTCTACTTATCGTTGCAGGCAGATCTTGGATTAAGATTCGCCTACCGTAAAATCGCAGACCAGGTGCGTTCTTGCCCGATTATCACCACCTTAATCGTGTTTTCTCCACAACGCGCGTTATTTTGTCAATCACGCCATTACGGGTTCGTTATTCTCCTACTTCTGTATATCGGTCACCCATTCATTATGTTTAAGGTAATTGCACGACAATAACAAAACCGCCCTCGAAAGGGCGGTTACTTGACACTGTTCATTTGGATTTGGTCGTCCCGGAATCCGGTTCCTTGACCTTGGAGCGGGACGCCTTGGCGGCCGCCAGCAGGTCGCTGGGAATGGCAGCGGCTACCTGTGCCGACTGCCGGTTTGAGGCCACCACTTCGTCATGGACTTCTTTGCGCAGGACCGTAATGTGCTTCGGCGCCGATATTCCCAGCCGCACCACGGCCTGGTCGCCCGAGCCCCTGACCTGAACGATTCTGATCTCGATATCATCACCGATCAGAATCGTCTCATCCAACCGTCGGGTCAGGACTAACATCGGAGGGCCTCCTCCCGGACGTTTCTAGGCTGGAAACAGACTGTGGCGAGTTGTGTAGCGGTCATCCGGCAGGATGATCTGCCGGGCCTTGCGCGTATGCGGGTTAAAGGCCAGGGGAGCCTTCAGGTTTGCGGTCGATTCCTTGAACTTCTCCGGGACATTTGCGATGCACATCACCAGAATTTCTTCCGGCTTGTCGGCGCCCAGGTCATGAGCGTCACTCTCGGGAATGTCAGGTGCATAGTCCGGGAAAAACGCGAATGGGTAGACCAGGGTAAAGCCCAGGTCCGGCTGATCCAGGGCCAGCATGAGCTTAAAAATATCGCCGCCGCCGGGAATGTCGGTCACTACATAGCGTTTCACATCGGGGAAACCATACAGGCCCGGGGAGAACTCAAACGCCTTCTCCTCCACCGAAGAGCCGGCCGCCTCTCCCATCGATGAACCCCTCCAGACTACCTTAAGAAGTCAGCCAGGGACTGCGGGAGAATCCGCCCCCCCACCTGCAGCGCCGCGCGGTACGTAGTTTCAGCGCTTGAAAGTTCCATGAGTGCTTTCGCCATGTCCACGCCTTGCGCCTGCTGGAGTGCTTCCTCAAGTTGCACTTCTGTGTCTTGAATGCGCGTTTCCAACCCCTCAATGCGCATCTGGCGGGCGCCCATTTCCGACCGAAGGGAAACTACATGCTGCCTCGCCTTGTCCAGTTTGGCCAGGACGGATGTGATCCTATTCTGCAGGCCGGCGTCTGGCTGGGGCATGAGCTTGGAGTTCGCAGTGGGCGAGTCGATGCCCGGGACCCCATCGACATCTTCATCGATATACAGATCGCCGTTTGCGTCCGCATCGACGATGCCATCACCGTTGGTGTCGGTGTCAATCTGGCCGTCGTTGTCTGCATCCTGCGGAACGGGCGTCTTCAGGGCCGTCTTCAGTTCCCAGAGGGCCCGCACCACGTTGTCAGGGTCCGCATCGTTCAACAGCATACTGCCCGGGATATTCACATCCAGGGTTACCCTGGGCCCCAGTTCCCGCTGCATGACCCCCGAATCACCGTTGTAGGTGACCTGACCGGTCACATCGTCAAGGGTGAAGGCGTCAAGCCTGTCCCCGGTGACAGGGTCGGTCTGCTGTTGCGTCTGGAAGCCCCCGAAAAGGAAGCCGTTGGGCTCCTTCTCGTTCAGGGCGTTCATCAAATCGGTCAGCAGATTCTCCGCTGCAGGAGCCAGTGACTTGCGGGTTTCGTCGCTGACGGTGCCGTTGGAGGCGTCCAGGGCCAGGTCCTTCGCCTGTACCAGAATGTCCGCCAGGTCGCCAAGCTTGGCCTCGGTGGCGTAGACCCAGCTCTTGGCATCGCTCAGATTGGATCGCCATTGCTTCAGTGACTGGGTTTTGTGCTGAATGCGCATTACTTCGGTGCCGGCCGTGACGTCTTCGGAGACGCGCGTGATCCGGTCGCCCGAGGAGATCTGGTCGCTGAGGCTGCTCTGCCGGGCCCGCAGCTGGTTGATATTCGCCAGCATGTTGCCGGCCATCATCTGTTGAGTTACTCGCATCGGCAGCTACCCCCTATCGACCGACCAGTCCGATCCGGTTGACAACCACGTCAAGCATTTCGTCAAGTGTGGTCATCATCCGGGCTGCGGCGTTGTATGTCTGCTGGAACTGAATCATCTTGGTCATTTCATCGTCCAAGGAAACGCCGGAGACGGACTGCCGTTGCCTGTCTGCCTGCGTCACTTGCAGTCCGGCCGCCTCGGACTGGCGGGAGGCCTGCTGCACGTCGATTCCCAGGTGTGCCGAGATCGCCCGCAGGTATTCGCTGGCCGTAACGGTGGCAGTGCCCAACGGCTTGCCGCTCAGCAATGAAGTGTCGTCACGCAGCCGGGCAATGGTGAGAGCTCGGCCGCCATCACTGGGCGCCGGAAGAGCGGGGAGGGCTGGCACGGTGGCCGCGGCAACGATCTTGGAGTGATCTGCCTTGATCACGGGATTGACGACGATATCCAACCAGGTGCTGCCCAGAGCCGCAGCGGTGCTGCCGGTGAACACACTGACCTGGTCTGCCGCCGGGATTCCGTTCGTATGCTCGGTGTTCACGGCCGTTGCTACGGTGCGAACGAGATTGTCCAGATACTTCATATACTCGGGCACGATCTGATCGCGCACCTGCATAAGGCCAGCCACCTCACCGGAGGTGAACAGAGCCGGTGTGGGGGTACCGTTCCACGTCAGCGTGGTGGTGCTCTGCTGAAAGGTTCCCGCACCGGGATCCAGGTCGGGTTCGATGGCCTGCGTGGCGTTAATGGGGAATGCCAGGTTTCGGTCAACGAGCGGCAGAGAACCCAGGTAGACCGTCACACTCCCATCGTTGTGGGTGACCGTGGTGGTTCCCGCCAACCTCGCGAGACTGTCCAGGAGCCGGTCCCGCTGGTCCCTGAGTTCGTTGGCCGGCTGGCGGCCGACTTCCTGGGTCATGATCTCCTGGTTGAGGGTGGCGATCTGCTCGGCTGCCGAGTTGATCTCCTTCACTTTGATGCCAATCGATTCATCGACGTTCGTCCGTACTCCGGTCAGATCGCCGAAGATCGCCCTGGCCGTGTCGATGAAGTCTTCGGCTGCCGTAACCACCTGGGCGCGGGCCGCCGAGTCGGTCGGCCGGTTGGCCAAATTATCCCAGGCGTTGAAGAACTGGTCCAGCGCAGTCCGGAGCCCGCCTTCGGACAAGTCCCCGACGATTTCTTCCACCTGGCTCAGTTGGGTGCTGAGGGTGTCGTAGTAGCCCTGCATGCCCGTCCGGTTGCGGAAGGCCCGGTCAAGAAATTCATCGCGGTAACGCAGCACCAGCGTGTCGCTGATGCCGCGGCCGGCGGACTTGATGACGTTTGTGGGCTCGGCGGCAATGAAGGACGCCTCTTGCCGGGTGTACCCCTGGGTGGAGGCATTTGCGATGTTCTGCCCAACAATATCGAGCGCCCGGCGGGCAGCATCAAGACCGGAGCGCACAGAATAGATGCTGCCGAATGACGACATTCGTCTTCCTCCCTCGTTTCGTCAGGCTCGAACCGTTTCCGTCGGCCAGGAGTTACGGACGGAAACGGTCCGACCCTTCCTTCAACTCCTCACACCCGGTTATCCAGCCGCCGCAGTTTGGCGTCACGCTGATCGCGATACCCCTGCGGGGAATATACCTGCGCCGTTGCAGGGCCCCGGGCGCCCAGCAGCTGCAGCGAAAAATCGACGTAAGCCATCGCCTGCTGCACGAGTTCGGTATTGAGTTGGTTGACTTCCATCAGCCGCTTCGCCGTCTGCCCGTATGTCTCGGCCACGTTCTGGCAGCGGGGGGCCAACTCAGAGGGAACGTCAGCGACGAGGCGCTCCAGAGTCAACTGCCCGGGATGAATCCGCATCTCCGCAGCAATTTCGGCCTGGAGCCGCAGGCGCCGCTCCTCCAGCTTGCCCATCTGCCAAATCAGGGCTTGCTCGCCCCGCAGCAGGATATCCAGTTCGTCGAGGTTGCCATCCACCAGCAGAAGGGACTTCTTCTGGCTGAGGGCGCTCAGGTCGCTCATGATCTTGACCTGTTCCTCCATGGCGGCAAGCAGTAGATTGAGCCGTTGCGGGTCCATTGCGTTTCCCCCTTTACCGAAAAAAGGGCATGAGAAAGACGGCGGGTCCAGGGGGACCATCGCCGCCTCCCGCTGTTTCGGCTTGCTATATCAGTTCGTCGAAGACCCGGGCTTTCAGCATCTTCTCAGCGATCTGCCGTGCGTCGGGCCGGTAGGTGCCGGCCTCGATTTGCCGCCGCAGCTCTTCAATGCGCTGCTGCCGAACCTCGGGCGCCTGGGCAACTTTGTCCTTGAGCGCCAACACCTGCTGCGCCTCGGCAGACAGGACGACGCCGTCACCTTTGCTGGTCCGGGCGGTTTGTTTCGCGCCGGTGACCCGCCGGGCGCCCGACTGCTGGTAAACGCCCATGGGCCCCGTCACGTTATTGATCTTCATACCAGAACCCCCCTCGATCGGGTCACTTCATTCGGAGAGTGACCTGATCCGTTCACCTTAAGTATCGGGCATCCCGGTCAAGTTTTTAAGGGTGACTTTTCAGTTTTCCACGCACAGGCGTCGTGGAGACTGCCAGCACTGCCAGGTCAACGCTCCGGGCGCCGCTGCCGTACAGTTCGGTGGCTGCCGCCGCAGCCGTGGCGCCGGTTGTGAGCACATCGTCCACCAGGAGCACCCGCTTCCCGGACCAGGGCGGGGCCGCAGAGGCAACCCCGAATGCCCCCTGCAGGTTGTGCAGGCGGCTATGGCGGTGCAGCTTGGCCTGGTGCCCGGTGCGGCGCAGACGAACCAGTACGTTTTCGATCATAGGAATGTCTGCCGCCCGGGCGATTTGCTGCCCGACCACGGCGGCCTGGTTGTAGCCGCGCTCCAGGAGCCGTGACCGGTGCAGCGGCACCGGAACGACGCAGTCGAGCGGTATGCAGATTCTCTGGGCAAGCCGGCGCCCGAGAATCGCCCCCAATTCGCGCCTGTCCTCAAACTTGAAGTGATGAACGGCCTCGCGCAGGGCGCCCTGATGGTGCCCTAGCGAAAAAACCACCCCGAACGGTGAGCCATCCTCGCACTCGGCGCACAGGCCGTCCGCTGCGTAAGTCGGGCGGGTGCAGTTCGCGCACCGGGGCGCCAGCGGGTCAAAGTCCATTTCGCCCAGGCACTGATCACAGACCAACCCAGCGGGCTCCGAGCAGCCGGCCAGCACCGTCTGACAGATGAGACAGGTCGTCCGGGGTGGCCAGAGTATGTTCGCCAATCCCTGAAGGATCATCCGCAGCATGCAAAGGTCCCCCCTCTCGGGGGGACTTCGCCATGATCAGCGTGATTTCCTCTTATTTCCAGACGGATTGCAGGGTTTGAAGCAACTCCGGTGCATCAACTTTTCCCCGCAAATCCACGACCATAGAGAGCTTGCCCGCACACAGGAAGTGCGCGGCCTCGTAGGCGGGGCCGGGCTCGTCAGACGGGAGCCGCATGACTCGCACCCGTTCCTCGGTGGCTAACCGGTCTAGTATGGCCGGCGTATCGTCGGTCGACGCCAAATCAACCAGTACCAGCTCGCACAGGCTGCCGTCACGACCGACAAGCGCCAGCAGGTCCCGGACAAACCCTTCGATCTGCTCTTCCTGATTCCGGGTCAGCACCAGCAGACTGACAGATGCCGTCTTCCCCTTGTGACGGAGGGACCGAAGCAGCTCTACTGCATGTTCGATCGCACTGGCCAGCCCGTAGAGAGCGAGCGCCAGCAGCACCCAGTCGCCGGCGGAGCCGGTAAGCCACTGCATGGAGACTGCATCCCCCCAGGCACGCTTGGTGCTCCCACTTTATGCCGTGAGGGGGTAAAGAGGTGAAAAACGCCCGCTGCGACGCATGCGCAGCGGGCGTGGTGGTGTTATGCTCCGGCGATTCCGGCCTGCCGCTTGAGCTCGGCGGCCCGGTCGGTCTTTTCCCAGGGAAGGTCCAGATCGAGACGGCCGAAATGGCCGTAGGCCGCCGTCTGCCGGTAGATCGGACGGCGCAGGCCCAGGTCGCGGATGATGGCAACCGGACGCAGATCGAAGTTCTTGTTCACCAGCTGGGCAATCTGCTCATCGGGCACGACGCCGGTGCCGAAGGTGGTGACCAGTACGGATACCGGGTGCGCTACGCCGATGGCGTACGCAAGCTGTACCTCGCACTTCGAGGCCACCCCGGCCGCCACGACGTTCTTGGCGACCCAGCGGGCAGCGTAGGCGGCGGAACGGTCAACTTTCGTGGGGTCCTTGCCGGAGAAGGCGCCGCCGCCGTGACGGGCGTAGCCGCCGTAGGTGTCAACGATGATCTTGCGGCCGGTGAGGCCGGTGTCGCCCTGCGGGCCGCCGATTACGAACCGCCCGCTGGGGTTGACGAAGTACCTGGTCTTGTCGTCCAGGAGCTTCTGTGCCACCGTATCTGTTACGACATAGTCGATGATATCCTTACGGATCTGCTCCTGGGTGACGTCGGGGTCATGCTGGGTCGAAACGACGATGGTGTCGATCCGAACCGGCCGGCCATCTTCGTATTCGACGGTAACCTGGGTCTTGCCGTCGGGCCGCAGATAAGGCAGGGTTCCGTTCTTGCGAACGACGGAAAGCTGCCGGGCCAGCCTGTGCGCCAGGGAGATGGGCATGGGCATCAGTTCAGGCGTTTCGTTGCAGGCGAAACCGAACATCATACCCTGGTCGCCTGCGCCGAGTTCCAGTTCCTTCTCCTGGGTCGTACCACGGGCTTCGATCGCGACGTCCACACCCTGAGCAATGTCAGGGCTTTGCGGGTCAATCGCCGTCACAACGCCGCACGTCGCCCCGTCAAAACCAAATTTGGCCCGGGTATAGCCGATGTCGCGTACGACGGAGCGGACCAGATTGGGAATATCGACGTACGCGTCGGTCGTAATTTCACCAGCCACCACCACAAGCCCCGTGGTCAGCAGCGTCTCGCAGGCCACGCGAGCCTTGGAGTCCCTCTCCAGCATAGCATCCAATACGGCGTCAGAGATCTGGTCGGCCATTTTGTCGGGGTGGCCTTCCGTAACCGACTCCGACGTAAACACATACCGGCCGCGACGTTCGGTCATTCTGTCCTGCCTCCTTCGGTCTCCTGTGCTATTTTGCGACGCCGCGCACACAAAAAACCCTCTTCGAAACGAAGAGGGTTTTGCGGTCGTCTCTTCGCCTCTTATCTTCCGGCGCCTCTGCCGGCAGGAATTGGCACCATACCCTGCCGGGGCAGAGCGGTTGCCGAAGCGTCATCGGGCCTGTCCCTCAGCTTCTCTAGATAAGAGTATTAAACTGTAGTGATGTTACCACCGGGGGGCGATCCGCGTCAAGCAATTTGGCGCCAATTTCTATTTCATCTGGGCCGGGTCGACCAACGCGAACTTCACGATCGCCTCGGCGACGAGATTCTCGCCCACATACGCCTTGGCGGCGCCCATGCCGAGGCCGCGCTTCATGGCGATAATCTCCACCTCCAGGCGGAGTTGGTCGCCGGGAAGAACGGGGCGCTTGAACTTGGCTTCATCAAGGCCGGCGAAGAGTGGCACCCTCCCCGCCAATTCGGGCAGCGTCATGAGTGCGACTGCACCGGTCTGGGCCATCGCTTCGAGGATCAGCACGCCGGGGAAAATGGGGTTGCCAGGGTAGTGGCCCTGAAAGACCGGTTCGTTTGCGGACACGTTTTTCATGCCTACGGCCCGCTTGCCAGGCTCCATCTCGACAATCCGATCCACCATGAGAATGGGGTGGCGGTGCGGGATGATCTCCATAATCTGTTTCGTGTCCAGCATATCGTACCTCCGGAATTCTACCTTCTGCCAGTGTCTAGTATTCCGCTTTTCATGGCGTTTTCCTCCCAAATGGAAGGCGGCGGAGCCTGTTATGCTCTCGCCGCCGCCTGCTGCTGCAATTGTTTGTACAGAATCTCTGCCAGCCCGAAGCTCCCCTGGGTACTAATGGCCCGCGCCATTTCCTGGTGCTCCCACTCTTCGTAGGTGCTCCGTGCGAAGCTCTTTTGCTCACCGCCCAGCGCGTTCGTGGCGGCCCGCATTCGCTTGAACACCATTTCCACGAAGAGCGCCTCAAACTCCCGGGCGGTCTCGCGGAGTTTCAGATCCCTCGGGTCAGCATGCGCGGGGCGGCTCACGCTCGATGCAGCAGTGATCATCGCTCAATTACCCCCTGCGCAGGTTGTTGGTCAGACTCATCATCTCATCGGCGCTCTGCACAACCTTCGAGTTAATCTCGTAAGCCCGCTGCGCCATAATCAGGTTGACCATCTCTTCGACGGACTGGACGTTGGACCCCTCAAGATAGCCCTGTACCAGGCGACCGGCGTCCTTATCTCCAGGAGGCGCCGTAACTGCATCGCCGGTCGCGGCGGTGGCGCCCCAGAGATTATCACCCAGCGCTTCGAGTCCGGCGGGGTTCGGGAAGGTGGCCAGTACAATCCGCCCAACCGTGACCGTTGCCTGCTTGAAGCCATCGGCTTCGGCCGTTTCCTTGTTTGTCGCGGACTTGGCGGTATCAGTATAGCTCACGGTTCCATCAGCACCGATAGACACTTCGGTGGCTCCGGGAGGGATCGTAATGGGGCCGTCTTCCCCAAGCACCAAGTCGCCCTGAGCCGTCACCAGGTGACGGTCCGCGTCCAGGTGAAAGGCGCCGTCACGGGTGTATGCGGTGCTGCCGTCGGGCCGCCGGACCTGAAAGTAGCCCCCGCCGGAAATCGCCACATCGTAGTCCCCGCCGCTGACCTGCCGCGTACCGCCGTTCATGATGCGGTGGATGCTGCTGAGGCGTACCCCCTGCCCCACTACAATCCCCTGGTTCTCCCCCCGGGCTGGCGGGAGAATTTGCGTATAGAGCAGATCTTGAAACTCGGCCCGGCCTTTCTTAAAGCCGGTCGTATTCACGTTCGCCAGATTGTGCGAAATGGCATCGATATTGACCTGCTGGGCCACCATGCCCGATGCAGCGGTAAAAAGCGCTCGCAGCAAAACAAATACCTCCCCATGCCTAAGTGAGCTCCGTCAGTCGTTCCGGAGCTGCTCTGGGAGGCTCCCTCCGAAGAGGTCCAGCCTCTCGTTTCTGTTACACCCGCCCGATTTCAGTGACCGCTTTCTGCAGGGTCTCGTCCTGTGCCTGCAGGGCCCGCTGGTTCGCCTCGAAGGAGCGCATGGTCGTCATCATCTCAACCATTTCGGTCACGGATTCGACATTCGATGCTTCGAGGTGGCCGACTTTGAGTTCGTACCGTCCGCTCGTCTCCGCCGGGGTCAGCAGCACCGGGAAATCGCCGGCGTCGCCTGCCCGAACCCAGAAGCCGTTGCCTTCTTTACGGAGGGCGCCCAAGTCCAAGCTCGTAAGAACGGTAAGGCGACCAAGGTTCTGCGCTCCAGCCATCACGTCGCCGTCCGTGGTAAAGGACAGGTTTCCTTCCTCCGCCCGGACCGAATGGCCGTCCACCAGGACTTCATAGCCTTCAGGGGTAACCAGCGTGCCGTCGCCGTTCTCGCGGAAGCTGCCTTGGCGCGTGTAACGAACGCCCTGCGGCGTTTTGACGACAAAAAAGCCGTCCCCCGTAAGGGCCACGTCCAGCGGGTTTCCCGTCGGCTGCAGGCTGCCGGTCGTCAACCGAGTTGCCGTGTTGACGATGTACGTACCGATGCCCAGCCGTCCTACTGCCGTGGGGAGCCCTCCTGCCGGGGTACCGTCGTTGACCCGCTCAATCAGGAACTCAGTAAACGCCTTGGAGACCGTCGTCTCGCGTTTGAACCCCGTTGTGGCCGCGTTGGCCAGGTTGTTGGCCACGACGTCCAGCCGTCGCTGATCCGCCAGCATGCCCGAGGCCGATGTGTAGATCCCCCGGAGCATGGAACCACCTCGATTTCGACTGACCCCTCTTTGTATGTTATCGGAGCCCAGCGGCCATGCGTTAAGCCCGGCTTGACAGGCAGGGGGGAAGGACCTATGATGGTACTATACCGGGTATGGTAGGTGATCATTGTGATTAAAGTGCTCCCCGAAGCCGCGGCAGAAGTGGAACGCCGCCTGAGCGGGCAGCCTGGGGATGTCGGCATTCGAATCTTCATTCGGGGTATTGGGTGAAGCGGCCCCAGTTTGGGGCTGGCTCTGGCAGAGCCTGGGGAACTGGATCTGGTTGTACATGAAGGCGGCGCCCGCGTGTACCTGGAGCGCCGTGTGGCCGATCTTTATGAAGGCGCTAAACTTGGCTGGGAAGAGGACATGTGGGGCGGCGGCTTTACCTTCCGCCATCCTGACATCAGTGAGTGCTAAGGCATTGGAAAGGCCCCTCCGCTGTCATGGGCGGAGGGGCCTGTTTGTTACATATCTACATGATCTTCTTGAGGACCACCAGGTGGTCGTCTTGCATTTCGAAGTGCTCCAGGGCCTTGCCTGTTCCCAAAGCCACGCACGAAACCGGGTCGTCAGCCAGGTAGGCCGGCACACCCGTGCGAGCGGTAATGACCTTGTCGAGGCCATGGAGCATGCTGCCACCCCCCGTCATCACCACGCCCTTCTCGATAATATCGGCCGCGAGTTCGGGGGGCGTCGCTTCCAGAACCGACCGAATCGTATCACAGATGGAGGTGACATGTTCCGCCAGAGCTTCACGCGTCTCCGCGCTGGAGATGGTGACGTTCTTGGGCAGGCCCGCCATCAAATCGCGGCCGCGCACCTCCATGGTCTGGTTGCGGCTGTCGCAGCCCGCGCTGCCGATCTGGATTTTGATCTCTTCAGCGGAGCGTTCACCGATGAGGAGATTATGCTTGAGCTTGACGTACCGCACAAGCGCCTCGTCGAACTTGTCCCCGCCAATGCGGAGCGATTCGCTGCGAACCACGCCGCCAAGTGATAGGACGGCGATGTCGGTCGTGCCGCCGCCGATGTCGACCACCATGTGGCCGGTAGGCAGCGTTATGTTAAGACCGGCGCCCAGGGCGGCGGCCAGAGGTTCTTCAATAAGGGAAGCCTGACGGGCGCCGGCCTCCATGGCAGCCTCCACGACGGCGCGCTTTTCCACGGTGGTGACGCCCGCGGGCACACAGACCATTACCCTGGGGCGGGAAAAGAACCGGGACCCGCTCACGCGACTGATAAAGCTTTTGAGCATAGCTTCTGTCACGTCATAGTCGGCAATAACACCTTCACGCAAGGGCCGGGTAGCGATGATGTTGCCTGGCGTCCGCCCGAGCATTTTCCGGGCTTCGGTGCCGATGGCCAGGATTTTCTTTGTGTCGCGCTCCATTGCCACTACGGAAGGTTCGCGTAGCACGATGCCTTTCCCCTTGACATAGATGAGGACAGTGGCCGTACCAAGATCAATTCCAATGTCTGTTGCCAAACCGAACACTGCGTCGACGCCTCCCGTAAAGGCCTTGGTTATTCAAGCCAGATTCGACATGTCGACCGCAAGTCCCTTCGGTTTGCCAAATGTCATATGTACTACTTTTCGAGGTACTTTTGACGAGTAGCGGCACCTCCCCGAATGTGGCGTTCAGCCTTGTTGAATTCCAGCACCTGCTTCACCTGGGCAGCGAGTTCCGGATTGACCCTGGGAAGGCGCTCGGTGACATCCTTGTGGACCGTGCTCTTCGATACTCCGAAGAGCATGGCCGTTTCCCGAACGGTGTCCTTCGTCCTGAATATGTGGTTGCTCACATCCAGAACGCGCTTCCAAATGTAGTCCTGCACCGCTGGGCCCCCTTCGACCTCATGGTTGCTAGATATATATGGGCGGGGAAACCAAACATGACGAGCACGCCGGAGGGCGTGCTCGTATGGCTGGTGATTTGCTTTTGTCGGTCAAGGCCTGAGGTAGGGAGCCGGGTCAACCGGGGAGCCGTTAAGCGAGACCTCGAAGTGCAGATAGGGCGCTTCGCCGGGGCTGATTTGGCCGATCACAGTCCCCGCCTGGACGGCGGCGTTGAGGCCCACTTTCAGCTCGCCGAGACCAGCGTATCGCGTGACCAATCCGTTGCCGTGATCTAGTTCCACATACCTGCCTTCGGCCGGGTCATCATCGATCCGGCTCACCTTTCCGGCGGCTGCAGCCAGCACGGATTCGCCGGCAGTGGCTGCATAGTCGAATCCGGGGTGGATTCGGTAATCGCCGAAGAGCCCGGAGTACATATATCCGTAGTTCCGGATGACTTTGTGCTTACCGGCGAGGGGGCGGGCTAGCTGCTGGGGTGGGGCAGCGGCCGCGGTCTGGGCGGTAGCGACCTCACCCTGGCCTTGGGGCGCCTGGACCCCGTCCGGAACGGTGGGTGCCTGTACCCCGGGAGCTACCAGCGGCTCTATGGCGTCCGGTGTTGTATCGGCAAAGCGTTGGTATGCGATCAGAGAACCTAGCAGTACGACGAGAAAAGCCAGTGACCCAAGGGCAACCCTGCGCTCTCTGGGCATGTGGCTCAGCCACGAGTTGGGTAGGCCGCGTGTGGGTTTCAAACCAATCACCTCGGCCAATATCTTGCCCAATATTGGATTTTGTCATACCATGTATTGGCAGTTAGTCTTCGAGTGCCCAGGCAACTTCAACGCCTGTGTAGTAGTGCTTCAAGATATCGGCGTAGGTCTTCCCTGCCCTTGCCATCCCATTGGCGCCCCATTGGCTCATACCGACACCATGCCCGTAACCCGTCGTAGTAACGACGATTTGCCCCTTTTGCACGGATACGGCAAAATTGGTTGACTGTAAGTCGAGTTTCTCGCGAAATTCCCGGCCCGAAAAGATCACAGCGTCCACGCGGACCGTTTTGACGCGACCCGATTCCGTATAGGCTGTAATCAGAACGGGGGCTTTTCCTGCCGTTACAGAATTAGCCAGGGCAGGCACCGCAAGCGGCTTTCCCTCCGTGGAAAGCTTCTCGGCCAGTTCCGCCGGAGTAAACTCGTAGATCTTTTTGAGGCGTGGCGAATCCTGACCCCAGTGATCGTCGACCGACTTGAGGTATGGAAGCGACTGCGAGTAGTAGGAGCCTGCATCCTCGGTCTTTGTGCCCGATACCGAGTGATATAGCGGGTCAATCAACTGCCCTTTCCATCGCAATACCCGGCCGTCGGTTTCCGCCTGGATCTTATCCAGCCGCTGCCAGAGCACGTTGGCCGCTCCGGCCCCCATCTTCCCGGCCAACTCATGCTTGCTGGTGTAGGCCTGACCCGTCTTGGGGTCTGCACAAATGTCCGCTGCCGGGTCGTCGGGGCACCCGCCTTTGCTCTGCTCGCCAGCGGGAAACATCCGCCGCAGGGCGTAGGTGCGGGCGACGATCATTTGGGCTTTTAGGGCTTCCGTTTCAAAATCCGGCTCCATTTCCGCTGCCACCACGCCCTTGAGATACTCTCCAAGCGGCATAGTCTGGACCGTCTTGGAGCCAGGAAAATAGACCTTGATGGGCCACGTGTCGCTACTGATGCCTGAGGGCGACAGGGCGTGCTCAAAGGTGTTCCCGCTCGCTGAGAGCCGGCCGAGTGAGGCTGGGATGGCGACCAGGACCAGGATCAGAGCGATCAGGCCCCCTATGAGATAGCGGCGCATGCTCTCCCCCCACACAGAAGCTGTGTCACATAATCTGTATGGGACAGGAGCGCCCCGTATTACATAAAAGGTGAGGAGGGGGTGTCCCGGCAACTTCTGAGAACACTGCGATTTTGGCGCCGGAGGAAGTTGCCGGGCAGAGGCTTACCCCCTCCGTTAGTACTCCTGAAGCAGTGCCGGCCAGGCAACCCATGCACGGGTCTGACCCGTGGCGGCGTCATGCCGTACAGCCACCTGCACATTCACGCCGAACGGCCCGGGCGGAAGCTGTGTCGTACGGCCTGCCACGCTTGCAGCCCGCATGTCGCTCCAGGGCTGCCTGTCTGTCGCTGAAAGGGCGCCCAGGGCCCTGTCGGCCAGTTCGGGCAGATCGGCGCCGGGGGCGGGCCCACCAAGCTGCACAGTCACTGTTGGGGGGGCCACGGCCTGTTCCAGCGCCATTTGGAGATGACGCATACCGGCCTGCCACTTTGCGGCCGCTTTTCCTCGCATTTCCCAGCGGATGAATATGTACTGCCGCCCATTTCGATCACGCAGCGCAACAGCGCGCCGCTCGCCTTCCGGCTGCATTCCGTTCCAGCCCAGGGCAGCCTTGACCCGGTCCGTCTCCTGCGGGCGCTGAAGCTCAACCCAGCCGGTGATCACAGCTTCGTCAAGCAGGGCGCCGGCTGCCGCCAGGCCCTTCTGAAGGGCACCCATCCCTTGCTCCGGGGCTCCGGATGCCGCTTCGAGGGGAGCGGCGGCGACCGGTATCCCCCGCTGGCTCACCAGCGCTCCATACATGAGCACCCCGACAACTCCGGCAATCAAAACCAGTTGACGCACGGGATATCACCCCCTGCGTCGATTGTTGACAAATAGCCCTATCGGTAAACCGCGAACACGCATTCTGGGTCTTTCGTATGTAATTAGGAGCTACGCCCAAACAATGTTGGCAGGAATCTCGGCTGATGCAGAGTATTGTTTTCACCGATCAGACCCGCGCGCCAAGCCCCCGGTCAAGAGAAAGGCGGTTGAGAACCCATGGAGGTCAGTCCGTATCTGCTCGGTGCAGCCGCCCTGGGCACCGCCGCTACTGCCGCTCTAGGCTGGCAGGCCCGCCAATGGTGGAGCCTGATGCGGCGGGAAATGCACAATCAGGCCGCCTTTGAAGTGACGAAGTGCCGTATCCACGAGGAGGCTGACCGCTTGTTCAACCTGACGCCGGAGGAGCTGCAGAATGCGCTCCAAGCTCAGAACTACAGCCTGGACCGGTTAAGCGTTCTCCGGCTGTGGACGTACCTTCGCCAGGGGAAGCCGATCGGTCTGCGGGGAGAGCCTGGCATTGGCAAGTCGCAGTTGGCGGAGGCGTTCGCCCAGGCCATGGGGTTCCATTTCATCGACCTGGAATGCCACAGTCACCTGGAAGCCGATGAAATCGGCATCTCCTGGAACGGTTTCAAGCAGATCGTTGACGCCCAGGCCTACCGATCGGGCGAGACGGCGCCCAATCTCTATACCCTGGAGTATCTCAATCATACGCCACTGCTAGAAAGCCTGCTGGCGAACCAGCCGACCGTTGTACGGGTCGACGAAGTCGACAAACTCAACGAACACACCACAAACTTCTTCCTGAGATATCTGGACAAGAAAGAACTGGTAGTACACAACCTCTCTGAACCCGGTGAAAAGAAGGTCCTGCGGGCCACGGCGCCCCTGTATGTCTTCTTGACTTCAAACGAGTACAAGCGACTGGACACTGCTTTCATGCGCCGCACGGTCTGGCTCGACCTGCAGTTCCCCAGCGAACTGGCCCTCGCCAAAATCATTCACAATACCGTTGGAGTGCCCGATGACTTTGCCATCCGGGTCGCCCGCATCGTCTTCCAGCTTCGGCAGCTAAACCTGGAAAAAAAGCCGGCGATCGCCGAAGCCATCGAGTGGACTCGCGCACTGGTCGATGTCTGCGCAGGCGAGATTACGGCCGAAGCGATTGAGATCACCATCGGCTTCCTCGCCAAGTACCCTGAAGACGAAGTGATCGTCAAGGAGGCGCTTCGCCGGTGGTACGATGGCTTTGGCATAACCGCCTAGTTCAGGCCTTCCGGCAGCTCTTCCGGTGGCTCTTGCAAAGGCTTGGTGCGTTCCTTCGGCTCCAGGGCGGACAGCTGGCGACAATGAAACGGGTTCTGTCGTTTCTTGTCAGACCCCACAATCCCAACAACGTTTTCCTCAAGAGCGACAGCAAGGGAAGCCATGAGGTATTAGAAGCCGAAGTATCGGCGATCTACGAACTGCAGGGGGAAGCCCGCTCTACCCTCCTATGGGGCGGTGAGCACGTACGGGAACCGGTGGGCGCCGACACTGCGGCGCTGTCTTTATGGCGGGGTCAGCGACAGGTGACCCTCGACGAGGCGCTCCCAGGCGCCGAGGCTGCCAACCGACGCTTCTCCTACGTAGAACTTCTGGCTTCGCAAATCAAACGTTTGCCGACCCAACAAATGCAGCTCCTCGATGAGATGATTGAACGCCTCGCGCGCAGGTGGCTGGACGTCGATGAGCGCTTTGAGATGATTCCCAAGCGGAATCGGCTGGATGTCCGGCAAACGCTCCGATATAACATCCCCCGGTATGCGGGCCGCATTCTGGAGTTCAAATGGGCCACGAAAGAACGGCCGGTCCCGCAACTGGCAAAGCCGGCCCGGATCCTGGTCATCGGTGACGTTTCACACTCAATGGTCCATTATGTGACGGTCGTCCTCTACTTCCTCCACAAACTGACCTTCCATTTCCTGATCGACAGTTATGTCTTCAGCGAAAAGGTCACCCACTCGGCCCCATTTCTAAATGGACCGGGGACGTTTGCAGAGAAAGTAAACCGGCTGGTGGCAGGCGCCAAGTCCTGGAGCGCCGGTACGCGCTTCGGCTCAGCCCTGGAGGAGATCGCCGCGTCGGGGCGGGTCGATGAAAATACGTACGTCATCATCGCGACAGACGGCAAGGTCTCGCTGCATGGAAACGAACCTGAACTCATTGAACGACACATGACGGAACTACGGCGCCGGGCCAGGCAGGTCATTTTCCTCACGCCTTCCGCCGATTTCGCCGGGGGCAATCAGGGGAAGATGAAGCCCGAGCGCATCGGGAGTCTGAAACACGGCTTCAAAGAAATCCCGATCTTCGCCGTGGGGCCTCCCCTCTGGTATGGAACGTTAGGCAAATATGCCGACCGGCTTTACCTGGTCCGCACCGTACAGGATCTGGTTAACATGACTGAGGATCTGATTTTGTCCTCCCGAACCAAAGAGTAAACCCCCAGGCAGTGTGCCTGGGGGTCTGCTGTTTAGTCCTTGTCCTCAAGCTTGCCGGCCGCCTTGAGACGGGCTACGGCCCGCTGCAGGGCCGCTTCGGCCCGGGCCCGGTCAAGGTTGGCCGCCCGGTCACGCAGGCGGGCTTCCGCCCGCTTGCGGGCCTCCTGGGCCCGCATGACGTCGATCGTCTCGCCGGTTTCGGCCGTATCGGCGAGGATTGTGATCTTGTTGGTGTTCAGCTCCATAAACCCGCCGGCCAGGGCGACCCGCTTGTAGTTGTTCGCCTGCTTGTAGCGCAGAACGCCAACCTTGAGCGTCGTCACCATAGGTGCGTGATTATGCAGAATACCCATGGAGCCTTCCGATGCCGGAATGATCACGGCGTCGGTCTTGACATCCTTCAGGACGGTCCCTTCGGGAGTCACGATCTGAAGGGTCATCTCACCCGCCATATCAGCTCACCTCGGCGAGGAGCTTCTTGCCCTTCTCGACTGCCATCTCGATGGCGCCGACCATGTAGAATGCCTGCTCGGGCAGCTCGTCGTGCTTGCCCTCCAGGATCTCCTTGAAGCCGCGGACCGTGTCCTTGATGTCGACGAACTGGCCGGGGAGGTTGGTGAACTTCTCGGCCACGAACATCGGCTGGGACAGGAACCGCTGGATCTTACGGGCCCGGGAGACGGTCAGCTTGTCGTCGTCGCTCAGTTCGTCCATACCGAGGATGGCGATGATGTCCTGCAGTTCCTTATAGCGCTGCAGCACCTTCTGCACGCCGCGGGCGACTTCGTAGTGCTCCCGGCCGACCACGTTCGGGTCGAGAATCCGAGAGGTGGAGTCGAGCGGGTCGACGGCCGGGAAGATGCCCAGCTCGAAGACCTGGCGGCTGAGAACGGTGGTGGCGTCAAGGTGGGCGAAGGTCGTGGCCGGGGCCGGGTCGGTCAGGTCGTCAGCAGGCACATAAATGGCCTGAACCGACGTGATCGAGCCCTTCTTTGTGGAGGTGATGCGCTCCTGGAGGTAGCCCATTTCGGTGGCCAGCGTAGGCTGGTAACCGACGGCGGAGGGCATGCGGCCCAGCAGTGCGGACACCTCGGAACCGGCCTGCGTGAAACGGAAGATGTTGTCGATGAACAGCAGCACGTCAAGGCCCTGTTCGTCACGGAAGTACTCGGCCATGGTCAGACCCGACAGAGCCACACGCATACGGGCGCCGGGCGGCTCGTTCATCTGGCCGAACACCATGGCGACCTTGTCGATAACGCCCGCGTCCTTCATTTCGTGGTAGAGGTCGTTGCCCTCGCGGGTACGCTCGCCCACGCCGGCGAACACGGAGTAGCCACCGAACTTGTACGCGATGTTGTGAATCAGTTCCTGAATGGTAACGGTCTTGCCCACGCCGGCGCCGCCGAAGAGGCCGATCTTGCCGCCCTTTGCGTACGGGCAGAGCAGGTCGACGACCTTCATGCCGGTAACCAGCATGTCCGTGGCGGGGTTGACGTCCGCAACGCCAGGGACCACGCGATGGATGGGCAGGCGGGTAGCGCTCTGGGGCGCTTCCAGGCCGTCGATGGGGTCGCCCAGCACGTTGAACAGGCGGCCCAGAACTGGTTCGCCCACGGGTACGGCGATCGGAGCGCCAGTGTCGATAACCGGCTCACCGCGGCGCAGGCCGTCGGTCGAGTCCATAGCGACGCAGCGGACCTGGTTGTTGCCCAGGTGCGTGGCGACTTCGAGGGTCAGGTTAATGTTGCCCTTCTCGCCAGCGCCCTGAATGAGCAGGGCGTTGTTCAGAGCGGGCAGGTGGCCGTCGGCAAACTCTACGTCGACGACGGCGCCCAGAATCGCCAGGATCTTGCCAGTCTGATAGCTCACAGGTTTGTCACCCTCCTCAGCAGCGGCTTACCCCTGCAGGGCGTTGGCACCGCCGACGATTTCAGAGATTTCACGGGTAATACCGGCCTGACGGGCACGGTTGTAAGCGAGAGTCAGCTTGCCGATCATTTCCTTCGCGTTGTCGGTGGCGTTGCCCATGGCGGTCATACGTGCGCCGTGCTCGGAGGCCTTGGCCTCAAGCAGGGACTGGTAGAAGACCGTTTCGGCGAACCGCGGCACCAGGGTGTTCAGCACGTGCTCGGCATTAGGAACGTAGATATAGTCCATCGCCGCTCCCTGGGTGCCAGCGCCCTCCGGCGCCACGACCGGCAGCAGTTGGACCTCCTTCGGCCGCTGGCTGACCGGGTTAATAAACTCGGTATAGACCAGGCGAACCTCATCAACCTCACCCTTGAGGTACAGGTCGATAATCTGGTTCACCATCTGCCGGGCGAGCGCGAAGCTGGGATCATCACCAAATCCAGTGAACTCCAGGGTCGGTGCAATGCCCCGCTTCCGGAAATAGTCACGGCCCTTCCGCCCGATGGCCACCAGCTTCAGCGGCCGGGCATCGGCCTTCATGGCGTTGTGACCTTTCCGGATGACGTTGACGTTATAGGAGCCGGCGAAACCACGGTCCGCCGTCATCACTACATACGCTACGGTCGGCGTGCCGCTCCGTTTCGCCAGCAGCGGATGGTTGGCACCTGCGCCGCCCTGAACGAGCCGGGCCAGCGTCTTGGCCAGCTCCTTGGCATACGGACGGGCGGCGAGCACCTTTTCCTGGGCCCGACGGAGCTTCGCTGCATCGACCATTTTCATGGCCTTCGTGATCTGCATCGTGCTCTTGATCGCCTTGATCCGTCGCAGGACTGCTTTTTTGTTCTCCGCCATTTACGCCCGCCCCCTTACTGGTTGGCGGCTGCGCGCTGGCCGTAACCCTTCTTGAATTCCGAAATGGCAGCCTTCAACTGCGCTTCCAGCTCCTTGAACTTGCCGGTGCGGAGCGAGGTCAGCAGGGCGCCGTAGTTAGCCTTCAGATAGGTGTGCAGCTCGCTCTCGAACCTGGCAACCTGGCTGATTTCCAGGTCGTCGAGGAAGCCGTTGGTGGCAGCGTAGATTGAACAGACCTGCAGTTCCACCGGCATGGGCTGGTACTGCGGCTGCTTCATGATTTCCACCGTCCGCTGGCCCCGGGTGAGGCGGGCCTGCGTGGCCTTATCCAGGTCGGAGCCGAACTGAGCAAATGCCGCCAGTTCGCGATACTGGGCAAGGTCAAGCTTCAGGGTAGACGCGGCACGCTTCATCGTGTCAATCTGGGCAGAGCCGCCGACGCGGGAGACCGAGATGCCGGCGTTGATAGCCGGGCGGACGCCAGCGTAGAACAGGTCGGACTCGAGGAAGATCTGGCCGTCGGTAATGGAGATGACGTTCGTCGGGATGTAGGCCGACACGTCACCGGCCTGCGTCTCAATGATCGGCAGAGCGGTGAGCGAACCGCCGCCCAGTTCATCGTTCAGCTTCGCGGCGCGCTCCAGCAGGCGGGAGTGCAAATAGAAGACATCGCCCGGGTAAGCTTCACGGCCCGGGGGGCGCCGCATCAGCAGCGACATTTCGCGATAGGCAACGGCGTGCTTGGACAGATCGTCATAAATGATCAGGGCGTGCTTGCCGTTGTCACGGAAGTACTCGCCGATGGCAGCACCGGCATAGGGGGCCAGGAAGTTCAGCGGGGCGGGCTCAGAGGCCGTGGCGGCGACGACGATGGTGTAATCCATGGCACCCGCCTCGGTGAGCCGGTGCACGACACCGGCGATGGTGGAGGCCTTCTGGCCGATACCAACGTAGATGCAGATGCAGTTCTGGCCCTTCTGATTGATGATCGTGTCGACGCCGATGGCGGTCTTGCCCGTGCCGCGGTCGCCGATGATCAGTTCGCGCTGGCCGCGGCCGATGGGCGTGAGTGAGTCAATCGCCTTCAGGCCAGTCTGCAGGGGCTCGTGAACCGACTTACGGGTCATGACGCCCGGGGCCTTGCGCTCGACCGGGAGATAGGTGTCGGTGACGATGGGGCCCTTGCCGTCGAGCGGCTGACCCAGTGCGTTGACGATGCGGCCAATCAGGGCTTCGCCCACGGGCACTTCGACGACGCGGCCGGTCCGGCGGACCTCCATGCCTTCTTTGATCTCCGTGAAGGGGCCCAGAATCACGCAGCCGATATTGTCCTCTTCCAGGTTGAAGGCCATGCCCATGACGCCGTTGGGGAACTCCAGGAGTTCCGACGCCATGCAGCTCTGCAGGCCATAAATACGGGCGATGCCGTCGCCAACCTGGATGACCCGGCCGATGTTCGTGGTCTCAATGTCCGTGGAGAACCGCTCGATCTCTTGCTTCAGAATCGAGGAGATCTCTTCAGGCCGAATGCTCATCCCAGTTTCACCCCTGTGCTAGTCAGCTTTCGAACGGATCAGGCGGTCGCGCATGCGGCGCAGACGAGTGCGGACGGACCCGTCCATCAGTTCGTCGCCTACCCGCACAACCAGGCCGCCGATCAGCTCGGGGGCGACCTGGGTCTGGAATTTGACTCGCTTGCCGAAACGAACTGCGAGTTTCTGCTCCAGCGTTCGTGCAGTCTCCTCAGGCAACTCGGCAGCAGAACGAACCTCGACCTCCACGATACCGCGGGCCTCGTTGGCCAGATCCAGGAAAGAGCGATACATTTGCGGGAAGAAGTTTTCGCGGCGTTTGTGAACCACCACGAGCAAGAAGTTCAAAACCAGCTCGCTGACCTTTCCCGTGAAGATCTTTCTGACCAGGTCGGTCTTCACTTCAGGAGCCAGGAGCACGTCATTCATGACGGCCCGCAGCTGCGGGTTCGTATCGATCATGTGAATGAACATGCCGAACTCCTGATCAACCTGGTCTACCAGCCCCTTCTCCTGCGCCAGATCAAAGAGCGCACGAGCATAGCGGCGGGACACAGCCTGGTTAAGCATTAGTGCTTCCCTACCTCTGCAACGAAGCGTTCAGCAAGTCGCTTCTGCTCCGCGTTATCGAGGTTCTTCTCAATGACCTTGCCGGCAACCGCAACGGCCAGGCTGGCAACTTCCTCACGCAGTTCGGCGAGCGCCTTGAGCTTTTCGCGCTCGATGGTCTTCGAGGCGTTCTCCAGCATTTCCGCAGTCTTCGCCCGAGTTTCGGCTTCGATCTGCTCCCGTGCGGTGGTCGCAGCATTGGTAGCCTTGGTGATGATATCGTGCGCCTCACGCTGAGCGTTGGCGATCTGAGACTCAAAGTCCCGCCGGAGACGGTTCGCCTCTTCACGGTCCTCACGGGCCTTTTTGAGGGCGCCCTCAATCTCCTGTTCCCGGGTGCTGATCGCTCCGATGAGCGGCTTGTAGAGGAACCTATGCAGAGCCCACAGGAGGATCAGGAAGTTCACTGTGGTCCAAAGAATGGTGGGCAGGTCTGGAAAAAGGTTCGGAGTCGCATGACCGGCCTCTTCAGCTGCCAGCATCAAAAGCAGGTTAGGATCCAAAAGCGGTTCCCCCCCTCTCTAGATAAAGGGCGACCAGAGGTGACTAACCTCGGGTCGCCCCCTCCGAATTACGCAATCGCGTTGGGCAGAATGAAGATGATCAGCAGGCCGATCAGAAGACCGTAGATGGCGATGGCTTCCATAAGGGACAGAGCCACGATGAGAGAGCCGCGGATGTCACCAGCAGCCTCGGGCTGACGCCAGATGGCGTCCATAGCAGCAGCGGTGGCCTTACCCTGAGCAAAGGTCGCGCCCAGAGCGGCGATACCGATGGCAAGGGCGGCGGCGATTGCCATATAACCAAGTACCATGTGTAAAACTTCCCCTCCCTTCTTACACTGAAGTGCCTGTGGTAAGCGTTTTGGGCATAGGCCCTTAGTCAATCCTCCCGTTGGGGCAAAGGAAGCAAGACTTCCCTAGAGGGGGAGGAAAGATCACGTGGTTAGTGAGCATGAGCAGCCTTAGGGCTGTGCTCCTCGTGCCCATGGTGACCGTGTGCGTGTGCCGCGTGTTCCAGAACACTGCCGATGTAAATGGCGGTCAGCGTCGTGAACACAATCGCCTGAATGGCGCCAAACAGCAAGCTCAGGCCCATGATCGGAATCGGGGCCACCAGCGGAAGCAGGAACACGATAACCGCGAGCAACGTCTCTTCACCAAAAATGTTGCCGAAAAGACGGAGCGAGAGCGAGAACGGGTGGACAAATTCTTCCAGCAGTGACAGGGGACCCAGGTGGAAGAGGTGCTTGATCCAGCCCCAGAGACCCAGCTCAGCGACGGAGACGTATTGAACGGCAAACATGACTACGATGCCCAGACCCAAGGTAGTGCCCCATCGGCCGGTGGGAGCGAACAGCGACCCGGGATAGCCGATGGTTGGCAGCATGCCGAGGTAGTTGGAAGCGAGGATGAACAGGAACAGCGTACAGAGCAAAGGCATGAAGCGCCGAGCATTCTTGCGGCCACCGATGAACGAGCCGTACCAGCCCTCCAGGAAGTCCAACAAGAGCTCAAGTGTGCCACGCAACTTGGTGAATCTGCCATTGATTACGGCCCGGTTAATGATGATGGCCATCACAATCAGTCCGGCGACGATGACCCATTCAGCAAAGATGACGTTGGAAATCTCGAAGGGAGTGTCTGGAAGGAAATACACATGTGGCATGTGGATTTCGAATTCCTTCCCGGCAGCCAGACCGAATAGCGAATCGGTCAATCAAATCTCCCCCCTTTCCGTGTGTAAATGATAAGGAGTGATATCTTAACCGCTACCGTGATGCTCAAGGCGGCGGCTACGATGCCGTACCCGTCCCGGGTGATCCATGCGAATGCAATAAGTGCAGTGGCGTCGATCAGGTATCGAACCAAGAATACCTCACCGATGCCACTCAATAATTCTTTCCCTTTTCGCCGGTTATTCTCCATATGTTTGAACAGAAGCCAATTACCGAATAACCCCAGGAGTGTCCCATATGTGATTCCGGTAACAACCAGTAGCACCGTTCCACCCCCTAACGGGGTTGACGGCCCGGTGTCTCTTCCTCCGGCGTATCCTGCTTTCTTGCAGCCTTCCGTTTGCTCTCGAGAAGGTTCAGCTTCCGGAAGAGGCTGTTGAAGCCGACCGCCAGCCCCAGCCCGCCGCCGGCCAGCATGAACCAGGGCGCCGTGCTGTAGCGGTTGTCAACATACCACCCGATGAAGCCAAAAAGCAGAATGGCAGCAAGCAACGTATAGCCGAAGTCCATCGCCAGAAGAAAGTAAGGCGACCGCTCCCGTGTTCGCTTAAACACCGGGGCTCAGCCTCCTCCTTACGACGTCCTTTCGACTCCCAAGCGGATTATACTAAAGTGGCCCTTGCAGCGCAAGGAGTAAAGTCATCGCCGACCCTGCGCCGATCATTCCAAATAGTTAATCGGTCGATAACACAAAAGCATTAGACCATAAACCTTCGGACTACACTCACACTGTGTTGACGAATGAATTGTGGGTCGCGATACGTCCCGATCTGAGCTTCCCCGTATTATTCCCGGAACGTTCGTTCATAGACGATCCCCGGTGCTAAGCCGGGGAAAACTCTGTCGGCCGTTCGGCCGACAAATTGAACCTCCAGGCCAGGTAGTTGGCTATGCGTTCGCTGGCATGGCCGTCACCGAACGGGTTCTTCGCCTTGGCCATCCGCTGATAAAGTGCCGGATCGGAGAGCAACCGGTCGCCGGCGGTGAAAACCCCTTCGTGGCTCGTGCCGGACTTAATCACCACACCGGCATCCACCGCCTCGGGGCGTTCGGTGGTCTCGCGCATCAGGACCTGGGGAACTCCCATGCAGGGCGTCTCCTCCTGCAAACCTCCTGAATCGGCCATCACCAAATAGGACCGGGCCATCATGTGCAGCATATCCGGGTGGGGGATTGGATCCAACAGCATGATTCGGTCGTGGTTTCCCAGGATTGGGAACGCGATATTGCGGACTGCCGGTGCCAAGTGGACAGGGTAGATGAGAAGCGTGTCCTGATACTTGTCGACCAAATTGCGCAGAGCCGAGAACATATTGCGCATGGGTTCACCGTAATTCTCACGCCGGTGGGCGGTAACAGAGATGACTCGGCGCCCGGCAAAGTCCACTTGCTTGAGGGCAGGGATTTCAAATTCGTAGGGCTGAGACAGGATCTCCAACGTTGCATCCACGCCTGTCTGGCCCGCCACAAATATCTGCTCCGCCGGAACCCGCTCACTGAGCAAGTTTGCCCGGGACAAGGGCGTCGGTGCAAAATGAATATCTGCGATAATGCCCGCCATCCGCCGGTTAATCTCCTCCGGCCACGGGCTGTATTTGTTGTACGTACGCAGTCCCGCTTCCACATGAGCGACGGGAATCTGGTGATAGAACGCAGCCAGCGAAGCCGCCGCCGTCGTGTTGGTGTCGCCGTGCACAAGCACGATGTCCGGCTTTTCCATGGCCAGCACGTCGTCCAGCTTGGACAACATGCGAGTCATGGTCCCGGCAAGCGTCTGGTTTGGCTGCATAACGGCAAGGTCGTGGTCAGGCTTCAGGCGGTGGGCTGCAAAAACCTGATCGAGCTGCTCCCGATGCTGCCCGGTGTTGACGATCACTACGTCAAACCAGTTGGGCCGCAGTCTCAAAGCTTTGATAACGGGCACCATTTTCGTACCCTCGGGCCGGGTGCCGAATACGGTCATGACCTTGCGGCGTTCTGCCACGATGTTAGCCTCCCAGGCAATTGATCTGCACGAAAAAAGAGGGTTCGAGGCTTATCACCTCTCCCCCTCCTTATCTCCAAAGCTAGCGTCCGATACTCTTCTGTTTTGGGGCCGTGACCGGCGGCGTAGTCGCCGTGACGTCAAGGAGCCCCACTTTCTTGGCGCCGAAAAGAATGCCCAGGAGCACCATAGCCATGATAATCAGCGCCTGACGCAGTGAAACCTCCGTCATTGCGACCGCCGAGAGGCCCAGCCATGCGGAAATCGTCCACATGACCAGCACGGTGTTGCGGTGGGACAGACCCAGCCGCAGCAGCCGGTGGTGCAGATGGTCCTTGTCGGCCTCACCGATGGACCGGCCATTGGCCACGCGCCGGATGATTGCGAAAGCCGTATCAAAGATCGGCAGTGCAAGCGCCAGTACCGGAACGAATACGCCCACCGTGGCGGTGGTTTTTAGCACACCATGCACTGACACGGCGGCCAAGGTAAACCCAAGGAACATGGAGCCCGCATCACCCATGAAGATCTTAGCTGGGTTGAAGTTGTAACGAAGGAAGCCAATCGCGGAACCGGCCAGGGCTGCCGTCAGCACAATCGCGGACGCGAAATTGTTCTGCAGGGACACAAGCAGCAGTGTCAGAGACGCGATGCTGGAAATGCCCGCGGCCAGCCCGTCAAGGCCGTCAATCAGGTTGATGACGTTGACAAAGGCCACGACCCAGAAGATCGTCAGCGGTCCGGCAAAGGCGCCAAAGGGAACGTAGCGGGCGCCCAGCGGACTGTAAATGTGCTCGATCTTGACGTCAAAGCCGTACACGAGTACTGCTGCCGCCACGATCTGGCCGATCAGTTTCACTTTTGCGCTGAGCCGGACCTTGTCGTCCACGACGCCGAGCAAGACGGTTAGGCCGCCGCCGACGAGGATGCCGATCTCCTTCTGATCAGGAACTCCGCCGCCCAGAAGTACCGCTGCAGCAAATGCGAGGAAAATGGCGACTCCGCCGAGATAGGGCTTTGGCTCTTTATGCATACTCCGTGCAACGGGAATATCCACAAACCCCGTGCGAAGGGCGATCTTGCGCATCAGCGGCGTCAGGACCAGTGAAAGGACCAGCGCCAGGCCGAACACAAGGCTCGTGTTCATTTCTGTAATTCACTCCCTAACTATACGGGGCACAACATTAAGCAACGCCCCGGAAGTAGAACGCATGTTGTAGTGCATAACGTAAAAGCACCCGGCGTTACGTAAAACACGACTTATTCTACTCCCGAGACGTCAAAATGTCAAAGGCCAAGGTATCCCTTATTAATAAGTTTCTGAACATGCTCGGTGACTACTGCCTCAACGTTTACGCCGTACTGCTCTTCAAGCACGAACATCATGGTGATGGCGGTCTGTGCAACATCGAGGAGTTCCCGCGCACAGTCATTTGCAAGTTCCTTCGGGTCCCTGGTGCCGATTTGGACACCGCCATGGCCCTTAAACTTCGCGATGGCTGCGGCCAGTTCCCCGGCCTCCTCCATCAATTTGATGGCCGTGGACTCCAACGTGGGCTGGATATTGTTGAGTTGGGGCAGCGCGATGGTCTTGGTTCTCACGCCTTCTCCTCCTTGCGCTCAAAGCGCTCCAGGATAACACCGGCTTCTCGGGCCATTTGCTGGCCGAGCTCCTCGGTGTACGCTTCCAGGAAGACGACGCGCTTGATGCCGGCGGCGATCAGCATCTTGCTGCAGTGAACGCAGGGGGAACTGGTCACATAGCAGGTCGAGCCGCGCAGGTCTATGCCGTGCAGAGCAGCCTGAATGATCGCATTCTGCTCAGCGTGAATCGCCCGGACGCAATGGTTGTCAACCATGAGGCATCCGGCGTCGATGCAATGAGGCAGCCCGGGCGGGGACCCGTTGTACCCAGTGGTCAGGATGCGTTTCTCCCTAACTAAGACGGCACCGACCGAACGCCGGTTGCAGGTGGACCGTTTCGCCACTACCTGGGCCAATTCCATAAAGTATTCGTCCCAACTCGGTCTCGGCATAGGGGTACTGCGCACCTCCAAATCTTGGTGAGGCAAAGGAACAAGGGGGCAAATGCCTGCCCCCTTACTTCGTACCAAACAGCCTGTCTCCTGCATCACCGAGGCCAGGAACAATATAAGCGTGGTCGTTAAGGTGGTCATCAATGGCTGCCGTGAAGATGTCCACGTCCGGATGGGCTTCCTGCACCGTCCGGATGCCCTCCGGCGCCGAGATTAGAGAAAGCACCTTGATGCGCCTGCCGCCCTTATCCTTGACCAGCTGAATGGCCGCCACGAGAGAGCCGCCGGTTGCCAGCATCGGGTCGACAACGATCAGATCTCGCTCGGGCAGGTCCGAGGGAAGCTTGCAGTAGTACTCGACAGGCTTGAGGGTGTTGGGATCCCGGTACAGGCCGATATGCCCGACGCGGGCGGTCGGGTACAATTCGAGAATCGGTTCAACCATGCCGAGGCCGGCCCTGAGAATGGGTATGACGCCGATTTTTTCGCCGGCGAGGCGCCGGCACTTGGCCACTGCCACCGGTGTCTTGACATCGACTTCTTCAAGGGTCAGGTCCCGGGTGATCTCATAGGCCATGAGCAGAGCCACTTCCCGCACGAGTTCACGAAAGTCCTTGGAGCCGGTCTTTTCATCGCGAATGATGGACAGCTTGTGCTGGATCAAGGGATGATCGATCACGACTACCTTTGACATGGTTCAGTCCCCTCCATGTATTACAATAGGCCACCCGCGAAAGGGGCCGCTATCTCTCCCATCAGGAAAGTCGATAGACGGCCCGTTCTCCACCGATGAGCTTTGGTCGCGTCCGCGCGGCAGTGAGACGGGCGTTGCCAATGGTGTCAATACTCAGGCGCACGGGAACCGCCACCCGCCGCAAATGCATACCAATCAGCGTGCTGCCAATGTCGAGGCCCGCATGCGCCCGGATTTCCTCAACTACAACGGCCCCGGGCATGTGCCGCATTGCGCGGGCGGCAAACGCACCTCCAGCCTTGGGTATGGGCACTACGGTAACCGGCTCCCAGTTATAGCGTTCGGCAGCCGCCTGCTGAACCACCAGCGCCCGGTTCAGGTGCTCGCAGCATTGACAGGCCAGGTAGAGCCCATGCTCCTGCGTGACCTCCCAGAGCGGCTCCAAGATCGCCTCGGCAACGGCATCGCTGCCGGCGGAGCCGATGCGGGCGCCGGCCACTTCGCTGGTGCTGCAGCCAACTACCAGCACCTGGCCGCGCTGGAGCCCGGCCACGCCCAGCAGTTCGCCGGCCGCCGCAGCCACCTGGCGGCGGACTTCGGTCAGGAACAGTGCGTCATCCATGGAATCCCCTACTTTCGCGTGTCCAGAAGGTTGATTTTCTCCACCCGGCGAGCGTGGCGCCCGGCTTCAAAATCGGCAGTAAAGTAGGCTTTGACAATCTCCTGAGCGACGCCGGGTCCAACCACACGGGCGCCGATGCACAAGATGTTGGCGTCATTATGGTTCCGGGCCATCTTGGCCGAGAAGAGTTCGTTGCAGAGCGCGGCCCGAATGCCAGCTACCTTGTTGGCGGCCATGCTCATGCCAATGCCGGTCCCGCAGATCAGGATCCCCTGCTGGCACTGCCCGGAAACGACCGCCGCGGCGACCTTCTCAGCGTAATCCGGATAGTCACAGGAAGTCCGGTCGTAGGTTCCCATGTCTTCAAACTCTAGGTTTAGCTCCTGGAGCACAGAAATGACGGCCTCTTTGAGATCGAGACCGCCGTGATCACACCCAATCGCTACTTTCATTCGGCTTGTGCCCCCTCTTTGCGAATACGGTAAATAATGGCCTGCAGCTTTGCTTCGAGGGCAACCGCAGTTTTTTCGTAGTCTTGCAGCGTACCGCCGAACGGGTCAGCGATCTCTTCGTCAGTGCCGGCGTACTCACCGAGCGTGTAAACCTTCCCGGAGAGATGCGACCAGCGCCCGAGAATGCTCTCCTTGTGCCGGCCGGTCATCGTCAGAATCAGGTCGACGTCCGCCACGGCCTGGTCATCGACCCTGCGCGACCTGTGGGCGGTCAGGTCCAGCCCTCGGTTGCGCATGGCCGTCACCCCATGAGGACTTGCTACATCGCCCGGCATGGCAGATGTCCCGGCTGAGTGTACTTCCAGTTCCCACCCCGGATTCGCCTTCTGCCACAGGTGCTGCATGAGCGCGGCGGCCATGGGGCTGCGACAAGTATTGCCGGAGCAGACCAGCAGGACTCGGCGGATCATACCTCCACCACCCGCCCCCCGGCAGCCCGGCGCAGCCGGTTCATGATGGCCAGGCCGATTCCCGACGCCGGTACTCCTTCTACCAGAATAACACTTACCCCATGCCGGTCAAATGCCCTGAGGGTGCTAAAGAGGTCGCTGGCCATGGAGGCCAGGTCGTCCCTGGACCCGTACTCGAGTACGACAGGAGCCAGGTAGGCGCCCCGGCTTTCAGCGCTGCACATGATGCCTACCTTCTGCCCTTCCTCTGCGTATTCATAGGCCAGATCCTTAATTTTAGCCTGCATTTGCAGGACCGGCCCCACAACCAGAATCACCTGTGCCTGCGGGGAGTAATGCTTATATTTCATGCCGGGCGAGCGCGGGACGTCGTCCGCCTCGGCGCCGTGCACCGAGCGGTCCACCACCACTTCCCCGATCTCTCTGGTCAGCTGTTCGACCGTGACTCCTCCGGGGCGAAGCAAAACCGGCGGGTCGACCGTCATGTCCAGCACCGTGGACTCGACTCCAACCCCGGTTTCGCCACCGTCCAGGATGATGTCGATGCGGCCGGACAGATCCTCGACAACGTGGTCGGCAGCCGTGGGGCTGGGGCGCCCGGACCGATTGGCGCTGGGCGCCGCGATGGGAACGCCGGCCGCCCGGATTAAGGCCAGGGCCACGGGGTGGTGGGGCATCCTGACCCCGACCGTCGGCAGATTGCAGGTGACACTGTCAGGAATGCTGGGCAGTTTCGGCAGGACAAGCGTCAGCGGTCCCGGCCAGAAACGCTCGATCAGCTTCTCTGCCTTGCCCGGGATCTCCCGTACCACGTCCGCCAGCATACCGGGGTCTGCAACGTGCACGATCAACGGGTTGTCCGAAGGCCGCCCTTTCGCCGCGAAAATCCGGGCCACCGCCGCTGCATTCGACGCATCGGCGCCCAGTCCATAGACGGTTTCGGTCGGAAACGCCACAAGGCCTCCGGACCGGATGGTGGCAGCCGCTTCAGCCACCGGTGCAGCTTCGGGCTGCACGGCGTCCAACACGAACACCCTGGTGCTGTTCTCCAGGTTCTCCATCGCCATCCCCCCCAGCTCGACCCCCGTCCAAATCGTGTCTGTTCTGGATAGGAGCCGCCTTTTCCTGCCCGTTGCCACCGACACCATCATCCAGGATTTCCGAAACCACGCTCGATATGTATCCGAGTAGCGGCCTGCCGACTGACAAAGGGACCTTCCAGGATACCGGAAAAATAGGACTGTAGTCCCATGGAAAATAACACTAACCTGGATATAATTACAAGTGTAGAGAGCCCCTTCCACCAACGGCAAACCCGCTGAAAGGCGGGGACGCAAAGCCACGGGCCTACAGCGTGTCACACGCCAGGGCAGCCGGGTTGCTGGAGCGGGCAGGCACATTTACTTGGCCTGCTCCCAGCCGGAGCAGGTCCATTTCTTGTTAGGCCCGCCGTCAATCCCCCCGACGGCTCCTATACCCCCAAAACGGTTCCATTATGAGCGGCAGCCCGCAGGCACCCCCCCTGCGGGTTTGCCGTTTTTTTCGCGCGTATATCCGATAACCACCCGGCTGCATCCGCCTGTGTCCAAGTGAGTGGCAACCGCAAACCCGCTTGCGGAGAATAGGTCGGCAACGGCGGCGGATTGGTCATAGCCCACTTCCACCGCCAGGAAGCCGCCGGCCCGGAGCAGTTCCCTGCTGCCCCTTGCGAGCTGCCGATAATACAGCAGAGCGTCTTTTCCAGGCGTAAGGGCGCCTTTCGGCTCAAAGCAACGGACCTCGGGCATCAAACACTCCCACTCGGCTTCGCCGATATATGGCGGGTTTGAGACAATGGCGTCAAACAGCACGCCGCGCAAGGGCTCCAGCAGGTCGCCCACCCGGAATTCGACCCGGGTGCCGACCCCGTTTGCTTCCGCGTTCTCGCGGGCTATGGCCAGGGCGGCCGGGCTGATGTCAACCGCCACGACCTGCGCCTGCGGCAGCAACCGTGCCAGCCCGATGGCGACGGCGCCGCTGCCGGTGCCGATATCGGCCACGCGGACGGCGCCCTGCAGGAGTGCCGCAGACTCCCGCACAAGCGTTTCGGTGTCTAGGCGGGGAATCAGAACAGCCGGGGTGACCTTAAACGTCATGCCCATGAACTCTTCCGTTCCCAGGATGTATTGAAGTGGTTCCCGCTGGGACCGGCGTGCAACCATCTCTGAGTAAGTGCCGGCGGCCGCTGGCGGCACGGGCTCGCGGCCCCGCGCCCGCACTGTGCCCGCAGAAGTCTGCAGCACGTGGGCCAGCAGCCATACTGCCTCCCGGTCGGCGTCTGCCACGCCGGCGAGGGAGAGGCACCGGACTGCATCAGCCAGCGCCTCCTGCACGGTCGTCATCGTAATCAGGCCTCCATGCCTTGCAGCCGCGCCGCCTGGTCGTGCTGTGCGAGGGCGTCGATCACGGCGTCGATGTCACCGTCCATGATTACCGGCAGGTTGTGGACCGTCAGCCCGATGCGATGGTCGGTCAGCCGGTCCTGCGGGAAGTTGTAGGTCCGGATTTTCTCCGACCGGTCCCCGGAGCCGACCTGTGACCTCCGCTGCGCGTCTTCCGCTGACTTGGCTTCACGCTGGTACAGGTCCAGCAGGCGAGACCGCAGAACGCGCATGGCTTTTTCGCGGTTCTGAATCTGTGAGCGCTCGTCCGCACAGTAGACGACAATGCCTGTCGCCAGGTGGGTTAGGCGTACCGCCGACTCGGTCTTGTTCACGTGCTGGCCGCCGGCTCCGCCCGCCCGGGTCACTTCGACCTTAAGATCCTCATTCTTAATCTCAACGTCGACATCTTCCGCCTCAGGCATGACAGCAACCGTGACTGTTGACGTGTGAATCCGGCCTTGTGCCTCCGTTTCCGGCACGCGCTGCACGCGGTGCACGCCACCTTCGTACTTCAGGCGGCTGAAGGCGCCTTCGGCGTTGATCTGGAAGATCACTTCCTTGATACCGCCGGCTTCGGTCTGGTTGATGTCAATCAGTTCGGTCTTCCAGCGATGGCGCTCAGCGAACCGACTGTACATGCGGTAGAGCTCGGCAGCAAAGAGCGAGGCCTCATCGCCGCCCGCACCCGCGCGGATTTCGATGATAACGTTCTTTTCGTCGAGCGGATCCTTGGGAAGCAGGAGAATCTTCAGCTCTTCGGTCAGCTGTGCTTCCCGTTCCTTCAGTTCGGTATACTCCTCCTGAAAGAGTGCCCGCTCCTCCGCTTCAAGTTGGCCGTCCAGCATCGCCCGCACATCGGCCATTTCGGACTCGACACGCTTGTAATCGCGCCATTTATCGACCACCGGCCCGAGCTTGTTGTGCTCCCTCGCCGTCTTCTGAAACTCCTTGGAATCTCCAATGACTGAGGGATCGCCAAGCTTATGAGCCAGGTCTTCATACCTGGCCTCGACGCCCTCAAGCTTATCTCGCATCCGATCATCCATGAATGTTCACCCCGTGGTAGAATGTCCGTTGAATTTTGGGCTAAGAAGTATTTCAGGGCACACAAAAAGGGCACGGGGATGCCCGAGCCCTTGCATTGGCGTAGCTAACCCGGCAGGCCGTAGCCGCGGGCGGTTTGCAGAGCGGCAATCGCCACTTCCAGCTGGCTGTCGTCCGGCTCACGGGTGGTGAGCCCCTGCAGCCACATGCCGGGGCGGCTCAAAATCAGCGTCAGGCGGTTATTATAGCGGCCCATCAGGCGCAGGAACTCATAGGAGATTCCCGCTACCAGCGGCATGAGCGCGAGTCGCACCAAAATGCGCAGCCAGACGTTGTCTACCTTGAAGATCGAGAACAGGACTATGCTGAGTACGACAACGTAAAGCAGGAAGCTGGTGCCGCAGCGCTTGTGTTCCCGGGAGAACGTGCGGGTGCTCTCAACCGTCAGCGGGGCGCCTGCTTCGTACGTGTTAATCACCTTATGCTCTGCACCGTGATACTGATAGACCCGCTGAATGTCCTTCATCAACGAAATGGCCACCATGTACCCGATAAAGAGGCCGAGGCGGAAGACGCCTTCGACGATGTTAACAACGGCAGAGCCCTGAGCCCAGCCTCTGACCCAGTGGGTCACCAGCGTCGGAAGTGCGACGAAGATGCCCAGCGCGAAAACCAGGCCCACCACGGTGGTCAAGGTCATTTCCTTCTTGGTCAGCTGCTCCTCGTCGGGCATGGCCTGGTTGGCCGAATACATGAGCGCGCCGATACCGATGCTTAGGGTTTCAACCATGGCCACCATACCCCGCAGCACCGGAAACTTCAGCAGCGGGTAACGCTGCATGACCGAAGTAACTTCCTGGTCGCGGATGGCGATTTCGCCGTCGGGACGGCGAACAGCGATGGCAACCCGCTTTGGACCGCGCATCATAACCCCTTCGATGACCGCCTGTCCGCCATAAGCGAACTGCTGTTCAGCCATCGTTCCATTCACCCCCATTTTCGATGTACGTAAAGTGTTTATTAAAACAAAAACAGAGCGCGAGGGCTCTGCTTTGTTTTGGCGAGTTGTTTACCGGCCGTACTTCTTCTTGAAGCGGTCGATACGGCTGCCGGCTTCCACACGCAGCCGGCTGCTGCCAGTGTAAAAGGGATGGCAGTTGGCGCAGATTTCGACGTGAATGTTCTTCTTAGTGGAAAGAACCTCATACGTAGCGCCGCAACCGCAAACGATCTTGGTTTTCTCGGCCTTGGGATGAATACCAGCCTTCACGGGGGATTACGCCTCTCTTTCATATCCGTTGCTTCGAACCCGCCGCCGTTACCGTGCTTGTCGGTGGAGCAGTTGTAGCTGCTTTCAAGGCGCCGGTCTACGAAGTCGGAGTCGTACTGAAGAATTATATCACGCGCGATTTGACGCGCGCAACGAGCAACATGCGGTGACTCTGGACAAGCAGGAGTTCCTCTGTGTACATCTAATCTCATGCAATAACCATATTGGGCGGGACTTTTGGGCTGCCGCCTTTCTGACAACACTGGGGGGATTCCAGTGCTGCGTCTCTTCGCATTCGGCGGCCTCGTCATCCTGATCTGCGCCATTGTAGCGTTGCTGACGGGTTCAGGGTTCTTCAAGCTCTTGACCCTGGTAGTCGGGCTCGCGGTTATCGGACTCTACGCGCTCCTTCACCGCAGTGCGCCGCGCCGAACCGGCACACTGCAAGTGCCGGGGTTGCAGGAACAGGTTGATGTGTACGCCGACGACCGGGGTGTACGCCACATTTACGCGAACAACCTGCACGACCTGTACATGGCCCAAGGCTACATCACGGCTCAGGACCGGCTTTGGACGATGGATCTGCATCGTAGAGTCGCTTCGGGCCGGCTGGCGGAGATGTTCGGGCCGGAAATGGTTGAACTCGACCAACACTTCAGGACGCTGGGCATGCACCGGGCGGCGGCCGCGTCGATACTGCTGCACAGCAGGGAGACCTCCGAAGCGTTGGCGGCCTATGCCGAGGGTGTCAATGCTTTCATCGCGGAGAGGCGCCCACCGATGGAGTATTCGCTGCTCAGGTGCCACCCCGAAGCGTGGACCTCGTCCGACTGCCTGCTGCTCGGCAAGTATGCTGCGTATTACCTCGGGGGGAATTGGAACCGCGAACTGTTCCGGACGAAGGTAACGCAGCTGGTGGGCGCAGAGAAAGCTGCGGAACTGTTCCCGACGCCGCCTGACGCTGATTTGCTCCACATGCTGGAGACCGCTCATCTGCCCGATTTGGATAGGCTGCTGGACATGGCGGCCCTCACTCTACATGAGACCAGCGGTGCTAACGGGTGGGTGGTAGGTGGCAGCAGGACTCGTTCCGGCGCCCCAATTCTCTCCAATGACCCGCACCTGATGGCAGGCAATCCCGCGATCTGGTACCAGTGTCACCTGGTCGGGCCGAGCGGCCTGGATGTGACAGGCGCCACATTCCCGGGCATTCCAGGGATTTTGCTCGGCCACAATCGGGAGATTGCCTGGGGTACGACCAATCTGAGCATTGACTGCCAGGACGTGTTTGTGGAACAGGCCAATCCTGCAAACGGACACGAATACCGGTACGGCGACAGGTGGGAGAAGGCCGAATGCATTGTCGAGACCATTCGTATCCGGGGCAAGGCTAACCCGATTCAGCATGAAGTGCTGATCACCAAACACGGCCCACTCATCGCCAGAGGGGAAAGCACCGCCCTTGCCCTCAAATGGCCTGCACTGGAGCCTGCGGCGGATTTGGACACGTTCCTGGCCATCAACCGTGCCCGGTCCTGGCCCGAGTTCCGCAGCGCACTGGCTGCGTTCTCGTCCCCGGCACAGCAGTTCTTCTTCGCCGGCAAGGACGGAACCATCGCAGGCAAGGCCGCCGGCAAGATCCCCGTTCGCTTGAGAGGTGACGGCCAGACACCCGTTCCGGGATGGACAGGCCAGTGCGAATGGACCGGGTTCATCCCGTTTGATGACCTCCCTGAGCTGGTAAACCCGCCGGAGGGTTTTATTACTTCGGTTGATTTTCAGGGCGAACTCAGCCCAGCATCGCTGCCTCCATATCACACACTGTTCGCCGCGGAGCGACTGCGGGGAGCAACCGACCTGACGGCTGAGAAAATGCAGCTGATGCAGACAGGTTGCGTGAATTATCATGCCCGATCGCTGTTGCAGATTCTCCTGGGCGCAATTCAAGAAGGGCTGCGCCAGGGGGCTCATCCGGAGTCGCTCACCGACCCGGAGAAGCGGGCGATGCTGCTTCTGTCGGAATGGAACTGCTGCGAAGGAGTAGACAGCGCCGCAGCACTGCTCTGGCACCAGTGGTACTTGTTCCTGGTGGAAGGCATCTTCCGCCCGCAAATGGGTCTTGATTTGTTTGACTATTTTGTAGCAAGCGGCCAGCCGGTGCAGGTCACCGACCGCCTCGCTCACCACACGGCCCTGGGTGGAAGCAGCCTCTGGGTGGAGGCTGAGGGCGAGAACAGTCTGAGCCGCATCGCCCTGCGCTCTTTCCGAAGGGCCGTAGGGTACCTCTCCGCCAAGTATGGACCAAGCCCTGAACGCTGGCGGTGGGGCAAGGAGCATACCATTATGTTCCGCCATCCCCTCTCGTCTTTGCGGCCATGGCTGCGGCATATCCTCGATCTCGGGCCATTTGCCCTCGGCGGGAGCGAAATCGCGCTAAACCGTCCGCGCTACAGCCATCTCAGGCCGTTCCAAGTCACCACCGCCGCCACATGGCGACAGGTTGTGGACCTGGGCCAGCTTGAAGAATCGCGTGATGTATGCGCACCGGGCCAGTGCGGTCACCCGCTGAGCCCTCACTACGCTGACCAATTGGCCGGTTGGCTCAAAGGCGAAACGCACGTGCAGATAATCCGCCACAAGCTGATTCAGGCCCTGCCTTGTCTGCGGCTTAAACCGTGATGAGGCCGTTGCGAATGGTCAGAAAAGATCCCCCGGCGGTATGTGGCCGGGGGATCTTCCCATTGGTACTCCGGACCGTTTGAAAGGAGTTTCGACAAAGTTTGCGGAGCCTCTATGTTTCGAACGTCGTTCATGTCCTATCACGACGCCTTTGTCATTTTGATGTGACAAAAGGAGCAGTAGAACCGTCTATTGGAGCGACATGTTGCATGAATATTTACCAACAGGCGTCTGTGGATTATGTGGATAACTGAGGTCCCATTGTGGAAACTTCGGTGGACTAAGTCGCCTCAACGTTCCGGGTTCCTCGGTAAGTACAAGATCGGATCCAACGGCTTGTTGTTCACGATTATTTCAAAGTGCAAATGTGGTCCAGTGCTGTGTCCCGTTGAGCCCACCTCGGCAATTACCTCACCCTGCCTCACTCTTTCGCCTGCTTGCACCAGAAGCCGGGAAGCGTGAGCATACAAGGTGCGCGTGCCATCCTCATGCATCAGGATAATGGTCTGCCCATAGCCGGACACAGGCCCGGCGAGGATTACCTCGCCATCTCTGGCGGCCTTGATCGGGTCGCCCATTTGGGCAGCCAAATCGAGCCCGTTGTGGTTGCGACCGTCTCGGGGGCCGAATGGCGAACTGATCGGTGCAAACACGGGCCAGGAGAACGCCCCTGCGATTTTAGGCTCCTGCTTGGCAGCCGCCGTGACAGCGTCCGCGGTTCCACCGGATGCCGGCAAGATAATCGCCTGCCCGATTTGCAGGTGGCCGGGGTTGTACACCTGCGGGTTACTGGCCAGGATCGCCTCCAGGCTGAGGCCATATCGACTGGCCAGTTCCCATAGCGAATCGCCCTGCTGCACGGTATAGCGGCGAGTGGGCTTGCCGTTGGGTTCTTTAGATGTCGGTGCCGTGGGGGGAGCTGTTGCCGGAGTCGCAGCCGCAGTCGAGGGCGAGACCGGCTTCGGGCTGATCGCCGGTGCTTGCTGCCGTCCGGCAGCCTCGGCAACCGCCGGTGCCGGCTGGGGCAACCGGGAGCCGGTCAGGCGGAAGCTTAGTGTTCCGGTGAAAATGACCATCGTGGCCAGAAAAAGCCCTGCCACAAAAGAACGGACCGGCAGTTGCTCCAATCCTGTCCCACCTCCGAAAGTTCGTGGGATAGGCTTATGCCCTGCCAGTCCGCGTTATGACAAGCCCCGCTGCCTTCCGCTATGGGTGCAGCCGATCGCCCTTGGCCCATGCCGGCTTGCGCTCCAGTCGGTGCTGAGCCTCAATAAAGCGTACAGTTCCAGTCTTACAGCGTAGTGCGATGGAATGGGTCCGAGCCACCGAGAATCCGGAATACCGGACACCCCGAAGCAAGTCACCCTCGGTAATGCCTGTGGCTGCAAATACGACGTCGTCACCCTTCACGAGATCCTCAAGCGTTAGTACGGCCGTCGGATCGGCCAGGCCCATAGACTGGCAACGCAAATACTCCTGCTCGTTTTCCGGCTTGAGCCGGGCCTGCATGTCGCCGCCCAGGCACTTGAGCGCAGCAGCAGCCAGCACGCCTTCCGGCGCGCCGCCAATTCCCATCAGAATGTCGACACCCGTCTCGGGGAAGGCAGCGGCAACTGCCGGTGCCACGTCACCGTCGGAGATTAGCTTGATCCGGGCGCCCGCTTCACGGCACTCCCGAATCATCGCCTTGTGCCGATCACGGTCCAGAATCACGACGGTCAAGTCCGTTACGTCCTTACCCTTGGCCTCCGCCACGGCCCTCAGGTTTTCGCCGATCGGCCGGGTCAGATCGATCTTTCCCTTTGCTTCAGGGCCGACAGCGATTTTTTCCATATACATGTCCGGAGCGTGCAGGAGGCAGCCCCTGGGTGCTACTGCCACGACGGCGATCGACCCGTTGAGACCCTTGGCCACCAGATTTGTGCCTTCGAGCGGGTCCACGGCAATGTCCACTTTCTCGCCGCCGGCGCCAACATGCTCACCAATATAAAGCATGGGCGCCTCGTCCAGCTCGCCTTCACCGATGACCACCACGCCGTCGATCTGAACCGTGTCAAACCCCGCACGCATGGCATCCACGGCCAACTGGTCCGCCATGTGCTTGTCACCCCGGCCCATCCACCGGGCACACGCCAGGGCTGCGGCTTCCGTCACCCGTACCAGCTCGACAGCCAACTCCCGTTCCACGACGCTCCTCCTCATCTCGCGACTCGCGGTCGGGCCCGCGTAGATCATACTATGCTTACACTTTAACAAGAAACCGGTGCAGGTGGTAGCACTGCACCGGTAATCATTTTTAGGTTATACCTTCCCCTTGGCCGCCTCCCAGTCCTTGAGGAAACGATCGATGCCCGCATCGGTCAGTGGGTGCTTCAGCATTTGCTTGAACACCTTATACGGAATGGTGGCAATGTGGGCACCGGCCTTGGCGCTCTCCGTCACCTGGCCGGGCGTCCGAATGGAGGCGGAGATAATCTCGGTATCAATCCCGTGAATGGCAAAAATGTCAGCAATGTCCTTGATGAGCTGAATGCCGTCCATGCTAATGTCGTCGAGCCGGCCGACAAACGGGCTGACAAAAGTCGCCCCCGCCCGGGCGCACAGGAGTGCCTGGTTGGCGGAGAAGATTAGTGTCAGGTTGGTCTTGACCCCCATGCCGCTAAGCACCTTGCAGGCCTTCAGCCCTTCATCCGTCATGGGCAGCTTAATGACAACATTCCTGTGCATCTCGTGGTACTGCTTGGCTTCAGCGACCATCTCATCAGCCTTCAGGCTGACGACTTCCGCGCTAATAGGGCCATCCACGAGTTCAAGGATCTCGCGGAGGACCTGTTTGAAGTCGCGCCCTTCTTTGGCGACGAGTGATGGATTGGTGGTGACGCCATGCAGTACGCCCCAGGAGGCTACTTCTCGAATTTCGTCCACATTAGCGGTATCAATGAAAAACTTCACTGGCTATCACTCCTTCGGGGATCAGTCGATAACCGTACCGAATCACAGATTACCACAAAGACGAACTATCTAAAAGGCAAAGGCCGGAATCCATATCCGGCCTCACTTTTTGTGTCCTTTGCGGCGCCCCGGGGGGTCATCCCCAACCTCGATACGCATCATACACTCAAGCGCAGCCAGATCTTCTTCGCGTCCTGCCAGAATGGTCTTATGCCGCCCGCACTGCGAACATGAGAGTTCAAGATGGTCCGGGTAAATGTCGACTGATATGTGCCGATTGCCACAGATGCAGGTCAGGTTTCCTTCTTCGGCCATGCTGTGCACCCGGCTTAATGCCTGATACATGACGTCCGGATGATCGAAGTACTCACCGAAGGCGGCATCTTCCAACAGGCGGTCCAGTTCGCTGCCACCGGCCCGGGCGTATACCTCCACTTCGTTTTCTGCCCCGAATACGCCCAACTGCAAGTCCGTGTCAGAACACAGCAGCGGCTGCAGTTTCCCTTCCCAGAACCGTCGGGCGGCGAAGTTGACGAAATGCAGGCCGTCGCAGAGGTAACAGGGGATCTGCAGCCAGACCTGCCCTTGCTTGCTGCCCAGTGTCAGCTTGTGGCTGCCGCACGAGCAAGTGACCCTTACCGACTCACCGCCGCTCAGGGAAAAGCGTGAGACAACGTGCGTCTCCAGCCGGCCGCACTGCGGGCAGCGGATGGCAAAGGTCGTTTGGGTTGGGACCAGCACAGGCTCTACCCCCCCTCACCGGCAGCCCGAGGCAGCAGCGCTCTTTCGCTGCCAGGTTATCTAGATGCTTCGCTCAGGGAAACGTAATATCCTCCTTGCCTCATCCGGGGTGGCCACCTCCCGGCCAAGCTCGCGGGCCAGCCTCAAAACCCGAGCCACCAGCATTTCGTTGCTGGCCAGGAGGCCCTTGGCGTAATAGATGTTGTCCTCCAGCCCGACCCGGACATGACCGCCCAGGATGATTGCGGCCGTTGCCAGTGGCAGTTGCGCGCGACCGACGCCTGCGACGGACCAGGTGCAACCCTCAGGAATTGACTCAGCCATCAACAGCAAGTTCTTTACGGTTCCCGGAATACCGCCAGGGACGCCCATGACGAAGTCGAAGTGAAGGGGCAGCGCAAGAATGCCCTGCTTAACCAGCGCCAGGGCGTTACTGATGTGGCCGACGTCAAACGCCTCGATTTCCGGCACCACGCCCTGCTCCCTCATGGTCTTTCCGAAGTGCTCCATCATTTCGGGGGAGTTCATAAACACATCCCGCCCGAAATTGACGGTACCTGCGGACAGCGTGGCCATTTCGGGCTTGAGCATGACGGGCTGGAGCCGTTCCTCGGCCGTCATGCCTACCGCTCCGCCGGTTGAGCACTGAACGATGATATCGGTGCGGGCCCGGATTTCCCGGATGATCTCGGCGTACACCGCCCCGGACTGAGTGGGTGTGCCATCAGGCAGACGGCCATGGACGTGAACCATTGCGCCGCCGGCTTGGCGAACCCGGGCAGCGTCCTCCGCCAGCTCCACCGGCGTCACGGGCAGGTGCGGGTTTTGTGCCTTGGTGACCTCGGCGCCGTCCAGCGCGCATGTTATGATCAACTTCTCCATGCGGTAAACCTCCTCGGCTTTATCCGGCTGACATGTAAAAAGGAAAAAGCCGGGCTAATCGCCCGGCCGCTGAAATTGCTTGGGAACTACACAGGTGCCGGTGGCGCGGGTCACCAATACGGGTTCCGTGAGAAGCCGCGCCTTTGACGGCTGCTCGGGAGTCGGTTCCGCCGCAATCACCTTGTAGGCTTCGAAGGTCATGGCACGGGAGGTGTTGCCGACACGGTCGATGCGCGCACGGACCTCAAGGTAGTCGCCGGCGTAAACGGGAGCCTTGAACTCCACCATGTCGTAGGCGACAAAAAGCCCCTCGTCACCGTCATGCTGAATGAGAAGCTCCGTTGCCGCGTCGCCAAACAGGGCCAGCACACGTGCGCCATCCACGAGGTTGCCGCCGTAGTGGGCGTCGTGCGCCGACATACGCACCCGCAGGAAGGACTCGTTCACGGCTTTTCCTCCTCGTCCAGCGCCTTCTGCACCAACTCGCGCAGTTCGAACACGTCAAAGGGCTTGCTAATGCAGCTGCGTGCTCCGCTGCTGAGGACTTCGCTGGCCCGGTCCCCATCGCCGACGGCGGTCATAACGATCACCGGCAGTTCGGGATAGAGCTGGCGCAAGGTCCGCAGTGTTTCCAGACCGTCCATGACCGGCATTTTCATGTCCAGCAGAACCAGGGCAGGCAATTCGACACTGCAGAGGGCCATCGCTTCCTGGCCGTGAACTGCGGTAGCGACGCGATACCCCACTTCGCGGAATACCTCCTGGACCAGACGGCGTACACCCATTTGATCATCTACAACAAGGATAAGCGGGGCTTGGGCCGACATGCTTGCCACCACTCTCAGATCGCCGGAATTTAGGGTAGTTGATTGATTACCTTTCGGCGCCAATTCGAATTTTCCTCGTCCTTGTCGATGCCCAGTGGGTGGAGTCCCCACGCCTCTTTCACAGGGAGCGTAAACTGGCCCTTGAAGTACTGGTACGAGGGAACGTCTGCTTCTACGGTCAGCACGTGGGTTTCGCCTTGGGGTGCAACTTGCACGGTGACTTGCCCGTTGACGCTCAGATACTTCTGACCGTTGACCATGATGGATACACCCGAGACGAGCCGGTTATTCCGCGAGTCTCTGGTCTCGAAGACGACGTTGCTGTCCTTGCCCCTGGTAAGTTGGGCGTCCATAGGACGGATGCTGAGTGCCGGCTGGCCTACTGACACCTCGAAAGGATACCAGCCAAGGATGTTGCCACGCGCTGTATCCTGGACCATCAGGTACCCAAAGTAGCGCCCCGGAGAGGTCGGCGCCATAATGGTAAGAGTGGGCGTCCAGACGTCGCCGGCCGCATGCTGGCGGGGCTCGTCTTTGATCCCAACCTGAAACCTGTCGACACCCATCAGCCGCCGGTATTGGTACTGCACGCCGTCGGTGCTGGACGTCACCACAACCCGATAGGTGCCCGGCGATACGCTCGAGTAAAGAATCGTCTCGCGGCTCGTGCCGGCATGCATCGAAACCGCCTTTTGTTCCTTGGTGCCGTCATCAAGGATTTTGTAGAGATAGAGGCTGAGATCCGGATCAGCTTCCGCCGGAACGTTCATATCGGCTCGGGTCGGGTTGCTGACTTGAATCTGGATGTCGCTAACGAACTCTTTGACAGTGAAGGTCTCCACCACGGTTTCGCGCTTCAACTGCATCCGCCACGGCACGCTCCGCCCCCAGGCATCCTTGTCATCTGACTTGACCAGGCCGACGCCGGCCAGGCTGCCCGTGAAAGGACCAAAGACGTTGTTGACCTTGATGGGCACGGCTGTGACGGAGCCCGGTGCGACCGAGAACTTCAACGGCTGGTTTCCGAGGGCGCCGGGCCGCGTTCGCGCCTCGAGCGTGTAGGCGGGATTGGCGTTCTCCGCCCGCTGGTCAGGCAGGGCAACCAATACGACTTCCCAAACGCCCGGCAGGGGATCATCCGTCTGAAATAGCGTACTCAGACCTTCGCCGGCCAAGCCGAACTTGCCGGTATGAAGCACCTGGCCGTCCGGGCGGAAAACATGCATCTGAATCGTACCGTTACCGGTGGCAGTCTGGCTAAAGGGCATCCGGGCAGTCACCGCAAAACTGGCCGCCCCCGGGGGTACTTCAAAGAAGTAGCGCCGGTAACGCCCCGCTTCGAGCGTATCTGCCCTTGTATCGCCGTAGTCCGTCGCGCTGCCGAGTTGGACGGGCTGAACGTAGGTCACCGGCAGCAACAGGCTGGGGCCGTAATGATTCTGATGGGTTACCGTGACAAATGCACTGTGAACACCAGGGTCCCGGGGGGGATCGAACTGAAGGGGAAGCTGGCGGCTTTTGTTGCTCGGCAGCAGCATCGACGAAAACGCCGGACGCATCCAGGGTTCTGAGCTATAGAGGGTGACCCGTGCGTGGTCTGTGTCTGCGTTGGTCAGCGAAAGCGACGTGCTGCCCGGGGCGTAGGAACGGGCCAAAATCCCGCCCTGGCCGTCAAGGGTGCGTGCGCTGAGCGCAGGGCGTGAATCGATCTGTTCCAGGTGGCTATACGCAGCCCGCAGCTGTACGAGGCCGCTGCCTTGCTCGTAGACCGCGAAACCGGTGATGTGGCGGGCGCCCATCTCCAGCGCGCGCTTCACGCTCAGCCAGTCATAGCTGATACCGTTGCCGCGCCCTGCTTCCATGAGCAGCGCAGCCGCTCCGCTGACATGCGGCGTGGCGACGCTGGTGCCAACCGCAGTGGTGTAGCCCGTGACGTCACGCCAGAACGGTGAAGGGGCGGGGCTGCCGCCCGGCGCCACAAGGCTGGGCAGATAGGTCCCGTCGGACCGGGGCCCCATGCCCGAGAAGAACCAGATGCTTTCGTGGGGTACTGACCATCCGTAGTCCCGCTTCCACATCTCTGGCGAGAAGTAGGCGCCGGCAGCAATGACCTGAGACGGACTGCCAATGGTCGTACCACTCGAAAGCCCGGGGCCGCTGTTCCCGGCTGCCAGGACGATTAACACCCCGTACTGTGTAGCAATCTGGTTCAGCCATTCGGAAGCGCCCGTATCGAAGACCTTGGCGGCCCCCGTGGCCAGGTCGCCCACACTCAGGTTGATAATGGAGGCGCCATTATCTGCGGCATAGAGGATCGCCTTTTTGATATCCCACCAATCTCCGGAACCAGTGGACGACAATGCTTTCAGCGCCATAATCTGAACGCCTGGCGCGACACCTTGGAATCCGCCATTTGGGGCAGCGGCGCCGATGATGCCGCTGACCCAGGTGCCGTGGCCCAGTCCGTCAAAGCCGACCGATACGAACTGGCCGTCAGGGTTGATATCCGCGACTGCAACATTGAGCCGCTGGGCGCCCCGGAGGCCATCCCGGTACTCGCCCAACCGGGTGAAGGAGTGCCCCTGGCGGAACACAGTGAGGGGCGCTTCGTCACGGAAATCGCCGTCGCGGTTTGTGTCGATGAACACCGTATCGTATGCGCCGCCACGCTGGCCGGCAGTGACGAGAACCCCGAACCGGTCGATCTTGAGGCCGTTCCGGTCGAGATCCTGATTGATGTAACCGTAAACGTACTGCTCGTCAAGGTAACCAAAGTAAGCGGGGGTGGCCGTGTTGTCCACGTTGGGCAGTCGATATTGGCGACCGTCACTGGTGGCATAGACCCCGGACTGCCAGGTCACCTTTTCGGTAGTGAGGACCCTGCCTTCGCGGGTGAAGTTCTTCCAATCGATGATTTTGGGTCGACCGTCCGGCGTGGTCATCAGGGCGGGGTGCCCGGGGTCAACACCACTGTCAATCACTGCTACGATAACGCCGTTGCCCTGTGCGTTGAACTCACCGCGGAAGGCTTCCACACCAATGGGGTCGAGGTTGGCCTTGGCTGATGCTGCAGCCTGTGCTGCATTAACAGGCTGCGCCTCGGCGCTCACGCCGGTGGGGTCAATCTGAAGCGGCTGATTCACGCCTACACCCTTGACCTCGGCCAACTTTGGCAGGTCCCCAGCAGCAGCGACGGGAAGCCGGACGCGCAGAAAAGTCTGCTCCTGGACCGTGATCTCTCCGCCGGCAGCAACCACAGCCTCCTTCACGCGGGTCTGGTCGCTGCCCTTTTCGACCAGGAGGTCCAGGTCAACAAAAGGGTTCTCGGAGCCATTTACTTGCTCAAACAGTGTAGAAATCGCGTTCGGAATCTCTGCCGGCCTTCGCACTTCTTCGTTTACACCGGCAGGGAGCCGTGGGGCGGCGCCCGAGATTAGTCCCGCAAGCAAAATGGCGAAGAGCCCCATGCTCAGCGTGCGTTTGAGCCTCTGCATCCGGTCTCCTCACCTCTCTGCCAGTACGTACGTAGCTGCCCCGGACTGATCCAGCACAAGCTGCAGAGAATCGCCTTCTTGCAACTCAACCCGGTCCACCGGCTGGCCGTTGAGCACGAATATCGCATCTGCAGCCAGGAGAAGCGACTTGAGATCCTGATCGATTTCGACAGCGATTGCAGCCGGAACCGTGTCAAGGCCGACAAACCTCCCGCTCACGGAGACATTCAGGCCGTCAAGAACCCGCACCTCACCTGTAACACGGTCAAAAATGAGATAGGCCATGGCCACACCGTCGAGCTGGGACAGGGAAGCCGGGCGCCCATCCAGGTAAACAAGAGCCCCGGGAGACACTTCGGCTGTCCGGGTCCCTCCACCCGAAAGCGTACCGGTCACCGTTCGGGCAGTGACGTGAAGGTTTGTGACCAGGCGGTCTGCGAAGCGGGCGTCCATGTAGGAACCTATCCCGTCCGGGCCGAGGATGATCCATACCTGGTCCATAGGGCGCACACGTCCGGCATGGCTGGGAAGCCCTGCCCGGTAGTACTGAGCAGTGGGGGACATGGTGAAGGCTGTCTCAGTCCCTGCCGAGTCCCTTACGACTCCCTGGTACGTCCCCTGGTCGAAGCGGACAAGCGTCCCGCTCAGGTGGAACACACTCCCCTTGGTGGCCAACAGCCGGAATAAGGTCGTCGCGCCCTCTGCACGAGTAACGGGCAGCAGTGGGCGAAACGTATTGTCCTCGAATCCGGCTATCAAGCCGGCAGTCTGGGCCACATGCACATAGCCGCGTGCCCAGTCCGGGATCTCCCGGTCGTCAAAAAAGGGCGTATGCTCAAACCGCATCAGCCGGGCTTGTTCGCCCAGACCAGCAATGCGGACGAGGATCACGGCCAGCTGCGCTCGTGAGACCTCATCGCCCGGTCCAAAGCGCCCATCTGGATATCCTTCGACCGCACCGATCTCGGATAGGGACTCAATATAACCTTTTGCCCAGTGCCAGTTAGGGATATCTTCAAAACGAGAACTGTAATCGCCAAGCAAACGGGCCTCGTCACCATGGCCAAGCCCGCTGACCACCAGTTTGGCCAACTCAGCCCGGGTGAGCGGTGTTTCCGGGTGGAAGCGAAGATCTTCATCTCCGGATACAATCCCGCGCGCCTCAAGGGCCCCAACCAGCGGCCCTGCCCAATGAGCGGCCATATCAGTAAGGATGCCCGCGGCCGGTTTGGCCACTATGAGGGGGAGCAGTACAGCGACCAATGCTGCCAATCGCCAGTGTTTCCCTTCCATCGTTCGGCTCCTAAACCTCCGGTTGGGGTTCACGTGGGTGTGACTCATGTGAACATGTTCGTTAAGGGCAAGAAGTTTCCTTTATGGCTAGGTCGTTAAGAATTCGGTATAAGAGGAAACTGTTGCACCTCCGGTATTTGACTACAAAACTGTGGTGAAGGTTTCACAAAGACGCCAGAAACTGATTAAACGCGGGTTGACACCGGTGGTTCGTGGCGCAAAATTGGAGTGTACCCCCTGGGCCATAGGAGGCTAAACATGAGGCGCTTCGTCGGAACCGCGCTCCGGACCGGCCTGCGAACACTCGCCGGGCTCCGTTCCTTCTTGCCGGCCCCATCCGGCGCCCGGATTTTGACGTATCATTCGGTCCGGCCCGACGGAACGGGCCCCCGGAGCAGTTATGTGGATCCGGCGGATTTTGCATCGCAAATGGAGTGGTTGGAAAAATCCGGCTATCAGGTCGTCTCCCTCGACACCCTGGCCGATCGCCTGCTGACCGGGGGGGGCCTGCCGGACAACTGGGTCTGCATTACATTTGACGACGGCTATGCTGACAACTACGTGCACGCCTTTCCGGTTTTAAAGCGCCACGGCTTTCCCGCTACGGTTTTCCTGGTCACCGGAGAGGTTAACCGCAATCCGCTCTTTGTTACATCCGGCCAGATCGCAGAGATGCTGGCCTATGGGGTCGGCTTCGGCGCCCATACGGTTGATCATGTGTCGCTCAGTTCTGTGGCGCCGGATGAGGCGGCAGAGCAGATTGCGGGCTCCAAAGCACAGGTGGCCGCGTTGACCGGCGCTCCTGCAAAGCACTTCTGCTACCCATTTGGTCATTACAATGAGTCCGTTGCGGGGTTCGTTCGTTCATCTGGGTTCCGCACGTGCTGCCTGGAGCAGGCCGGAACCGTCAAATCGGGATCTGACCCGCTCCAGCTGCGGAGAGCGGGCATCCTGGGCACCGACACCTTGCATGACTTTCAGCTGAAGGTGCGGGGTGCCTATGACTGGTGGATCAACATCTACATGCGGAACGAAGAGCGGCGCCGGCTAAGGCGAGGGGGCTTACCTGATTGAACCTGAAGATTGACCGACTGAACACTTTCGGTGATGCACTAGACACCTGGGAGCGGCTGCTGGCAGCAGACTCAAACCCTACGTTTTTCTCCACGCCAGCCTGGCTGCAAACCTGGTGGGACCATCACCACGACGGTCATGAGCTCCTTCTGCTCAGGATTCAGAGGGACGGAATCCCTGCGGGCTTTGCACCGCTCATGCTTGCCCCGATTCCGGGAGGGCGCTCAGTCCAGTTCCTGGGCTCAGGCCTCTCTGACTACGCCGAAATTCTCGTGGACGAATCTGTGGCTGACAGACGTTCGGTCATATTTGCATTGATGGATTACCTGGCGGACAGCTTCCGCGACGCGCTCTATGATTTTCAGGAGATCCCCTCAGTGAGCCCCACGCTGGCGATCCTGCAAGAGTGGGCGGCGAAACGAAGGGTACGGTCCAGCGCTGCACCGCAGGACGTGTGCCCGACTGTCGCGTTGCCGGAGACAACCGAACAGTATCACAAACAGCTCAAGAAAAGCTTTCTGGCCGATATTCGGCGGGGCGAACGGCGCTTGCGGGAGCGGGGCGAGGTCGTCATCGTTGACCACATCACCCCGTCGGACGGCGATTGGACAACCCTCAAGGATGAGATGTCAGACCTGCAGAGCCAGCGCATGCGGACAAAGGGCGAAGTGCCCATGTGGCAAGGGCCGCTAGGCCTGTTTGTAAAAGATGTACTCGCCGCCACCAACGCCACAGGGCAGTTGCGACTGACCGGCCTGTACCTGGACGGAAGATTGATTGCGTACGAACTGTGCTTCTTACACAGGACCACAATTTATGCTTGGAGCCGGGCTTTCGACGAGGAGCACCGCAACACCGGCCCTGGCAAGACTGCTCTTCTGCACCTGCTTGAGAGTGGAATTGCACAGGGGTACCGCACGTTCGATCTTCTGCGGGGAGAAGAACCCTACAAGGAGTTGTGGACGAACAGCCTCGTGCAAAACCTGCGGTTCATGTTTGTCGTCCATCCGTCACCGGGTGCGTGGTTCGCTTTCAACTATCGGACTTCGTGGAAGAGAAAGTTCCAGGAGTTCGCTGTCTTGCGCCGGCTGAACCGGTTCCTGAAGTCCGGGCGGGGAGGCTGACCCATGGGGACCGTGAAACGATGGCAGGAATATGCCAGGCAGTATGGCGTTGCAGGCCTCATGCGTCACCTGGGCGCCCGGGTCATTCGACCGGTGTGGGAGCGGGCCTCCGCGCAGATCCTCGTCATGCAGCCGCCCGTTCCCGTACGGGGAGCAAAGATTCCACTGGACATCAGGGTGTTGCGGCCTGACGAGGCTGCGAAGACAGCCTTAATTCGCCCGGGTTGGGAGGACCGCTGGTCCGGTGGCGATACCTGCTATGGCGCCTGGGTAAACGGGGTATGTATCCACCATTCCTGGGTTACCTCACGTAACTCGCTGATCGGTGAAGTCCACGGGTGGCTGAAAGTAGGCCCGGGCGAGGCTTATGTATACGATTGCTACACCTCGGCCAGTTGGCGGGGCCAGGGAGTCTTCCCTGCGGTCTTGTCGCATATTGGGCGGACGCTCTCGGCAGCTGGCGCCGCTCGCATTTGGATCGCGGTAGAACACGAGAATCGCTCATCCATAAGGGCAATCGAACGGGCCGGTTTTGCCCTGGCCGGCGAAGTCATTTACCATCGCCATGGGACCAACTCCCGGGTAGAAGTCAAGCGCCAGCCTGACGTACCCCAGTTTGGCTTTTCCACAGGGAGTACCGGGTAACCCCGGTCTCTTCTGTTATGTGGCACCACCCGCGGGCATAGGGCTGTAAGCGGGGGGTGAATGGAACCATGCCTGACGAAGTGATCTACTTTGTAAGCGATACCCACCTCGGCGACGGTACCGGGGCTGATCGTTTCCGATACCCGGATCAGCTAATGGGATTGCTCAGGAAGATCCAGTCGGAGCCTGAAGCCCACCTCGTCCTACTTGGTGACTTCATGGAGCTATGGGCAACGTCCCTGGAGCCTGTCCTGATCAAACACGCCCCCATCTTCTTCATGCTGGGTCAACTGGCCGCCACTCACCCGATCACCTATGTGGTTGGGAATCACGATTGCCTGCCGTGGTACTACTTCGTCGGGCAGGGCACAGGCACAATTCGCATTGTCGAGGAGTACACGCCGGCGCGCAGCGCTCTGCTGGCCCTCCATGGGCACCAGTTCGACCCTTTCAATCAGATCAACATAACGGGGGGGCATGTGAAGGTCCCTTGGACCCGCCGGCTGGTTCAGGCTGTGGGTTTTATCGGGCGCTTCGGCGGTGACAAGGCGGGAGATGCCGTAGCTGACGCGGGCACTGCCCTGGAGAAAGCAGCCACGACTCTGGAGGCTTTTCTGCCGGATTGGGACCCGACGGCGCACCGGAATATGAGTTCCTTCCTGTCACAGGCCCGCAGGGTACTGGAGCACGAGTCCCCGGGAGAACGCGGCTACCCTGCCGGTGAGCGAGTCTACGAGGAAGCCGCGGGAAACCTCATGCGCCGGGGCGCCAGACTTGTGGTAATGGGCCACACCCATCACCCTCTAGTTCGCCGGTTCGGGAATCGGACGTACGTGAACACAGGTTCCTGGGTCTGGGACCGATATCCGCCGACGTATGCACGCTATAGCCGGGGGCAGTTGGAGCTTCTGGAAGCTAACACACACAAGCCATACGCACCCCCGTCTGCATAAAGAAAGACACGCCCTCGTTGCTACGAAGGGCGTGTCTTTCGCCTGACACCTAGTTCTTTACCTTAGCTCGGGCCAGTTCCAGGGCCTTCTCAAGCTGCAGGTCTTTCTGCACGGCTTCTTTGGCATGGGCGGACACTTTTGCATTGAGGATCTGAACAAACTGCTCGCTAATGAGGGGGTCTGTGCTGAGGCCGTTTTCCTCGGCAAAGTTCGTGGCCGCATCCACGGTATTGATGCCGAAGTAACCGCTGGTCTCGGGATGATACCCGAGGCCTTGCAACCGATATTGCAGGTTCAGTACTTCCAGGCTGGCAGAATTGGGCAGCATCAGTTGCTTCAGTTCCAGCGGGGCGATCCGCTCTGCGTCTGCCTTAGGATTCTCGACCACGTAGTCGGGGGTCAGGCCAATGTGGTGCACATGTCGCTCCTTCGCAGTCAGGTACTCGGCCACCGTCACTTTGATGCCGCCGCCGCCGGAGAGGGAAAGAATCTGCTGCACCGTACCCTTGCCGAATGTCTTGATGCCCACCAGTGGTGCAGCACCGACATCCTGAAGGGCTCCGGCCAGTATCTCTGAAGCCGATGCTGTCCCGTTATCAACGAGAACGACGGTCGGCAGATCAATCAGGCGTCCCGAACTGTTGGTGACTGTTTTTCCTGATTTCCCGACTTCCCAGAGCACGGGCTCGCCCTTGGGCACGTATGCGCTGGCAATATCGACAGCGGCGTTCAAGTATCCGCCGCCGTTCTGGCGCAGGTCCAGGACCATGGCCTTGGCGCCCTGACTCTTCAGGGCGTCAACGCCGGCATAGAAGCTCTTCACTGCATCGTCGCCGAACGAGGCGAGTTGGAGGTACCCCACCTCCGTGTCCAGCATCTTTGTTTCGACCTCAGGAATGCTGATTTGGGCGCGTATGATGGTAACGGTGAACGTCCTTTTCTCCGAAGGGCGCTCGATCTTGAGCGTGACCGTGGTGCCGGCCTCGCCACGGATCAGGCTCACAGCCTTCTCAGTAGTGGAACCGACCAGAGGCGTGCCGTTCGCCTCCAAAATGCGGTCACCGCTCTGTAAGCCGGCTTTCTCGGCGGGAGTCCCTTTGATCGGAGATGCAATGACGACGTAACTGCCGTCCTGTTCCAGGTAAGCGCCGATGCCACTGAATGAACCGTTCAGGCTGTCCAGGAAGTCCCCGTACTCCTGGTCAGAGAAATAGTTCGTATAGGGGTCACCCAGCGCCTCAAGACCACCTTTGATCGCCCCGGTGGTGTACTTTTCGACATCCGCTCCGTCCTTGTTCCAGGCGGCCACTACCTCATATACACTGCGAATCCGCCCAAACATCTGGTCCTTCGGATCAGATGCAATGGCGGCACCCACCGTCGTCCCCAAGACGAGCACGGTACTCAGGGCTGCCAGCAGTATTCGGCTTCTTTTTTGAAACACCGGATAACCCCCTATAAAAAGAATCGGGGGACGTTAGCCCCCGTAATTGAAGCCCTATTTATTCGACGCTACCAACATCGATTCGGCTTCGGCAAAAGCTACATCCGGCGTTTGCCCCCGAACCAGGATGACATTCACAAAGTGGGCTGCCTGCCGTTCATTCCAGGATCGAGGTTCGAAGACGACACTGCCGCCTACGAGCGGAACGCTGACAGCCATCTTGAGTTCACCAGTGCCGGCTTCAGCTATTTGAAGGAGTCCGTCGTAGGCTTCGAATTGGATCTTTGTACCAGTGTAGCGCTTCGCTACGGTATAAAGTTTTTCGGCGTCGGCCCGTTTGAGGCGTGCGGCTACATCGCCGAATGGTACGATCCGGACGATGCCTTCCTTCAGTTTCTTATCTTCCCAGACGCGATAGTAGCGGACGCCCTCACGCATCCAGGTAAAGAAGCAGAAACTGGCGGGGTCCAGACCTTCTTTCGTCAACCGCTGCCTGGCTTCCTCCAAGGACTGCACTGTAAATAACTGGTCAGCCTCGGAGTAGTTCCCGACCTCCTGGGTGTCAATCTTCCGCAGTGAGCGGCGCATATCGCGCCCCCCTCTCTTTTTCGGAATTGTCGAATGGTCAATTTGAGTACCGGTATATATTATCCCCTAAAATGGATGAAAAGTAAACTACCTTCCCTTCCATTCCTGTCCATCACGGGCAATTAAGTTCATATGTGTTGTCCATATCTTAACGATGCCCGATTCGTTGACGTTAAACAGTTCGGGTCGCATAATACTATGTGCGCATATGTTAAAGAAAGTGCAGGTGGTTCGACGATGTTGGCTCGTAAGCGTATCTCCCTGGCCGCCGCCCTGCTAATCAGCGTGATGCTCCTTACCGCGTGTTCGGGAAGGCAAGCCGAACCCACCCAGGAGGTCAAGTCGGCAAAGACGCGGCCTGCCCTGGTCGTTCCGAAGACCTTCGCCAGCGAGGACGAGAAACTTAACTTCGCCGTCAAGGCTGTCGAAGACCGCTATTACGCTGAGGCTGCCCCGCTGCTCCAGGAAATCACCGCTTCGAGGCCCGAGGCAGCCGTCTACACGCACCTCGGGACGGCGAAGTACAACCTGAACGATACTGCGGGCGCCATTGAAGCTTGGTCAAAGGCTGCGGAGATGAAGCCGGAACTGAAGGCCGAAATGCGGAATTACGTCGGTAACGCCCTTCGGGATGCCAAACGCCTTGATGAGGCTGAGGCCGCCTATCGCGAGGCTCTTCAGCTGGATCCCACTGGTTGGCAGGCGGCCACCAACCTCGCCACCATGTTGCGTACGAACGGGAAGGTCGAGCAGGCCATCGCCGTTCTGGAGGAGGTCGCCCGCACGAACGGCCACGTAAAGCCCCTTCAGGATCTACTCGCGTCGCTGAAATCCTCCGTCAGGGCCGGGTCCTGATTGATAAGGGGAGTTCAATAGTGAAAAGCCGAAGAACCACTCCCCGCGGAGTGGTTCTTCGGCTTTCGATCTATTCGCCACTAGAAAAGGAACAAGAGGTATTACCCATACGTACTTAAAGGTAGAGGGATCGACACAAGGAGGCACATCACGATGTCCTTATCTGCCCCCCTGAACCTGATGTGGAGACAGGAAAGCAGCCTCGCGACGGCGGTCCTGGGACAGGACAAGCTGTACGGCATCACACCTGACGGTTCTCTGGTTGCCAGAAACCTTGCAGATGGGATGCAGCTGTGGGCTGGATCCAGTCGGTATGTTCCTGGTTACCTTACCCGTCAGGGTTCTAGGCTCTTTGCGTATCGTTTAGGGGAAGGTTTCGGTTACGTCGATGACATCGGCGCCTCGGCGACAGAACGGCTGGCGGTCAGCTTTGGCGCTACAGCCGATGCCGACCTGTCAGCGCCGGTAGTCGATGACCGTATGGTCTACTTGGCTGTCAACCAGGGGCTATATGCGATTGACCAGGATCGCGGACTCCTGTTCGGGACTGCCTTGGGCGCGGGCACCCCCTGTACGGTCACCTTAGTTGGACCGAGAGACATTCTGGTCATCAATGGTGCCGGGATTCCTACTCGCTATCGGGTAACCGCCGAATCCTTTGAGCTTGTGTGGACCGGTCGCCCGCACAACCAGGCCCCTTCGTTGGTTCAGCATCCGCACGTCATCGCGGGAGCCCGGGTGATCATCAGCACCGGAAGCACGATCGTTGCCTACAACCTGACGGATGGAACGATTGCATGGCAACGGCCCGATACTCCGGTCGGGGCAATGGTAACCGACGGGGAGACCGTTTACTCCGCCTACTACGGCGCCTCAATTTCCGCTACCCGGGCTTCCGACGGAGCAGGCCTGTGGCATCGTCAGTACATTTACGATCCCGCCGTCGGACGAGACCACGGCCTTGCGCTGAGCGGTGGCTATCTGTTCTATGGATGTACGATGAGAGTAAACCCGGACGGAGCACTCCTGCTGGCAATCAACCGCACCGATGGGACATATGGTTGGGTTTCCCGCTCCGCCAACTCGCCCTGGGGTGGCGGGATTCCGGTAACGAACGGAGAACGGATGCTTGTCTATGGTGGCGCACATACAGCGGCCCTCGCTTCCCCGTCGTCCTCGCCGCGGACATCGGCTGATGACATTCAGGTTACTCCGGTTCCGCTGCGGGGCCCGGCTTCCAGCTTTGGCAGCGGCGCAGTCAGGATAAACTTGCAGTCTGAAGCTCGTGTATCCGTTGCCGCTTACCGCGAACGAACCGGGGTCAGTACCCTGATGGTGAACAAAGTAAACTGGTCACCGGGCGCCCACGAAATCACGTGGAACCCCGCCGGATCAACCGGGTTCAGCGACGTGAATCAGTTCGGCCATGTCCTGGTCGATATTGAGGAAGCGTCCGGAGCCCGGTACACACTGACGAAACTGATCCCCGTGAACACCTTTCCGGACATCATCAAGCACTGGGCCAGGTTCAACGTCGAGATCATGGTCTTCAACCGCTACGTCAGCGGGTATCCGGATCAGTTGTTCCGTCCCGATAATCTCGTCACTCGAGCGGAGAGCAGCACAATCATCGCGAAGACCCTCGGCCTGGAAGCGCCCAGCCCGGAGTTCCGCACCGCCTTCACTGACATTGCCGGGCACTGGGCGCGGAACCACATCATGGCTCTCGAAGAACGCGGTGTTGTGGGTGGTTTTGCTGAACCCGACGGCACTTTCACCTTCCGCCCTGATTTGCAAATGACCAGAGGCCAGGAGGCTCGGATTCTGGTCAGAGCATATGCCATTCCCCCGGCCCCGGAGGGCTTCGAGTCGAAATTCACAGACATGAGCGGTCACTGGGCGCGCCTGGACGTGCTTGCACTTGAAGCAGCGGGCTATGTGGCAGGTTACCAGGAGGCAGACGGCACCTTTACCTATCGGCCGGAGCAAAACCTCACCCGGGCTGAACTCTGCACACTTGTGGTACGCATCCGCCAGCTTAGTCGTTAAGGGGCTTACACACTGGAGCATCGAGATACTTCTGCAACCGGACTGGAAGGGTTACCGTCCAATCTCATGGAACTGTTCTGGTGAATGAAACTTTCACCCAGGTCAGAGTCATGGCGAAAGGAGGTTCCCCTTTGAACAGACACTTTCTCTCTCTGGTGTCACTCGTGACGGCACTCCTCTTGCTGGTTACCCTGCTCCCCTCTGGCGTTGCGAGAGCCGCCGACCCCCTGCCAGAGGCGGAGGCCATTGAACTTCTTCAGAGCTACAACATTGTCCGCGGTGATCCCGATGCAGGGTTAGATCTGGAGGGCAAACTCACCCGAGCACAGGCAGCCGCCCTGTTCATTCGGGTCCTCGGACAGGACCTGTCGTCGGCGTCACTCGCCGGTGCTGTACCATACTTCGACGCGCAAGGACATTGGGCCGCAGGGGACATTACGTTAGCATCACGCATGGGCCTGATGCGAGGCGACGGCAACAATATGTTCCGCCCCCAGAGCGAGATCACCTATGCCGAAGTGCTGACGGTGCTTCTCCGGATACTGGGCCGGGAGCCGGAGGGGGCCTGGGAGCGCAGCAAGATCATGGCTGAGGCTGCGAAATACGACCTGGTGCCCTCCGGCGTTTCCGCCACCGCTCCTGCGCTGCGGGGAAGACTCTTCTGGTCCTTAGCTTCCGCGATCAGCCGGGTGCCTCTCTCCTCAGGCGAGACGGTGCTCAAGAAACACCTGGATAACATACCGCCGACGCTTACCGTAGCCTCGGTCCCGAGTAGCACCTCCAGCGAGAAACTCGAGATCACGGGCAGCGCCGCCGGCGCCGCGTTCGTGACGGTGGGCGGGCGCCCGGCTAAACTGGATCGCAAGACCAGCATCTTCACGTACTCGGCAACGCTGACCGTTGGAAGCAATGAACTCAAGATCGAGGCCACCGACTGGGCTGGAAATGTAGCCTCCACAACCGTAACGGTCGACCGCGAAGGCCAGGTCAACCGCATCGAAATCGAGGGCCCGGAAGCAGTGCGAACCGGGTCTTCAACTAAGTTGCAGGTTGCTGCCTATGACCAGGCGAACGCTCGCCTTCCCCTCGACAACCTCGAGGTCGACCTTTCGGGCGATGTCGCGACCTTCGACGTTTCCGATCTCACCCTGAAGGCCGGGGACAAGACTGGGCGAGGGACTTTGACGCTGTCTGCCGGACGGGTAAAGAAGAGCTACACGTTCTACGTGCGGGGTCCGGCGCCGGAAGCCGAAACTCTTGTGATTCAGCCTGTGAACAGCGGAGTTGCTCCGCTGACCGGTAAGGAGTATTCGGTCAAGGTCCAGGTGGTCGGGGGCAATAGCCGGGTGCTCTCTGAGGACTACTTCCGGAGCATTACCCTCCGCAGCGAGGACGACGACGTGAAGATCACGGAGTCGCGAGTAAACACTGAAGCCGGTGTTGCGACCTTCACGGTTCGCAGCAGCAAGAATGTCGAAACCACCTTACGGGCTACGTCATCCGGCCTGCCTGACGCAGAGCAGCAGGTCCAGTTCTTGCCCAGTCCACGCATCGTTTTGACCAGTTCGGCCAAGACACTCGCTCCGGACGGCTCAGCGTCAACGACCATTCGGGCAGTCCTTCAGGACGAAAGTGGCAAGAGCGTGACCAACAAGACGTCTGACGACCTTGTTATCAAAATCAGCACGACCGGTACTGATGGTGAGCTGACCGATAGCACACTGACTATCCGGCGGAACGCGAGCTCCTCCTCCGGCGATGATGCCACCTTCAAGGCCGGCATTCGTCCAGGTACGGCCCGGATCATCGGAACCCTGGTCGATGGCGAGGGATTCTCCATTCAGGCCCTGTACCTGCCTGTCACGGGGACCCTCCCCGGGGCGACCCTCCAGATTTCACTGCCATCGGGTACCAAGACCCCCGGCGGGGCCGAGGTGCCTGTGACGGTAAAGGTCTTGGATTCGCGGGGCCGCACGCTGACCACCGGTTCATACGCCTTCCAAATCACCGTTACCACCAGTAACGACGAAGAGCCTGCCCCTACGCTTCCGGAAGGCGTCGAGTTCGCCTTTGCTGATTCCGAATACTATCCCGTCGATGACGGCAGGCCAGCAAACAGCAGTCTCAATGACGAAAACAGCATAGTGGGTCGCACCTACCAGGGAACGGCGACCTTGTATTTGAAGTACGACAAAAGCGGCACGGTCAAGCTCACACCGAAAGTGCTTGGTCCAACCGAAAGTGCGTACCATCCCAAGACGGGATTCGCCGATGCATCAGGGTCGAGTGAAATGCAGACAGTCGGTGCTCAGGTCACCTTTGTGGCTGCCGCAGCAGGCATACGGCTCACGGTGGACTCCGCCCTCGGTAAGGACCTGGCCGGAGGTGCCATGACAACGGCCAGGGGATCAATGACGATCCGTGCACGGGTTGTGGATGCAAACGGATTTGCAATTCCCGGGTACTCAGGCACCGCGACCCTGACACGCAGTTCTACCGGCGACAACGTGACACAGTTTTCGGGAACAACTGCAGACAGCATGCGCGATTCGGTAGCCAACGGTCTCGCTGAATGGAAAGTACAGACCACCGGTAACGTCGGCTACGATGAATATACCGTTTCACTTGGATCCCTGCCGTCTGCCAAAGTGGTCGTGGCCGTCCGGGACGAGAAACTCTCGGCGCCGAGCATCGCAGCCATTCGCGGATCATCTGCAGATGATCCGTCACCGGAAATCGGGTATATATCTCCAAACGCGGATTTCATGGATATTCAGCTGAACTACCAGGACTTGCCCCAGGAGGAACCGTCGTACTGGGTGAACGCGAGCGTCTATCGAAAAGGCGAGAGTTCACCCTTCTACACCGGGGCGTTGGTCAACTTGAAAGCGGACCCGCCGATCGTTCGCGTTCCTAAGGCGAAACTCCGCGCCGGGCGGGCTAGTTATCAAGTGACGATCAACAATGGTGCGGGAGAGAGTGCAAAGTCGCCGGAATCCGAATTTGGTCTGAGCGAGGCGGTTAACGCCACCTATAACGATGACTACCGCCTCACGTCAGGGCTATTCGATGCTCAGACCGGAAAACTCGTCCTCTCCACCAGCCGCCTACCCTCCGGAGGCAGTGTCGTTCTGGACAAGATCACCATAATGAAGGATAACCATAGGATCTCCCTCCACGATGTCGAAGCGACGGTCGCGGTTGGCACATCTTCCATTACACTCAGTGGCACAACGCTGCCCACACTGCTTGACCCTGATATTTTCCATGGAACAGTGAGCCTCCAGGCAGAGGAAGGCTGGTTCAAGTCGGGTGACGGAGCTCAAATTGCGCCCAAGAACACGGGGGCTCACCTGACGCCGATGCCCGTCATCACGCACGCTTCTTTTGACCCTTCTGCACGGCGCCTCTATCTGCACGGGGCCGGGCTCAAACAAGGTACGATCTCTGCGGCCAAAATCGGCGTAGGTTCAGTCGCCCTCCGGCAGGGCAGCGGTAGCGGAAATGACGTCGTGTCCGACATCACCGACTCGCAGGTAACGATCTCACTTTCGACCGTCACCAACGACGCAATCAAGAGCCTGCCGACACAGGAACTCTTTGTGACGGCCGAGGTCGGTTGGCTTCGAATCGGTTCGGGCAGCAATACTTACAACGCCCTGCCCATCGCCGGCGAAGAGCACGCCCTCTACCTCAGGGCGCGGGTATCCAGTGCTGAGTACGATCGGAGCACGAATACCCTCACCATTCATGGCTCCGGCTTCGCAGACATGACAATAAACCCTGAGAATCTGTTGCTGCGTGCTTCAGGAGCCGACACTGATCGTAAGCTCAGCGGTGAGTCGAATGTGACCGTAACGGGCAACACAACGATCACCATTAGACTGAACAACACGGACAGTTCGTTCTTTGAGTCCGCGTCTGGCTTCAGCGGCGAGAATGTCTTCCTCAATACCGAAGGCGGCTGGGCAACAGATTCTGCCGGTCGCCAGCTGGCGCCCATCCCCCAGAATAGTATCCTGTTCAGAGTGCCTAGGCCTTAAGACTCTCATCGTGCAAAAGCGAGACCGGGCACCCGGGAAACTGGGCGCCCGGTCTCGCTTTGCAAGACGCGTGTGTCAATCCGGGCAAGCTTTTCAGCCCCACATCAAAATCACCATCAGCCGGTATTTTACCAGGATTTATCGTTAGCGCGTGGAATTAAGAAAGGCGAGGAATTTGAAACCCAGACCCCAGTTGTGACGTCCCATTGGTAGGCTGGCCCATGGAGGCTAGAAGGAGGCGTAGTATAGTGCACAGAGGTACCAAGACCTGGATATCGTCTTTGTTAGTTGTCTTGCTTCTAGTCCTAAGTGTCGCCCCGGTTTCTGCTGCTCCGTCCCCGCTGAGCAGCGATGAAGCCATTCAGTTGCTCAAGTCGATCAATTTGGTCAGGGGCGACCAGAGCGGCGACTTGCGGCTTGGTGACACCATTACCAGAGCCGAAGCGGCAACGGTTTTTGTTCGTGCCTTAGGTCATGAATCCTATGCAGAAATGGTCAAGGATGCAGTGCCTTTCGAGGACACCAAAGGTCACTGGGCTGCCGGGTATGTCACCCTTGCTCAGCGGCTGAAACTAATGAATGGCCGCAGCACAACTCACTTTGAGCCGGATGCCAAAATTACCAATGCCGAAGTACTCACCGTAGTGCTGCGCATGGTGGATCGCGAGCCCGCCGGCCCGTGGAATGCCGAAGCCATTATGGAAGCGGCGGCCCAGTTGGGCCTCGCCCCCGAGGGCATGGGAAGCATGCTGGCCAACCTTGATGCTGTCCGTGGCGTAGTATTCCAGGCTTTAGCGTCAGCCATTTTTGCGATTCCAACGGCAGATGGTAAAACCATCGCTCAGAAAACACTCGATGGCGACGCCCCGTCCCTGGAGCTGACTGTTCCCGGTTCTGCCCTTGAGGAGCAAGTGACAGTCAGCGGCACTGTGACGGATAAGTCTCCGGTCACTGTCACTGTGAATGGCCAGGTCGCCGAGGTAAGCGGCAATAAGTTCTCGACGACCATCATGGTGCCGTTCGGTACCACCACTGTCACGGCGGTCGCCAAGGACGCCGCCGGAAACACAACCACAAAGACGGCCACCGTAGTCCGCGGCGGCCAGATCGCCTCGATCGAGGTGACCGGTCCTGACACGGTTGAAGCCGGTAAGAGCGTTCAACTGAACGTGGTGGCTAAAGACGCCAGCGGTCTCACTGTACCTTCGTCCGGAGTGACCGCCACCGTTCCCGCCGGCTTCGGATCCTACAAAAGCGCCTCCGGCACGTTCACCGCCGGCGCCAACGCAGGCGACGCCCAACTCGTATTCACCAGCGGATCGGTGACCGAGGAGTTCACAATTAAGGTGCTTGGCAAGGCCAATGAAGCCACTGCTCTTCGGATCCGATCCATCAACAACGGAAAGGCTGCCTCGCTGAACAAGTCGACCAAAGTTGAAGTTGAAGTGGTCGACGCAGAGGGCAATCTCGTCACCTATGACCAGGGTCGCACCGTTACCCTGACCGCTTCAGGCTTGTCCGGTGTGATGGTGACCGACACCACTGTCCAGACCGTGGCCGGTGTGGCGACTTTCAGCGTTCTGAGTTCCACTGCCGGTTCCGCCTCATTCTCGGTAGCCAGTACCGGTCTGCCCGGGACGAGCCAGAGCGTGGTTTTCAGCACAAACACCCGCATTGTCCTCACAGCCACGCCTGAGGCCGAAGCGGCCGATGGCGTTTCGCAAAGCGTTATCCGTGCCTACCTCCAGGACGAGGACGGTGACGCAGTCGTCAATAGCACCAACGAGGACATCCTCATCTCTCTCTCCACCAATTCCGATGACAGCCGGATTGTCTCCTCGGGCCTGATCATCCGGAAGGGGACTTCCAACTCCGGCGCCACTACGGGTAGCTTGGTTCCGGGCTTCGTAACGGAGAAGGTGACCGTTTCCGGCAAAGTGACGAGCAGCCACACCTTTACCGTCGTGCCTGTCTCCGTCTCCTTTACAAAAGAGGAGATCGGACCGGCGGCGAAGCTCGTTCTCGAAGGCGGCGGTGCGACGTACAACCCCGCAACCAGCGGACCCGTGACCCTCCGCGTGCGGGTCACCGACGCCGACGACAACTTGGTCGACGAAGGCTCCTATGGATTCCAAGTTGAAGTTCGCACTTCAAACGAAGAAGCTCAAATCGACGGACTTCCTGAAGACCTCACCTTGACCCTCGGCGATGGGACCGACCTGGTTCCCGTGGTCGGGGCCGAAGATGCCATCGTGGCCCGCACCAACAACGGCCTTGCCGAACTTACGCTTGACTACAACAAGAGCGGTCGGGTCTATCTCAAGTTGGTGACAGTGGAAGCGAAAGAAGAAGCTTACGATGATGAAGGCGAATCGGACGAATCCTCGTCCAGCAGGTCCTTGGACGTGGACGACGAACGCTACGTTGCCTATGCCGGAACTCCTGTTGCGATTGAACTAACTGTCGATCTGCCGGGAGCCAAGCTTGTCGACCAGCCTATCGGCGTCTTGCCTGCTAACGGCTCCGCTCAGGCCAAGATCAAGGCACATTTGGTGGACACCGCCGGCGGACGCATTATGGAAATCAACAAAGGCTCGGCGACGTTGACAAAGGTTGACGGAGCGGGGACCAGACGTACTGGCGACGATGACGACCGCGTAGGCTTCGATGACGGAGTTGCCGAGTTTTCGATTTCCGCTACCCGCACGGTTGATATCGACGAGTGGCAAGTATCGGTAAACCCACCTACGACTGGGACCCTCTGGCCGGCAATCGCCAACCAGACCATCACAATCGTCACCAATGACGAAAAGCCTGGCTCACCCGGCATTATCGGCATCGCTGGTGACAGTGCCTACCCGAACCGTGTTTTGGTTAACGATACCTACATGGAGATCAGCTTCACCGACGTCAGCGGATATGGGTACGTGAAGGTCTATAGGTCTGGTAGCTCGACTGCGATCTGGACCAGCGAGGTTCTGGATTTCTCTGAAACCACCTACGTCCGGGTGCCGAAGGAGAAGCTTCCGTCCACTTCTGAACAGTACCAGATTGTTGTCAACAACGGTGACAGCGACTCAAGCAAATCTCTGGCATGGCCAACAGATGGCAGCGACGTCGTCAACGAGACGGCACTTGAAGTGGACATTACCAGCGTCCAATACGATGCGGAGGATACCAAGCTGTACGTCAAGGCCTCCGGCATCTCCAGCGGAACCATTAATCCCATGTACCTGAGCATCAATGACGTGCCGCTGGGCGATGTACAGTGCACGACAGGCAGCGGCAGCTTCACTTGCACCGGCGTTGAGCTTGACGCAGCGGAACTGGAGGGCAGCGCGGTTCTGGTCGCCAACGACGGCTGGTTCTTCAGGAGCAGCACCGGGCAGACGGCCGAAGAGGACGAGGACCTCTCCAACAATGTAGTCAAGCCCATGGGTTACATCAGCCACGGTGTGGTGAGCTTCGGGACCGACAGTAAGGGCAAACTGACGGCCTCGCTTACCCTGTATGGCAAGAACCTTAACCAGGGCAGGATCACCCTCTCCAAGCTCTCCTTCTTCGGTGACGAAACCATGAAGCTAAGCTCTTCCACTACGACAACCGTTACTCCCAGCTCCGCCACATCTGTTACAATTTCGGTTCCCAACACCGCCCCATCCGGGACCGACAGTGTGGCCAAGCGGCTCCAGGATCGGACGGGCCCTGAGATCACCCTGGACGCCGCCACTGGCTGGCTGAACAGCAGCGGCTACACCACTGGAGAAATCCTGTCCATTCCTGTCTACGCCAAGGTCAGCATCACCCGAGTCACTTACGACCCCGACACGGACACTTTCACCTTCCTCAGCCCGGGCGGACTGGAGAACGGTACCGTAAACCTCGAGGGTTTCGTAGTGAAGAACCGTAGCGGGGAAGTGCTGTTCGCACTGGATAGCACGGACCAAGTGGTGAACGGCAATACGCTCACAGACGACCGTGAGTTCCAGATCAAGCTTCATGCGAACCACGCCAAGCTGATTGAAGGCGATGCCGACGCTGATATTCCCAGCCAGCGCGGCAAAGTCTTCCTCTCCAGCAAGACCAATGACCTGGAGGACGAAGTCTACTGGTTGCAGACGGAGGACGGCTGGTACGCCTCAGAACTACAGCACGGAACGTACAAGATCACCTGGTAAATGCCTCGCCAAAAGGACCTGGGTCCCCCTCAGGGGGCGCGGGTCCTTTGCGCTGTGGGTGCGGGCACTTCCCGGCGGCGACAGGCAAGCGGCCTACTGCGGTCACAGCGAGGTCAAGCGGATCGTCCACTCGAGCGGCCTTCCTTAGACACCTTGCCAAAGCCGATATCAATTCCTGTCAACGATAAGTCCTCACCGTCAGCAACGCGTCTGCTGAGGGCGTTTTGTAAGCAGCCTGAAGCCCCCCTACCGAAGTAGGGGGGCTTCAGGCTGCTTACAAAGGTCGCGACCTAGTCGCGGCCTTTAATATTTCATGCTACAAGGGTAATAACTAGCGCGTTGGAGTTGGTCGGTGTGATTCGAAACGCTACGGAGTCCCAAGCTCAGCTGGAAATGGTGGCTGTTGAGCATTTGGTTCCTGCTGACCACCTGCTGCGGAAGGTGCAAAAGCATGTGGACTTCGGCTTCATCCTGGACAGGGTAGAGAAGCTGTATTGCTTGGACAACGGGCGTCCCGCCCGCCATCCAGTTCTGTTGTTCAAGATGCTGTTCATCGGCTATTTATACGGGATCCGGTCGGAGCGGCGCCTTGTGCAGGAGGTGGCCGTCAACGTCGCGTACCGCTGGTTCCTTGGGATGAAACTAACGGATCCGGTGCCGAGTGCAGCGACGATTTGGCAGAACCGCCGGCGGCGGTGGAAAGACAGCCAGCTGTGCCAGGAGATCTTTGACGAGATCGTCCGACAGTGCATGAAGCATGGCCTGGTGGATGGTGAGGTTCTCTACTCAGACGGGACGCAGATCAAGGCCAACGCCGCCAAAAAACGGTTCGTGAACGAGGAAGTTGCGGTCAGCACCAAGGAGTACATGGACGAGCTGGAGTCAGCCATAAACGCCGACCGGGAGAAATTCGGAAAAAAGCCCTTGAAGGGCGAGAAGGAGGTGAAGCAGGAAACCCATGAGGTCAAGCGCAACCTCACCGACCCCGACGCCGGGTACTCCACCAATCGGGACGGGACCGAGGTTGTTGGTTACAGGGAACACCGGACTACGGATGGCAAGCACAACATCGTGGTAGATGTCCACGTCACGGCTGGCAATGTCAACGATTCAGTGCCCTACACTGGCCGTCTGGAGCGCATGGCGAACGTGTTTGGATTTCAAATTCAGGTGGTCGCCCTGGATGCCGGGTATCTGAACGCCTGGACCAGTCACTATTTGACGGAACACGGGATCATTGCGGTCATCGCTCATCGCCGGTTTCAGTCGGTCAAGGGCATGATGCCCAAGGCCAGATTCACCTACGACGCCACCGAAAACGTCTACCACTGCCCCGGCAATCAGGAGCTGACCTACCGGACGACGAACCATGAAGGGTACCGTGAATACCGATCCGATCCCGAACGCTGCAAGTCCTGTCTGCTACTGCCCTACTGCACTCGTTCGAAAACCTGCGTCAAGACCATCACCCGCCACGTGTGGGAGGACGACTGGGAGCAGATTCGAGCCAATCGTCTGTCCATCTTCGGCAGGATCATGTACGCCTTCCGCAAAGAGACGATTGAGCGGAGCTTCGCGGACGCCAAGGAGTTACACGGCATGCGCTACGCCCGCATGCGCGGGCTAGCCCGGGTCCGGGAGCAGTGCCTGATGACCGCAACTGCACAGAACATCAAGAAGCTGGCCACAGTAATGGACCGGCGGTCTCAGCGCGCCCAAGCGGCGTGACGCGGGAAGCGCAGGGCACAGAACGAACCTCTGAGCAGCCACGTTCGCACTTCCGGTCGCTTCCCCACCCCAAAAGAACAACTAAGCAAGATGAAACCCCGTCAGGGCAATTCCTGACGGGGTTTGTCAGCAGTCTGAGAAGCCCCCCTACCTCGGTAGGGGGGCTTCTGCTACCCTGTCAAGTTACTTACTTGAGGGTGATGTCCGTGGCATCGCCCAGGGCGGCGCCAGTGGGGGCGCCGTCGGCGTCAGCCTCGTAGACCGTGAGGGAGATCTCGGAGTCAGCTGCGATGTCTTCAACAAACAGGCGGAACTTGGCGGTGGTCCGGCCAGCCTTGACCAGGATGCCCTCGCCCGCGCCCGACACATCCGTACCGTCCTCGTCCTCGACCCGGTCAGCACCGGTGATGACGACAACGTAGGACTTGGAGGTGCTGGTGATCAGGTTGCCGAACTCGTCGGTCAGCTGGACGGTGAGCAGATCGCTTTCCTTGTCCTCGGGGATGTCCAGACCAGAGGTGGTCTTCTGGGCCACAGTGGCGCTAGCCACATCGCCAGCCTTGACGCTGATGGACTTGGAGCCCTGGACGGTGTCGGCGATGTTCTTCACCTTAACGGTCAGGGTCAGCGTCTCAGCGTCCTCGGCGTAGAACTCGGTGGACACGAAGACACCGTCTTCGTCGCCGGCGGAGAAGGTAACGTTCTGGCCGCTGCTGCCGAGATCCAGATCATCGTTGCTGTCGGACAGGCTGAAGCCGTATTCAGCCAGGAAGTCGTCGTTGTCGACGGCACGGCCGTAGTTGTCCTCAACGGTGACCTTCAGGTAGAAGTCGGTGCCGGCAGCAATGGTAGAAGTGTTGGTGCCATTCGTCCGCTTGGCTTCAACCTTCACGCTGGCCGGGATGGTGCTAACAGCACCGAGGGTGACCGAGTCGTAAGCCTTGGTGCCGTTGTCAAACGCAGTGCCGTCGGCGAGCTCCAGGCCCTCTTCATCGGTAGAGATGGTGATCTCTGCCTCGTCGATATAGGTGGCCAGGCCGACCGTGGCATTAGCGGCGCCGTTCACGTCGGTCTCGACGGTGACGGCTTCGTCATCACCATTGATCTCGATGCCGTCGAAGTCAGCGGTGTCGAATTCGACCTCGAGACCCGCCTTAGCAACCTTGTTGCCGAAGGCGTCGTACAGCTGAGCGGTGACGGTAGCAGTGGCGTCTTCCTTCTGGAGGTAGTTCAGGACGCCCTTGGTCAGACCGACATAGGCAGCCTCATCGGCGACCACAGACAGGCTGAGCTCAGCGCTGTCCTTCAGGTCGTAGTCATCGTCGGAGTCGCCGTCCTCGGCAACCAGCTTGAAGCTATCAACATGCTGGCCGACAAGAGCGAACTTGGCAACGCCGTCGACGACGGAAACGTCGAACTCGTCCTCTTCGTCTTCCAGATCCGCGAAGACTTCGAGGTCAGCATCGGTAGCAACGTAGAGCAGCTCAGGCTTGTCCACGCCGTCGAGGGTGATCGTAACGGTGGTGTCGTACAGGGTCGGCACGCCGTTCTCATCGACAACCTTCACGGTGTAGGTGACCTTCTCGACGTCGTCATCTTCGACGTCTTCTTCAACATCGGTGAAGTCAGCGGTGACTTCGGCCTTGTTGTCCTTGGCGGTCAGGGTGATGGCTTCCGGATTCTTGGGCATAGCCATCTTCAGGGTGTCCTTGCCAGCGGTCATGCCCGGGAAAGCAGCCGTGACGGTGACAGTGCCCTCGTCACCCTTCTGCTCGGCGTACAGGTCGTACTCGTTGTCGCCACCGGCAGTGATGGTGAGGGTGTCGGACTTGGTGTCGTCGCCTTCCTCGAGGGTGGCGTCACCGGTAACGGTGACTTCGATCTCCCAGGCGCCGTCGAGCATATCCTCGCCATCCTGGTCGAGGACGGTGATGGTGAACGGAGCAGAGAGCAGGTCGCCTTCGTCATCAATGTCGGAAACCAGGTAGTCAGGAGCGTCGACTTCGATGCTGGTCGCGACCTGGGCCTCAACGGCGACGGTGTCGGTATATTCCTCGTCGTCGCTGTCGATCGCATCATCCTCAGTGTCGTCATACTGAGCGTAGATGTCGACCTCGCTGTCGGCATAGCCCTCAGGCACTGTGACCGTAAAGGTTGCCACGCCGTCCTCAGCAGCCTTGGTTTCGTCAGCGCCAAAAGCGGTCAGCTTGATGTTGCCGTCGAAGTCGAGGACAGCGTTGCCCTTCGAGTCGACAGCGGTAACGGTGACATCATACTCGGTCGCATCGTTAGCGATCATGTTGGCAGGAGCATTAACGACCAACTTGGAAATGTCGCCGTAGACGCCGACGGTGCCTTCGACAGTCACGCCGTCCTTGGTGGCCGTAACGGTGTACGAACCAGCCTTGGTAGCGATGAAGACGCCGGTGTTAGCGTCGAGCAGGGCGTTAGCAGAAGTCTGGGCGAAGGTGACGCCGGAAACGACGTTGCCAGCAGCGTCCTTCGCGACGAGCGTGACGGACTTGCCAGGAGCGACGGAAACGGCGGAAGCCTCAACCTTGGCGATGGGGCCGGCGTTGATGGTGACGCTGACTTCCTTCGTCAGTTCGCCAGCCTTCAGGACCAGCTTGCCAGTGCCAACGGTGGCCTGAGCGGTGAACTTGCCGTCGGCGTAGGTGCCAACAGCGGACTCGCCGGTGACGGCCTGCTCGAGGACGTTGCCAGCAGCATCCTTAACGACAGGCTTCACCTCAACGGTGCCACCAGCAGCGACGGTGATGTCGCTGGCCTCGATGGAGGCGGCGGTGCCGGCGACGCGGGTGACCTTCAGGCTCTTCTCAGCCTTGTTGCCAGCCAGGTCGAGGGCGGTGACGGTGATCTCGTAGTCCTTCAGCTCGGGCAGAGCGAACTCGGCGGAGAACTTGCCGTCGGCGGCCGGGGTGACCTTGGTGGTGCCGACATAAGTCTCGAGGGCGCCGGTGACGGTGCCGGTGATGGTGAGCTTGCTGTCGATGGTGGTGGGCTCGACAGCGGCGACGGTCAGCTCAGGAGCGGCGGTGTCGACGTACTGGGTGTAGAACGTCTTGCCGGTGGGCAGCTGATAGCTGAAGAAAGCCCGGTCGAAGAGGTAGAACACCAGGCCACGGGTGGCGTTCTCATTCAGCATCGGGGCGATGAGGGCCTTGTCCTCGGCCGTGATGAGGTTCTTCTCAACGGCGACATCGAGGTAGTTGGCCGGCCAGGTCTTGGTGCCGTCAGCCTTGGCGCCGACGAACTTCATCAGGAAGGCCACGGCCTGAGCCGGGGTCAGCTTGGCGTCCGGCTCGAACGTGCCGTTAGGCATGCCGATGGGATCGCTGCCAGCCTTCTCAACGAGAGCGACGGCCATGGCGATGTTGCCAGAGGCCCAGTGATTGGCGATATCCGGGAAGACGGTGGAGCCCTTCAGGAGCTGGGCATCGGCTTCCTTACCAAAGGCCCGGACGATGAGCGTCACGAGCTCGGCGCGGGTGATCTCGCTGTTCAGAGCGAGGCCATCCGGACGGCCCTGGACGATCTTGAGATCCTGCATCCGCTTACCAGCAGTCTCGCCAGCAGCCGGGGTGTACGCGGCAGAAGCCGTGGCCACCAGGGAGAGGACGAGGCTAGACGCCACGAGAGCGGACGTCAGCTTCTTCATCAGACCCATCTGCTTGGTTTCCTCCTTCATAATGGGGGTTTCCAGTGATACGGGGCCGGGGCAATTTAACCCTCCCCACGAGCGGTGAAACATGGGGAAGACTTATAAACTTGGTTGGAGAAACTTATAGACCTAAAGTATCGGGCCAAGAAGAGTCCGGGATCGCTCTACCCTTACCCGGCCTATCGGGGTACTTGGTTTCGACAGGTCTTTTTGCTTGTCCTGCCGTTTGTCTCGCTAAGTGGTTCGGTACATTCTGGAGTACTTATGGGGGTCCATCCAGCACCGACTGCATTTGTTCGTCACCCGTAGCGTGGTCGACATTGGGTTCGGGGATTTCCCTTGGAATCCTGCTTCATCTCGGTGCCAGATCCTGCAAAACCCCGTGTGCCGCGCGGCTTGTAGGATCCTGACGTTTTGTACTGACGAACGTGTTGCCGGATTTGTTCCCGGTCGGGATGATTTTTCGCAGAAACTTTTTCGGTTTACACGGGTAAATAGACGCCAGAAATCGATTTTGGTTCCCGACCCCCAAAAACTCCCACAAACACGCAAGAAAGCGCCGCCCTAGAGGGCGACGCTTTGGTCCAGCGCATTCGGAGTTATAGCATAAGAACCATGCTGATGTCAGCAGTCATGCGCTGGCTGTGGACTGCTCCTTTGGCGGGTTGCCGGGGCCAAGCACCCGCTTGACGAGGTCATGCTGGCGGTTGAGACGGCATGCAGTCGTCGGGAACAGTTCATCCTTGGGGTTCGGCACCTTGTATGTTTCGATCACGCCTTCTGAAATGGCCTGGTTGACCAGTTCATAGGTCTTGCGGTCGACAATGTCGGAACCGGCCAGCACCCGCAGGAAGTACTTCAGCCCGACGAAGGGTTTGCCGTATTCTGCAGTATCAAGGCGGCGAATCATCATTTCCATGTCGTACATGGCCGGCGGCAGAATGCCAAGCAGGGCTTCAATGGTCGTGAAGTAGTTGACGAAGGACATGACATCCTTGCTCATGGTCTTTTCCACGGCAACCACATGTACATGCTTACCCCGGGCCCGGAGTTTGCGAATCACCTGGATCATGTCCCGGTCGCCGCACACGAGAATGAAAATCTCAATGTCCGGACGGTTATACATGAGTTCCAGGGCGTCAAGGCTCATTTCGATGTCGGCGGCATTCTTACGGGTGCCGTCCTCGTAGTTCTTGGAAAAGACGTGGCGCGGCTCGACGCTCCGCCGCTGAAGTTCGGACAACAAGCCCCGGAACTCCTCGTGGTCGAAGTCGGCGTACGCCTGCATGAGACATACCGGTCCGCCTTCGTGTTTTTGTTCCCCCAACTCCCTGAGGCTGTTGATTAGCTTCTCGGTGTCCGGCACCGTTCCGTACTGTTGCTTCATGCTCCAGTAGATATTCTCGTAATCCATAAAGATGACGGTGTTCAACAGGGTCCCTCCTTTATTACTGGTCCTCCCCCGGCGGGAATCTGCGTCTATCTTTTGCATTCACGCAGCCGTTCCATACCTCGGCTCGTTGTTAGCATACGTTCTGCAGGCTTGTGATGCTCCTCCCCCAGGCGTCCTTTAACGATACAGCTTTATTGTTAGCCATTTTACGTAGAAAATCCTGCCAGTACGGACTACCTTGCCGCAAATTTGGAAAAAAAGTGGAGTCAGCCCACCGCTTGGCTGACTCCACTCTGCTATCTACCCGTCATGTCGGTAGAAATCTAGATCGTTGGCGAACGCCAGAACAGCGTGTACCCGTGACTGCTCGGCGAATTTGTCAGGCTTCAGCCGCACCAGTCGGTCGCACACCGCTTGGTCAGCGAGGCCCTTAGACTTCAGGTACAGGACCGTGGCCACACCCTCCAGGAACGTCGCATCCTGCTCATTCAAGTGCGAAATGAGTCCGGCAAGGCGGTCCCGGGCTGAATCAGACTCGGAAGGGGCGCCCAGCGCCAGCGAAGCGTTGCGGCCTGGTGCGTAAACGTACTGGTGATTCCCGGCCGGGCCGGGCAGCACCTCTTCGTGGGCGAAACCCCAGTCGGTCATTTCTTTGAGTTTCAGGGCGAGCACCTCAGAGTAGGGGCCCCAGACGTGGAGGTCGAACGGCTCGGCAAACGGGTAGCCAAGGCGCTGGGCGATGAAAACCATCTTTTGAAGTTTCTTGCGCCCCCGCACTTCGCCGGCCGTCACTAACAGGTGCGTCAGTGAACGGTAGGGTGTGAACAAAGCATCGGCACCCCCGTCAGGTCAGTCTTCAAGGATCTGATCGACCGCATCGGCCGCTTCCTTCGGTACAAAGAGGACATAGCGGGTGACTCGTTCGCTGGCGATGGATTTTAGTACGTCAGACATGGTGGTCACCTCGCGCAGGGCTGCCGGCCGTGTCCAGTCGACCAGAACCTGAAGCGGCGGCGATCCGCCCTCCGTAGGCTTGACGTAGTAGGAATAAGCGAGGTTGGATGTCTTGTCAATGTGATAGTAGTACTGCGGTTCCTCGAAACCGGCGGACCGGACGGCCGCCACAATATCCTCCTGCCGCTCCAGGACCCGTCCCAGCCGCTCGTCCAGCCGGAGGCCGGAAAAGAGCCGCCGGTTGATGAACCGGTCACTCAGATCGCGCAAAATGGGATCAGTCGCCTGGGTCCAGCGTTTGATCGCGTAGATGACATCCGTTTCATCCAGTTGTAGGTACTCCGCCAAGGTCATGGCCCGTCCGGCGAGAATGGGCTCCAGGCTGGGCGGTAGGAAGCCGATATCCTCCCGGCGCCCGGAGCGGACCAGTTGGACTGCCCTCTCAAACATTTTGTCCAGAACGGTTTCAATGGACCGGGTCGCCTTGTGGAAGTAAACGTTCCAATACATGAAGTAGCGGGCAAGCAGGAACTCTTCGGCAGAGTGAATCCCCTTGTCCGTCAGTACGACGTGGCCGTCCACAACGGTGGTCGTCTGGATCAAACGGTCAAGGTCAAACTGGCCGTAGGTCACACCGCACATCCGGCTGTCCCGGAGGAGGTAATCCATGCGGTCGACGTCCAGTTGGCTGGAGATGAGTTCCTTGAGGAATGGCGCCCCATCCCAGGTTCCCGCTATGATCGAAGTAATTCGCGCTGGCCAATCCTGGTTCCTGCCGGCCAAAAGTTGGTAAATACCGGTCTCAGGGCTGCCGATGACACGCTCGACCCAGGTCTCGTGGTGCTGCCCGGTCAGTTTTTCAAACAGATGGGAAAAGGGCCCATGGCCAATGTCATGCAGGAGGGCTGCGCAGCAGGCTAACGCATGCTCCTCGGGGTCCAGCTGCACGATCGCATGGTCAGTCAGGTGCTTCAGTACTCGGTTCATGAGGTGATAGACGCCCAGGGAATGGGCGAACCGTGTGTGTTCAGCTCCCGGATAGGAGATAAACGAAGTGCCCAGCTGCCTGATGCGTCGCAGGCGCTGGAACTCCGGACTCTGTATAAGGGCAAACACCGTGGGATCCGTCACGGAGATGTTGCCATGCACCGGATCGCGGAATACGTACTCCTTCACGTTTATCCTCCCTTTCCGGAGGCTGGGTATAGTAATTGTAACAAATGGAGAGGCCCGGGGATAGCCGCCCCGGGCCGCTCCTTACGGCATGCTGGAGAAGTGCATGCCGTATTCGTTGTAGGACTTCACTTGAATGCCCAGCGCTTCCTGCAGGAAGGGTGTTAGGTTCAGCCACAGCCGTTCCTGCACGATATTGTAGTCGCCGGTGATGATGTTCTGGCCGCCGTTGAGCAGCCGGATGCTGCCGCCATCTTGCGGTACCCAGTAGAGGTTGCGCCCGAACAAGCGGTTGAATGTGCTTATGGAGACGTACGGGCTGGCAGGATGGGGGAAAATGTAGGCCCAGCCGAGCCGTCGATTGTTGAAGAAGACCTGGACCGGCAAACCGCCTTGCGTTGCATCCAGATAATCCGGCGTGCCAGGTTCAGGCTCCTTGCGAATGGGCTTGGCCTCGGTTGGCGGCTGTTCTTGTTGTGACGGCGGGGCCGGCTTGGGAGGCGGAATGGGCACCGGCTGCGTGGGCGCCGGTTTCACCGGGTTGGCCGGAGCACTGATGGGCGGCGGCGGATTCTTGGGCGGCGGCGGAGTTGGATTTGTTGCGGCAGGGGGCGACGAAGGCGGTGGTACGGGTGGTTCGGTGGCCTCATTCTCTTCCGGAGAAGGCTTTTGCTGAAGCGGCGGATCCGGCAGGACAGGACCGGCAATCGGCCCCTCCGACTCGGGCGGCAAGTCCTCGCCGATTTGGGCGCCGGGCTCCGCGTAATTCGGCATTCGTGCGGCAGTCCTTTCGTTGCGCCACGCCTCCGGTAGCAACTCCGACGGAATCAGGCCGGCCTTGATCACAACGGCGCTGGCCAAAAAGAAGGTGGCGAGGCTGACCAGACCAAGACTGCCGAAGCGTATCGCCTTCACTACCTTGGGATTCGGGGGAGGCGGTACGACATATTTGCGATAGCCCTCGCTGGGCCGGGGCGGCAACGCCCAGGGGCGGTCGCTCATTGGGATTTGCGGCCCGCCCAACGTTATCCGGTGGCGTTCCAGTTCAGCCAGACGCCGCGACGGGGCTTCAAGGTCGAGCGGAATCACCGGGATGTGCGTGAGGAGATGCTCGGTTGAGCTTCGCTCGGGCGCCGGCGCAGGTTCTGGCTGCTGTGGCGGCAGTCTGATGGGGCGGGGTGTCGGTACACTCCGAGTGGCCGCCGACGGCGGCTTGTTGAGGATCTGCCGGAACTCATGCTCCTGGCCGGACCGCTCGATGTCAGCGCGGAGTTCGCTGAGGGATGGGTAAGACTTGCTTAGGCAGCGAATGAGCACAAACTGCAATCCCGGCGAAATGCCATTCTCCATCCGGTTTAGCTGAATGCGGGAACGGCGCACCGTCTGACCGGTGATCAACCAGTAGAGCAGGACACCGAAGGCATGCACCCCATAGGGCGGATTGGCCGCACTTCTCGCTTCAGGCGCATGAGCGAGCGCCAGATAGTCCAGTGACCACCGCCCGAGCCGGTCCCGCTTGATGCAAGCAGGGTCCAGATACGAAGGAGCGGGCGGCGAAGGGAGGGCAGTAAGGCTTGCGAGCCCTTCGAGCACGCTCAGCAGAGCGCTGACCAGGTCGGACTCGCTGAGTTGGTTGCCAGTGCGCAGGTCTTCCAGGGTCTCCCCTTCAGTGACGGGGCCAACCAGCCACCGCGTGTCGCTTTCCACAGCGACCGGCTGAAGGGGTGGCAGGCTCGGATGCTGATACGGCGCCAGCGCGTCGGTGACCGGTCCGGCGACCAGGTGGACCACCTGGCCTGTCCGGCGGTCCTGCGCAGTGAAGAACCGGCGCCCGGCCCACTCCGCCTGCTGCATGACCGTGTACCCGCTCAGGATGCCGCTCAAGCAGACACCTCCCCCCGAACGGAGCGCGAATTCCTTATTCTGTAATACGGATAAGTTCGGTTTGGGTTCGCGGCCCGCGGCGCGAAAAGATTCAAAAGGCCGGGAGCCCAGCCCGGCCTCACTTTTTCTTTGCCTTCAGTCCCGGCAGGTCCAGCAATGCCGCCGTGGGATCAGCGCTATAAATGCGCCCGAACGGATTGAGCGTCCCGTCGGCATGCGCGGCAACATACCACTCCTGCCCCCAGACCGAATCGATGATGTCCCAGTGCTGTTCCTTGCGCTGCAGCAAATCGTCCACCGAAAAGGACCGGTCAGTGGGCACGGCAAGGACCAGCGGGTCACTGCGGTACCAGAGCGGTACACTCCGAGTGAGCCAGGCGTCCTGCGTACGGATGCGCAGGGAGAAGCTGGTCCCCTGCGCCTTGATCGACCAGGTATTCCGGCGATCGACCTTGTGGGTCTGGACCTTGTAACCCCTCACCCCGAGCGCACCGTAAATGCGGCTGGTCGGGTGCCCGTTGATCGTCACCTTGCACAGGTCGGATTCGCCGAAGATGGCCTGACGGAAGCGATACATGGGGCGGTAAAGGAGAACGTCCTCCTGGCCGTCTTCCACCAAGAATGCACAGGGGCGCGCCCAGTAGTCGAAGTACACGTCCATGATGCATTCGTTGTCTTCCGTGAAACTGACGCCGCTTAGCTTGCAGTCTTCCAGCGGAATCAACGGGTGCGAGTTCATTTCCGGTAAAGTCTTGGGGCGGGGACGAAAAATGCTGGTGACACCCACAGATTCCAGGGCCGCCCACGGATGCGAGTCCTCCGCGTCGGCTGAAGCCAGCAAACGGCCATAGCCATCCTGGATATCGCCGCCCTGGCACCGGGCAAGGCGGACCGCCAGTTCTTCCGAAACAATCATCGACCAGAGGTCGGGCTCGGGGGTGAAAATGCAGTAATCATCGCCGACCTCGGCCTCAAGCATCGGGCCGTAGCTGGTCTCCAGCGCCTGCCCAAGTCCGTCAGTTTCAAGCAGGTAGGTCAGAAACGTCTCCACGTCTTCCAGAGGAGCATTCTTCCCCCACCGCACCACCAATTGGTCCGGAACCAGGGCGTCAACCGTAGCAGGTACCACCGGCATGGCTTCGCCCTCCTCCGTCGCCATCAGGCTGTTTGCTTAGTATATGGCGAAGAGGTGCAAAAGGCCCGGGGCGCCTGTCCGCCCCGGGCCGTCACGTGTGCAGTTACCGGTGGGTCCGGACTTCCCGCCGCTCAATGGCCGCCTTCACAAAGTCGCGGAAGAGCGGGTGCGGGCGGTTCGGCCGGCTCTTGAACTCAGGATGATACTGAACGCCAACGAACCACGGATGGTTCTCCAGCTCCACCACTTCGACCAGGTTGCCTTCCCGCCAGATGCCGACCATTTTCAGTCCGACGGATTTGAGCCGGTCGACGTAGGCGTTGTTGACTTCCCAGCGATGGCGGTGCCGCTCGTAAATGACATCCTGGCCGTAGGCCTGGTGGGCCTTCGACCCGGTCTCCAGGTGGCAGGGATAAGCCCCCAGCCGCATGGTGCCGCCCAGGTTCGTAATCTCCTTCTGCGCGGCCATCAGGTCGATGACGGGTTCCTTGCAGTCCGGAATAAACTCCGTCGAGTTGGCCTTGTGGATACCCAGGAGGTTACGGCTGATCTCAATCACGGCAGATTGCATACCCATACAGATGCCGTAGAACGGAATCAGCTGTTCCCGGGCATACCGGATGGCATTGATTTTGCCTTCGATGCCGCGGTAGCCGAAGCCGCCGGGTACGAGAATGCCGTCCATTTGCGACAGGTACTTCTCCAGGTTCTCTTCGGCCTCGCCGTTCTCGAGCTTTTCGCTGTCGATCCAGTGCAAGCGAACGCGGGCGTCGTTATGGATGCCGGCGTGGTTCAGCGCCTCCACCACGCTCAGGTAGGCATCCTCAAGGGCTACGTACTTGCCGACGATCGCGATGTCGCAGACCTTTTTCGGATTCAGTGCGTAGTTGACGAGCGCATTCCACTCTTCCAGGTCCGGGGTGCGATCCTGCAAGCCCAGCCGCTGGCACACGATATGCGCCATCCCTTCCTCTTCAAGGACCAGCGGCACCTTGTAGAGGCTATCCAGGTCGATGTTGGGGATAACGGCGTTGGGCGCCACGTCGCAGAAGAGGGCGATTTTCTCCCGCAGGTCCTTGGGGATCTCCCGCTCGGACCGGCACACGATGATATCAGGCTGAATGCCGATGCCACGAAGCTCGCGCACGCTGTGCTGCGTCGGCTTGGTCTTCATTTCGCCCGACGCATCAATATACGGCACCAGCGTGACGTGGATGTACAGAACATCATCCCGGTGCGGCACTTCGTGGCGGAACTGGCGAATGGCCTCCAGGAAGGGCAGGCTTTCAATATCGCCGACCGTACCGCCAACTTCGATCAGCACCACATCGGCCTGCTGATCTTCAGCCACCCGGTTGATGTTGGTCTTGATCTCGTTCGTGATATGCGGGATGACCTGCACAGTGCCGCCCAGATAATCGCCGCGGCGCTCTTTAGCAATGACGCTGGAATAGACCTTGCCCGTGGTTACGTTGTTGCCTTTGCTAAGGCTAACATCCATAAACCGTTCGTAATGGCCCAAGTCCAGGTCACATTCGGCGCCGTCGTCGGTGACAAAGACCTCACCATGCTGGATCGGGTTCATGGTTCCGGGGTCCACATTAATGTAAGGGTCAAATTTAAGGGCGGTGACCCTATAGCCGCGACTCTTAATGAGCCGGCCGAGGGACGCCGCCGTTATTCCCTTACCAAGCCCGGAGACTACGCCACCGGTGATGAAGATGAACTTGGCCATAAAACGTGCCCCTCCTCGGGTTGATTGGGCGAGGGTCCACTCCGTGCTTCTCAAACACTTGTCCATTTTATCCGCACGAATTTGGGAGTGTCAAGGCGGCATTTCGGGAGATAACGAAAAGGCGGAGGGGTGACGGGTACCCCTCCGCACTTGGTGTGCTAGTCGTCGTCCTCATATTCATCAGGCTCGGATTCATACTCGTCTTCCCCAGACTCTTCTTCCTCGGCGGTGAATTCGTCCTCTTCCTCAAGCTCCTCGAGGGCTTCCTCTTCTTCCTCGTCGTCCCGAAGAAGGGGACGAGAACGAACCGGCGCAGAGGGTGTCTCCGGTCGGATTTTTACAATCTTGGAACCTTTGATCTGCCACTCGCGCAGGCCCCATTCACCGTTGCCGTGATGGATGAACCGCGAGTCCAGACTAATTTCGGTGTGCATCTGAGCGATCAGGCGCCCGGGATTCTCCTGGCTGATCGCCTTGACCCGCATAACTTCCGAAATCAGTTCCTTGAAGTGAATCGTCTTTCCCCGGTTCTTAAGAATGCACAACGCGATGTCGGTCACCGACATATCCGGTCGCATTTCGTGAGGGCACCCCATTTGTTGATCACGCTCCCATGGCCGTCGCACGTGTTCGTTTTCCACTACACGGTCAAACGCAGGATTGTTCGACTCGAATTGCGGCATTCCTGCCCTGAGTTCCGGAATTTCTGGATCACATGGGCATGACAGAATTTACCCGTTTAGACGTAAGTACTTCGCAAAGAGTTCGGTTCATTGGGGGGATTTTTTGCGAGTCGGGTCTGCGGATAACGTATGCCGTTGTTGTCGGTCACGTGCAGGGCGGTTGTCATGGTAAGTCGGCGGCGGGCAGGAGGTCGGCGGCGTTCCCAGAGGCTCCGTTTACGGGTTCTTCGCCCTTTGGGCGTCACCCGTAAACTCCGCCACTGACGTCACTTTCCACCGACCCCCTGCCCACCGCCTCCGTCTCACACCCTCCCGTCGACCTCGGCGGTCCGCAGCCGACTCGCCAGAAATCTTGTCTTGCGCATTTTGAGGGCGCCGCACGCTAGCGGCGCCCCCAGGCGTTCAAATCGTAACACCCTTGCGGGTGAGGAGTTCCTTCAGAATGTAGCTCGCCACCTCGCTGGGCACCGTCCCCGGGCCGAAGCCGGCGTCGTAGCCCAGTTCGACGGCGAGTTCGTGGGTGATGCGGGGGCCGCCGGCGATCAGGAGCACCTGATCCCGCATGCCCTCGGCTTCCAGGAGGTCGACTAGCTGGGTTAGGTTGTGCAGGTGGATGTTCTTCTGGGTCACCACCTGGCTGACTAGAATCGCATCAGCCTTCACTTCCTGGGCCCGGGCGATCAGCGTTTCATTGGGCACCTGACTGCCCAGGTTGTGTACGATAAACTCGCTGTACCGCTCCAGCCCATAGTCCCCGTGGAAACCCTTCATATTCAGAATCGCATCGAGGCCCACAGTGTGGGCATCGGTGCCTGTGCACGCCCCGACGACCGTGATTTTCCGACCGAGCTTCTCTCGCGCGATGGTGTTAACTTGGGGCATTTCCCAGGCAGGAGCCTGCACTTCCGGCACCGAGATGCCGTTCACCTCTACCGCTTTCGTGCAGCGAGCGTAGATGACGAAGAACGTGTAGCCGCCGCCCAAATCTTTCTGATAGGCAATCTGGACATTCTCAAGGTTCATCTGCTCGCAGAGCCGCCTGGCGGCCTCACGGGCCGCGCCGCCGCCCTTCACCGGCAGCGTGAAGGAGAGCTGCACGGCGCCGTCGTTGGTGGTATCGCCATATGGCTTGACCCACTTCGGTTCCATTAGTGCCCGCCCCCCTTCAAAATGAGGTCGAAGAACGGGTTGAAGTGCTGGGGCGCCCTGGCGACCACGCCCTCGAGCCCCTTACCGCCGTCCGGATGGCGGCGGACCCGGGCAAATACGCCCTCGGCGATGGCCGTCATCAGACCCACGTGCTCAATGTGCTCCAGCAGTTCCACACTCTGCTGCAGCACTTCGGCGGCCCGCTTCTCGATCAGGCCGCCCTTCTTGAGCTCGAACTCATCGAAGAAGTGGCGGGCATAGCCGAACACATAGCGGGAGTTCTCGATAGCCAGGTAGCGGTCGTGGAGGAACGGGGTGTGAATCGCCTCGGTCAACACCCCAATCAAATGGATGTGCTGATTGGTCGCGACGCTCGTCAGATTGAAGAGGGCGTCCATCAAGTGTCCCATGAAGATGTTGCCCGTCATATGGCGCGTCGGCGGCATGTATTTCAGGGGCGCCTTCGGGAAGCAATGCCGGGAGAGCAGTGCGTCGGCCATTTCATAAAGCAGCCCGTCTTCCTGGCGGGGATCCATCTCGAATGCGTGCCCCAGGCCAATCAGTTCATCCGGCATGCCGGAACGATGGGCAAACTGCTCATTGATAAACTGCGAAGCCAGAACCGTGTTGGCAGACTCATAGGCGTCGTCAGTCGTCAGGTAATTGTCTTCACCGGTATTGATGATGATGCCGGCCTGCGCCTGAATTATCCGGGCGAAATGCTGGTCAACAAGCGTGCGCTTCATGTTGATGTCGCGGAAGAGAATCCCGTACATCGAGTCCGAGAGCATCATGTCAAGGCGCTCCAGGGCGCCCAGGGCGGCGATTTCCGGCATGCAAAGACCGGAAGCATAGTTGGTCAGCCGGACATACCGGCCCAGCTCGTCAGAGACCTCATCGAGCGCACGCCGCATGATGCGGAAGTTCTCCTGCGTCGCATAGGTGCCGGCAAAGCCCTCGGTGGTAGCCCCTTCGGGTACGTAGTCCAGCAGCGACTGAGCCGTGGACCGGATCACAGCGATCACATCGGCGCCCTGCCTGGCGGCGTTCTGCGCCTGAATCACATCTTCATAGATGTTGCCGGTGGCCACGATGATGTAGAGCCACGGCGTGGGCCGCTCGCCCCACTGGTGGATGTACCCGGTCCGGGCCTGGCGATTGCGGGCAATCTTGTCCAGCGCTTCCCGCGCCAGCAGGGTGGCCGTTTCCCGGATGCGGCTTTCATCCACAACAGGGACTTTCGCGAGGTCAACCTTCCCCTCGCCCACGGCCCGGGCTACTTCCGCGATGGAAAGCGAATGGCGCGCCATGGCGTTGCAGATCCAATACGCGGCGCCCTTCTCGAGCCCGCCCGCGTCCTGGATGCTTTCGATGAGCAGATTCGGCAGCGGCACATCGTCGGGGCCTTTCCCCTCAACGCCGAGAAGACGGACGACGGCCCGCTCAGTGCTGGTTGTGGTATGCCGGTCGATAAACTCCTGGACGCCGCCGGTAATGCGGTGCGCCGCGTCGCGGGCCCGGGAGATCAGTTTTTCGTCCACGCGCAGTCTCAGGGCCATGCGGTGGCCACCTTCTTTCTACTGTGGGAATCCGGCCTGCAGGTCGAAGACCGGTCGGTTGGCAATCGCCGCCACGGCCTCATAGAACTCGAGGGCATCATAGTCCCGGCCGACCGGGGAATACGGGTTTGTGGTCACAGCTAGGAGCCGTACCCTGCGCCGGACGTAGGCGACGCCACCTTGGCGACGCCAGCGGCGCCACAGATTCCGCTCGACCAGCACCTTTGTCGGATCATGGACGACTATGCCCGACAGCGGTGGGCGCCGCTGCAGCAGGGCTGTCAGCAAACGATCGGATAGAGCGCCGCCAAGCACAAGGTACCCCGGTTGTGTTGCGAGTGCATCGACTACCGGCTCCGGGTCGCTCAGGGCGCTGGGGACGGGAATTTCCGCGAAGGCTCCGCTTTCAGAGACGACACCCACCGGCGCTGCATCCGCTCCGATGTGCTGAGGCGCCATCGGGAGGTCGAACACGTCAAGCACGTGCCGGACTTGGGCCACCGTTTCGCCCATGCTGCTGCTAAAGGCAGCGCCGGCTGAGAGTACGACTCGTCCGGTCACGGAAGGTGCCGCGGCCGCAATGCGGTCAAAGCTGCCGTCCACCAGTGAGAGCCGGGCACCGCAGGCTTCCAGCACCCCGAGCAGGTCGCCGATCCGCCTGATGGAGCCCGGCCCGATCAGCAGCACTTCGCCTTCCCGCTCCACCTGCCCGATTACCACGGGGCCAAACGGCGTGGTCATCGGCAGCTCCCGGTCAACGCGCACCTGTGCCGTCCCCGTAGCAAGGGCGCCCCGCGCTGTAGCGATCCAAGCGCCGCCAGGCGCCCAGATGCGAGGCTTCGGCAACTCGGTGATCGCGTCCTGTTCCTCGCCGTCCCGACCGGTGCTTACCAGCCCCAGCGGAATTCCCTGGTGCGTAGCTGCTTGGATCAGGCTGTTCAGCGTGGCAGTCTTGCCGGTGTTCTTACACAGCCCGATTACCGAGAGGCGGGAAGGCGCGACCCCTCCCGCCACGTGGTCCAGTAATCGGCCGGCCAGGGGGTTAGTCATCCCCGGCCGCCTCCCGCTTGAGCTGCGTCTTCTCGATAATCTCCAGCTGCTCAGTGGAGATCAACGGGCGACCGGTGAAATCGCCAAAGCGGGTGACATTCTCAGGGAGCTGCAGTTCGCCGGCCACCCGGCGGACCGCCGAAATCTGGGACGCAACGCCCACGCTGATGGACGAATGGTCCGTGTGGCAGATGGTGCACTGGTCATCTACGACGTGATTGTCCGGCGAGCCCTCGTGGTAAACGCTGATCTTTCCCTCGAAGTTGCGCAGCACCACCGTGCCTGCGCCCTGCGAAATCAGGTAGTTAGGCATGACGGGAATCTTGCCGCCGCCGCCCGGGGCGTCGACCACGAAAGTCGGCACCGCGTAGCCCGAGGTGTGGCCGCGCAGGGCCTCAATAATCTCGATGCCCTTGGAGACGGTCGTCCGGAAGTGGCTGAGGCCCTCGGAGAGGTCGCAGTTGTAGATATAATAGGGCCGGCAGCGCACCTTCACGAGCTCGTGGACCAGCTTCTTCATCAGCACCGGACAGTCGTTGACGCCTTTCAGGAGCACCGACTGGTTGCCGGTCGGAATGCCGGCATCGGCCAGCCGCTCCATGGCGGCCCGGGCCGTGGGATCCAGTTCAAACGGGTGGTTGAAATGCGTGTTGAAAAAGATCGGGTGATACTTCTTCAGCATGTTGCAGAGCTCAGGCGTAATGCGTTGCGGCAGCACGACCGGCATGCGGGAGCCGATGCGGATAATCTCCACATGGTCGATATTACGGAGCTTGGAAATGACGTACTCCAGCCGCTTGTCGGGCACCGCCAGGGGGTCGCCACCGGAAATCAGCACATCGCGCACTGCGGGCGTTCTGCGGATATAATCGATGGCGTTGTCGATCATGACGGTGGAGTTACCTTCCTGATCCCCGACAATGCGGCGCCGGGTGCAGTGCCGGCAATACAGCGAGCACTCGTGGGTGATCAGGAACAGGACCCGGTCCGGATACCGGTGGGTAAGACCGGGAACCGGCGAATCAACATCTTCATGAAGCGGGTCGCCCATCTCGTAATCGGCCCAGGCCAGTTCGTTGTACTTGGGCACGGCTTGCAGGCGCATCGGGCAGTTGGGATCGTCAGGGTCGATCAGCGTTGCGTAGTGCGGAGTTATGCCAAGGCGAAAGAGGTGCTCCGAGTCACGGATGGCCCGTTCCTCTTCGTCGGTGAGGTTGACGACCTGTTTCAGCTGCTCGAGGGTGGTGATCCGGTGGCTGACCTGCCACTTCCAATCGTTCCACTGCTCTGCCGTAGCGCTGGCCCAGACGGGAATGTCCTTCCAGTTGCGAGGTTTGGAAAGCATTCGTCTTTACCTCCCGTATTCGTGGCGGCCTTAATGGCCCGCCACGTACAGCTCTTCAAACATGGCCCGGAGCGTCGGGTTCTCGCGGAGCAACTGCAGCGTGACCTCCGCGTGGCCAGGGTAGTATCCGTTCCCGATCAGCATGTCTACGGGGCTCCCTACGCCCTCGGCACCGAGGGCAGCCGCTGTGAACGAGGTGGCCATACTGAAGAAATAGACCATGCCTTCCGGCCTGGTGGCCAGGATTGCCGAAAGTTCGGCACCTGGCACATTGACGCAGGAGAGGGTTAAATCGACCCTCTCCCCCACTGCCTTCATGACGGCAATGGCATCCCGGGCGTCACCCTGGATGTACTCGTCGTAGCAGCCGAGACGCCGGGCCCGGGTCAGGCCGGCCTCGCTGTAATCGAAGCAGATGATGCGCTTTGCGCTGTTCCTCCTGGCCACGTAGCTGCACAGCAACCCGCTCTTGCCGCCGCCGCCCAGAATGAGTACCGAATTGCCAGGCTTGACAAGGCGGTTGGCTTGCGCCGGGGCGCCGGCCACATCCAGCACGGCAAGCGCCAGCGTGTCGGGAATATCCGGCGGCATTTTCGCGAAAATGCCGGACTCGAACAGGATGGCCGTGCCTTCAACGTCAATCTGATCTGTCTCGGGCCGGACCGCCCTGATGCTCTGGAGCCGGAGGGGCGTAAGGCTGAGGCTCACCAGCGTGGCGATTCGGTCGCCCGGCTTCACATCAGCCTTGATGGCCGGACCCACCCAGCGGACGGTGCCGATCAGCATGCCGCCGGACCCGGTTACTGGGTTATGCATCTTGCCGCGGCGAGCCACAATATCGAGGATATGCTCAGTGATCATGATCGGGTCACCGCCGGTGCTCTCACTGATCTGGTGAAAGCTGGCGGAGTCAACGTTCAGCGTCTCCACGTCAACGAGGATTTCGTTATCGTAGGGGGCAGTCTCGTTATCGACACGCCAGGCGGGCTGCGGGAGAACCCCCTTGGGTTCAAGGACCCGGTGCGTACCATAGACACAGCCGAGGGCCATTCTCTTACCTCCATTCATCTGCACCAATGGAAGAAGCAAGATGCGTGCCAACCGAGAATCGCCACTCATTGCCGACAAGACGTGTGCACCTGCCGAAATTTGGGCATTACATGTATCCCAATATCTGGGTTGTTTGTGCCGAAATTTCGGCGCCCAGGCGAAACCCCTCCGGTTGCTTATCCGGAGGGGAGATCGGCGCGCCCAACGCGCATCAAATAGACGGGCGTTGACTCATTAGGGTGATCCATCGTCTTCCAGTGCCTGAAGCCCGCTTTTTCGTAAGCCTTGATGGCCGGAACGTTGGTCACTTCAGGGGATATAATGCAGCTGTCCAGAGCCGGGTTGGCAAACACGATCTCCCGCATGAAACAGATCAGCATCTGCGGGCCAATCCCCTTGCCTATGTATGCCTCATCTCCGATGAAGACGTCGAGGCTGGCGGCCTCTTCAGTCAGGTGGAGGTGCTGCGCGTAGTCCGGGTAGTCCCGCCACAGGTAGGTCTGTATGTACCCAATCGGCTGACCGTCGCACATAATCACGAAGGAGTCGGTCGGCTCGCTGCCGTCGGTTCTCGGTTGGTACTTGTCCACTACTTCCGAGTACGTCCAGGCTTTGTCCGGATCCCAAACCGCTTTGACCCGTGCTGTATGGATCCATCGGTGCATGAGCGGCAAATCTTCCATCGTCAGTCGTCGGAAGTGAAAGTCCGGCATAACGCACCCCTTTTGCTTGCAAGGATATGCACATACGTTTGTCGTGAAGGTATATAACTCCTCTATGGCGAACCCTCTCCGGCATCAAGAGGGGGAATTGGTCGTGTTCAAGGGGACTGAAGGACGGTCATTGGAAGTACTGGCCGATGAGGTCCGCCGTGGGGGACGGTTTGTCTTCTACCAGTACTGTTTTTCGGTCCTGATCATGTCATTCAAACGGCCCAGCCCAATCTACTACATTCCGCCGGGCCAAAGTGCCCTGACGCAGGGCCTGCTCTGGTCGGCGATCTCATTCTTCGTGGGCTGGTGGGGTTTCCCTTGGGGGTTCATCTGGACGCCGATGGTCATTTTCAAGAACTTCATGGGAGGAACGGATGTGACTCCGGAGGCACTGTCGGACCTGGGGATTGACCTTTCCGCCCCGGCGGTGGCGGCGCCCGCGCCGGCAACTCTCGGCTTCATTCAGTTCCTGACCGGCCCGCTGGCCGGACAGGCCTTTAGTGTTCCTGAGGGCGGAATGTATATCGGCTCAGCTCCCGCCCAGGGCGCCCTGACGGTGCAGGACCCCGTGGTGGCCCCGCAGCACTGCTGGATCGGTCCGGATGCCTCAGGCGCCACTGTGTTGATCGACACAGGGTCCCTGACGGGGACGTTCGTGGTGAATGCCACGGCGTCGACGCAAGTTCAGCAGGTAGTCCTCCAGCCCGGAGACCAGGTCTTCCTGGGAGGTCAGGGCGGCCCCGTCTTCCAATTCGGCCACTAATAAGGGCGCACCCCGGTCACCGGGGTGCGCTCGCGATTTTGGGAGGAGCCGGCGAAGTACTCGGGGAAGACTACGCAGGGTGATTTCTCCATGACCGATCAGCCTCGTTCAACGCGTGCACTCCTGGCGCTCCTCGACCACCGGGTACCTGGCTTCGCCCTTGATGTCGGGAGCCACCTGGGCGCCGTCTCCCGCGAAGTCGGGTGTACATATGTAAACGTTGATCTTACCGCCTGTACAGAGTCGGGCCTGTCAGAAGCCTGTCATTCCGATGAACTGCCCGCCGGCCGATATAATACGATCTTCTTCGATGCTCGTGAATATGAACCCGGTCTTGCGGCAGAAATCGTGGCCGGAGCAGCCCTTCAGCTGGCGCAGGGCGGCGCCCTGATTACCACCGCCCGCCGCTCGGATGTGGAGGCCTGCTTCTCCGATGTGGAGCCCGCAGGTGAAGCGGTGATTGCCCGAGCGCCTCGCCCTCAAGTCATCCTCCCCCAGTGGCCTTCGTACGCAGTCGAGTTCGCCGGACATACCTACCACATTCAGTCGGCGCCCGGCATATTCTCCCCCCGTCATCTGGACGAGGGTACTGCCTTCATGCTGGAGCAGGTCGAGCACAGCCCCGGCGCCCGCTTTCTGGACTTGGGCTGCGGCGCGGGCATCGTTAGCCTAGTCGCCTCGGAAACGTGGGGCCTTCAGGTGACGGCGGTAGACGTGAACGCCCGGGCCCTGCGGCTGACCGCAATGAACGCCCCGCAAGCCCGGGTGATCCCCAGCAATGGGTTCAGATCGATACAAGACCACCAGTTCGACATCATCGCCAGCAATCCGCCATACCACACGGACTTTGGCGTCGCCAAATCGTTTATTGAAGGCGCGCATGCCCACCTGACGACAGAAGGTATGCTCTACCTGGTCGTGAAACGTGCCGACTGGTACATCCAGAAAGTCCGGAGCGTGTTTGGTGGATGCCGGATCGCAGAGCGGGACGGCTACACCGTGATTGCCGCCCAGAAACGCCCTGCAAAACCGAAAGCGGCGCCGGCGGCTCCTGCAACGACGAAGAAACACGCGAAGCGGGTCGCCAGTGCCCGTAAGAGACGCTGATCGACGGACAGAAAGACCCGCCGTGTCAGGCGGGTCTTCCACTATGTCCGCGGGGGCTGTAAGCCCATGAGCCGAATGTACAGGTAAATCTGCGCCCGGTGGTGGGTCTCATGCGCAAAGATGCGACGCACCGTTTCGTACATCTGACGGTCATCGGCGGATGCCGACTGTAGCAGCCGCTCGGTAGCCGCCCGTGACTCCGCCAGGTAAGCCAGCACCTGCTCGCGTCCGGCCCGGGGCGCCCGGCGCCTGGGCTCCCGCCCGGACAGGCGGTCTTCCGTTTCGGCGATGTGCCAGAGCCAGGACTTGACCGTATGAATCCCGCCCGGCGGCTTCCACTCCCAATGCTCTTCCGGCAGAGGCTGCACAGCGGACAGCGTGCCCGCCCGCAGTTGATGCCGGAATGGGAAAAGGTCAGCCAGCACGCGGCTATCCCCCCATCTGTGGTTTGGTCAAACCCAATACCTTTATGCGATACTGGAGTGTCTGGCGGGGCATGCCCAGCAATCGGGAAACCCGCGACAGATTCCAATCGCACTGCTCCAGAGCGGAGAGGAGCGCTTCCCGCTCCGCCCGGGCCAGTGAAACTCGCAGTTCGCGAGGGTTTACCGTTGCCGCCGGCACTGCAGTCGCCGGCGACTCCACCACTTCACCCAACCCGGCTGCAGCCCTCTGCAGGTGTGCCGGCAAGTCGCGCAGCACCAGCTTCTCTCGCCGCGCCATGTGCAGCGATGCCTGAACGGCGTGTTCCAACTCCCGCACGTTTCCCGGCCAGGCGTAGGCTGCGAAGAATCGTTCTACGGCCGCGTCAACGCCGGAGACACGGGCGCCCAGCGCCCCGCGATGCTTGCGCAGAAAGTGCTCCGTCAGCAGCGGAATGTCCGAACGCCGCTCCCGGAGGGGCGGCAGCTCCAGACAGACTACGTTGATGCGGTAGTAGAGGTCCTGCCGGAGATGCCGCTGATTCACAGCCTCCAGCGGGTCCTCGTTCGTAGAGGCGATCACTCGTACGTCGGCGCGCCGTTCCTTGACGTCCCCGACGCGGCGAAGGCGACCGTCCTGCAGCACGCGCAACAGCTTTGCCTGCAGGTTCAGATCCATTGAGTTGATTTCGTCGAGGTACAGCGTGCCGCCGTCGGCCAACTCAAACAGGCCGGGACGGTCCTCGGCGCCAGTGAAGCTGCCCCGCACGGTGCCGAAAAGGATGCTCTCAAGCAATCCCTCCGGCAGGGCGGCACAGTTCTGCATTACCAGCGGCCTGGCACTGCGGGGGCTCGCGTAATGAATCGCATGGACCAGCAGCTCCTTGCCGGTCCCCGTCTCCCCGTATACCAGCACAGGCGAATCGCCCCGGGCGGCCAGCAGGGCCTGCTCCTTCACGGCGACAAGGCTCACGTGGGCGCCGATCAGATCATCAAGCGTATAGCGCGCCTCACTGCGGGCCTCCGCCTGACCCTTGCGCTTGCCCAGCAGCTCCGCCCGCAGGTCGACAACCTGTTCCGAGAGCTCCCGCACGTGCGTGACATCCTTGGAGATCTCGACGGCCCCGACGAGCCGGCCCTGTTCATCCCGAATGGGCCACGTGGAGTTTACCGTCGTCACCCGTAGCCCCTTGTAGTTGGTAAAGGTCTGCTGCTGGTTTACGATCGGATCGCCCGTCTCCAGTACCTTCAGGATCGTGCTTGTATGTTCATTGAGCGAAGGGTATACCTCAAGCAGGTGCTTCCCCTTGACTTCGTGAGGTTCCAGGCCATCATTGAGCCCTGCCTGGGGGTTATACAGCACGGTAAAGCCCCGGCAGTCGACGACATGTATGCCTTCGTCCACGTTGAGCAACAGCGCTTGCACTAGCGGCTCGAGGCTGATAATACCAAGCCCCTCCTTCCGGCTATTCCGGCGACGGCAGGTTCCTTTTCTCAGCGGCAACCCGATCCAGCGTGGCCAGGATCTCCGGGATGGCTGCTTCCGCCGCTTCCCGGCCTGCTCGTACCATGTCTTCCACCCGCTCCAGCTCCATCACGCTGAAATCGTGCAGGGGAGGCTGAATCGTCACATCTGCTTCGCGCAGGGATTTCTCCACCTGCGGACGCTGCACCAGCGCCAGGCTCTGGAGCATGATGTGCAGCAGATTACGCAGGGGTTTTCCGGTCGGCCCCGGCCGGTTCAGTTCCACGCCTATGACCAGGTCGGCGCCCATTGACCGAACCACGGTTGACGGAACAGGATGGACCAGTCCGCCGTCGACCAGCGTGTGCGTTCCGACCCGGACCGGCAGGAAAATTCCCGGAAACGCACAACTGGCTCTCACAGCCGTGGAGACCCGCCCCGAGTTGAGCAGCACCTCGGTGCCCGTCAGCAGGTCGGTGGCCGTTGCCACGAAAGGAATCTTTAAGTCTCTAAACTGTACGTCTCCCATGTTCCCCAACACAAAACGTTCGAGCCCCTCGGCGTCAAGCAGCCCGTCCCGGCGCAGCTTCAGGCGGACGAGCGCCCGCCAGTTGAGCTGTTCACAAATACGCTCCAGCAGCCATGGATCCAGCCCGGCACAGAACATGGCGCCCACCAGGCTCCCGGCGGAAGTCCCTGCCACATAGTCAATGGGAATACGGTGCGCAACAAGGGCCTGGAGAACGCCAATGTGTGCGATGCCCCGGGCAAAGCCGCCTCCCAAAGCGAGGCCCATCTTCACCTGCGGTGCCACTCGGCTCCTCCTCCATCATGCCACTGCCAATATTGTACAGGCGGTAAAGACGCAATTCTACCACTTTCTGTGAAACCCGGTCAGATTGCAGACTATGCAAAAGGCGGAGGCCTTGTCGACCTCCGCCGTCATGATCTTTGTGATTCAGGGATTGATCGTAACCTGCCATACAGCCGGAGGCACAGGTACCTGTACAGGCAGGTTGCTCAACGTCAGTGTCAGCGCCCGTCCCGGGAGCACCGGTTCATACTCGGCGCTGACCAGCACCTCATCGTCCGTGCGCTCGATCGTGAGATGCCGGAACTTGATGGTCCCGTTCGGTCCCGAAAGTACCGCCTGATAGCGGTTTCTGCCGGCCTGAGAATCCAGAACGGCGCCCCGGAGGGCATACTGAATCCGAACCGCATTCGTCCCGAGAGCAGGAGCATACGCGTCGAGCCTGACACCGTCATGCTCCGTAGATGCCACAGGCTCGCCGGGCTCCGTCAGATTGAGAACCTCCACATCGGTGCCTGGGTACAGCAGATTCGTGGCGAGCCCACCCACTAAGGGAATGGATGCGATCTGCTGAGACAGGTCGGTTGATCGGCTTGCCACGACCAACAATACGAGGAAGACGGCTGCAACTGCACCGGCATAGGCCGGCCAGGATTGCCACCAGGCGCGCCGCCGCATCGGCCGAAGCGTCACTTCGATGCGGGTCAGAAGTTCGGGCGGACAGACCCCCTCATCAACCCAATCCTTCAGCCCCCGACTCAGTGCCTTACCTATGTCCCGCATGGCCGCGGCCTCCTCTGAGCATGCCTGGCATGTGGACAGGTGGTGCTCAACCTCGCGCTGCCGGTCTGGCGGGAGGTCCCCGTGAAGGTACGCTGTGAGGTCCAGCTGAAAGTCTTCACACTGCATTACACAGCGCCTCTCCTTTCGCCCTGGTCAGATTGCAGCATGCCCTTCAGTTGCTTGAGGGCGGTGTGCAGCCGGGACTTTACCGTGCCCAGGGGAATATCGAGGGCATTGGCGATGTCTTCAAGCTGCATATCGTTGAGAAACCGCAGGACGACTACAGCGCGGTACCGCTCATCCAACTGGCGGACGGCTTCCCACACTTCGCTGCCCAGCGGAATATCCACGTCAGGCGTAGCCCGCTCCTCGGCAAGGTCTTCCGGGCGTTCCACTGGAACCACCCGCATCCGCTTGCGCAGAATTTGCGTGCACGTGTTGACGAGGATGCGGCGGACCCAGGCCGGGAAGGCCGTGGCGCCGCCCTTGAGTTGGTCAAACGCACGGAAGGCACGGATGGTCGTCTCCTGAACGGCGTCGCCGGCGTCGGCTTCGTTGCCGAGAATGGCCCAGGCTGTACGATACAAGCGGCCCGCTTCCGGCTTAAAAAGAGCGAAGAAGCGATCCTCTGAGGTCACAGTCGGTACCCCCTTCTAGATGCAGCGCCGCACCCGCCGGTAGGAACGCTACACCACAATGAGCGCGTCTCGGATTAAAAAGGTTCATGTGAGAGTGCGAAAATGTGTCGCTTCACATCCACATACCTGGAGGGGTATGATGGCATGCCCGGGAAGTCGCCGAAGTATCCTATCGTGCGGAGTTGAACGGCATCCCGTTAGATTAGACGTAAATGAACGAGCCTGCCCTTCACAAGAAACGGGCAGGCTCGCACTTTTTCTACTACCGTTTCCCGAGCACGTAGCCCAAAGTGATGCCGATAATGCCCAGAATGCCGGCAATGGTCGGGGGGGCCGGGACGGGCAACTTTAGCTTGGCAAAGGCGAATCCGACAATGGCGCCCGACACGAGCGCAAACAGCCACTCTTTGTACTGGACCAAACTACATCCGCTCCGGGGCGCTTACGCCCATGAAAGTCAGTGCGTTGCGAATAACGATCCGGGCGGCATCACACAGAAGCAGGCGGGCCTGCGTCAGCGGCGCGTCGTCGGTCACCACGCGGCACCTGGTATAGAAACTGTGGAATACCGTGGCCAGCTCATTGACATATCGTGTCAGGCGGTGGGCCTCCCGGGCATCGGCCGCCCCGATGATCTCCTCGGGGAACTCGGCAAGCTTGCGCATGAGGTCGGTCTCGGACTCATCGGTCAGCAGGCTCAGGTCGGCCTCATCAGCTTCAGGAACTGCCCTGCCCGTCTCCTCAGCCTGCCGCAGGATGCTGCAAATCCGGGCATGCGCATACTGCACGTAGTAGACCGGGTTGTCGCTCGACTTCAGGTTGGCCAGATCGAGATCAAAGTCCATATGGGCGTCCAGGCCGCGCATCAGGAAGAAGTAGCGGGCGGCGTCCACCGAGACCTGCTCCAGCAGGTCTTCCATCAGCACAAAGTTACCCTTGCGCTTGGACATCCGGAACTCCTCGCCGTTCTTGAACAGGCGGACGATCTGCGTGAACAGAATCTCCAGCGACGCTTTTGAATGGCCGAGGCACTCCACCATGGCCTTCATGCGGCCCAGGTACCCGTGGTGGTCCTGGCCGAGCACATCGATGAGAATGTCGTTGCCACGGTCGTACTTGTCCATGTGATAGCAGGCATCCACCGCGAAGTAGGTCTTCTCGCCGTCCGACTTGACCAGGACCCGGTCCTTGTCGTCGCCATACTCGGTGGTGCGCATCCAAATGGCGCCGTCCGCCTCGTACGCCGTCCCTGAGGCCAAAAGCCGCTTCACCAGTTCGTCAGGCTTGCCGGCGTCACGCAGCGACCGCTCGCTAAACCAGCGGTTGAAGACGACCCCGTAGTTCCTGAGCACTTCTTCCTGCCCGCTGCGAAAATACTCGGGCGCCCAGCGCTCAAGGAAAGCGAGGCGCTCTTCCTCGGGCTTAGCCAGGAAATGGGGGTGGAGTGTGAGCAGTTCCCGGGCGGCATCAATGACGTAGTCACCGGGGTAGCAGCCTTCGGGAATCTGGATGGTGGCGCCCCTGAGCTCCTGCGCGCGGAGATCCACCGACTTGGCCAGCAGCTTGACCTGATTGCCCGAATCGTTGACATAGAACTCGGTCTTGCAGTCGTAACCGGCGGCATTGAGCAGCCGTCCCAGCGTGCTGCCGTAAGCACCTGACCGGGCCTGCACCAGCACCATAGGGCCGGTAGGGTTGGCACTGACGTACTCTAGCAGAATCCGCTTGCCCTGGCCGTGCTCGCTGGCGCCGAACTGGGCGCCCTCCGCCTTGATGGCGGGCAGCACTTGATGGACCCAGCCGGACTTCAGGCGGATATTGATAAAGCCCGGCCCGGCGATCTCTGCACCCAGGATCCAGGTGCCATCGGTCCGGAGATGCTTGAGTATGACCTCGGCGACCGCCCGGGGCGCCTTGCGCTCGGGCTTGGCCAGCACCATGGCAAGGTTGGTGGCATAGTCGCCGTGCGCCTTGTCCTTCGGGACCTCCAGCACAATCGTACCCGGGGCGGGCCCCACAAGCTCACCGGCCGCCACGGCGGACGTGATCGCGTCCGTCAGGACCTGCCGCAACTGAACTCTGATCTGTTCGATAACACGCACGCCTCTCAGCCTCCTCAATCTATCCGAACGCCAAAATAGCCTCGCGGATCAGCTTGGCGGCCAGTACCACAGTCCGGTCCGTCTGGTCCAGACCGGGCGCCACCTCGACGATATCAAAGCCGACCACATTACGGCCTTTGAAGGCCATGACCGCATCAATCAGTTCCCGGCTGGTGATGCCTCCGGGCTCGGGAGTGCCGGTGCCGGGTGCAAACGCCGGATCTACCACATCAATGTCGAGGGTGAAATAGAGCGGACGACTGCCGAATCCGTTGATGACCTGCTGGAGCGGGCGCAGCACCTCATGGGGGAAGAGATTGCACTGCTGGCTCGAGAACTGGTACTCTTCCGCCGTGCCGCTGCGAATGCCGAACTGATACAGGTTCTTGGCCGGCAGGAAATCCAGGCAGCGTCGCATGACCGCAGCGTGGGAGAGCGGATTGCCAAGGTAATCCTCGCGCAGGTCGGCATGGGCGTCAAAATGGACGAGCAGGAGGTCGTTCCCGTACTTTTCATATGCAGCCTTCACGCACGGCAGAGAGACCAGATGCTCACCGCCCAGCATGAAAGGAATCTTCCCGTCCCGGATGATTTTGCGGGCTACCTGCTCGGCCCGGTCCAGCGTCTCCTTGGCATCGCCGAAAACGACGGCGACGTCGCCCAAGTCGAAGAACTGCTTGTCCGCCAGGGTGGCGAAGCTGTGGAAGCTGAACTCTTCGATGCCGTAGCTGGCCTCACGGATGCGCCCCGGACCGAACCGGGTACCCGGACGGAATGACGTTGTAAAATCCTGCCCGATGCCGAAGAGCACCACCCGGCTGGAGTCGTACGCGTCAGAAGCGCCCATGAAATCGGACAGCCGTTCAATATGGGAGAAGCCGGCGAAGTTGAGGCCACCCATTACTTTGCCGCCTCCTCCGTAACTGCCTGGACAAACCGAGGCAATTGGAAAGCAGCGATATGCAAGTTCGGGGTGTAGTACTTCGTCTGCAGGTCCGCAAAGCGCGCATGCACATCGGCATCAAGCGGGTCGTGCACCTTAGAGCCCATCGTAAAGCTCCACAGGCCTGTCGGGTAAGTCGGCACCGCGCATGTGTACAGCCGGGTAATCGGGAACGACTTGCTGATGCCCCCGAAAGCCCGCTTGATTACGTGGGCATTTGTCCAGGGCGATTCCGTCTGGGCGACCATCACCCCATCGCCGGTCAGGCACCGATAGACATTGGCGTAAAACTCGGGGGTGAAAAGGCCCTCGCCGGGTCCCACTGGCTCACTCGAGTCGATGATAATGACGTCGTACTCCGCCTCGCGGTCCTTGACCCATTTGATGCCATCTTCGACATGTACATGGACCTTCGGGTTGCCAGTCAGCGCCACAGAGATGTTGGGGAAGAATTCCTTCGCGGTCTCAATGACGCGCCCGTCGATTTCCACCAAGTCGATATGTTCTACGCCGGGGTGTTTGGCCACCTCGCGCACCATGCCCCCGTCGCCGCCACCAATCACCAGGACCCGCTTCGGGTTCGGGTGGGTCAACAGCGGCACGTGGGCGCCCATTTCGTGATACACGAACTCGTCCACGTCGTTGGTCTGGAAGAACCCGTCCAGCGCCAGCAAGCGGCCCCACTGGGGCGTCTCGACAATGGTGAGCTCCTGAAACTGGGTCTGCTCATGGTGCAGGGTTCGGGTAACACGCACGGACAGACGCATGTTGTCCGTCTGCTGTTCAGTTAAGTAAAGCTCCAAGGTCATGGGGCTCCTTTCCACGGCAGGGCCTTCTAAGTACCGTCAAATTATAGCACAACGCCCGGCGCCGGGGCAAAACGTTCCTATGGAACCTCTTGACACACCTAACCCAGAAGGTGTAAGATGCGGAACAATAGCCCGAAAGCGATGACCGGGACAAAGTACCCTGAGTCACGTGGCCTTCAGAGAGCCGTCCACCGGTGGAAGGACGGCGACCACGCTCAGGCGAATGACACCCGGGAGCGGCGCCCAAAAGGGGGACACCCCAAGTAGGAGCGGACGGCACCCCACCGTTACCGGGGAGAGTGGCTGCTGTGGCTGGCAGCAACTAGGGTGGTACCGCGAGCGCAACCTCGTCCCTATCAAGGGCGGGGTTTTTTTGTGCCCAAAGGGGGGTGATCACATGGATGACGGCGATAACGACGATAACGATAACGATCCCCACAACAAGAACATCAATTTAGAGGAGGAGTTCCGTCATGTCTGCAATCATGTCGCAGATCCGTGTGCTCGCGTCCCAGCTAAATGCCCACGTTGGTGAAACCGTTACGCTGAAAGGCTGGACCCACAACCTGCGTCACATGGGAAGCCTCGCTTTCCTTATGCTTCGGGATCGGACAGGTCTCGTGCAGTGTGTTCTCGAGGGTGAACTGGCCAGCCTCCCCATCGACAACGAGGCAGTCATCGCAGTCACAGGGCGAGTCGTTCCGGCGCCCAAGGCTATTGGCGGGCTCGAAGTGAGCGCTTCGGCGGTGGAGGTCATCAGCGCCCCCACCATGGCCCTGCCGTTCGAGATCAATAAGAAGGAAGTCAAGACTGGCCTGGAAACCGTCCTGGACCACCGGGTACTGAGCCTGCGCAACCCGAGAATCCACGCCACCTTCACCATTCAGTCGGCCCTGGCCGGCGGCTTCCGGGAGTACCTTGCCTCCCAGGGCTTCACCCAGATCTTCACCCCGAAAATCGTGGCCACGGGTACCGAAGGCGGCTCCAATCTGTTCCCCATCGATTACTTTGAGCAGCGGGCCTACTTGGCCCAGTCTCCTCAGTTCTATAAGCAGATGATGGTGGGCGCCGGCTTCGAGCGTGTCTTCGAGATCGCCCCTGTCTATCGGGCTGAAGAGCACAACACCTCCCGCCACCTCAACGAATACCTCTCGCTCGACGTCGAGATGGGGTTCATCCAGTCAGAAGAGGACCTGATGGACCTGGAGACTGGGCTGCTCAGGCATATGTTTGGCAAGGTGGCCGCCGAGTGCTCTGCCGAGCTGCAGTTGCTGGGTGTAACTGTGCCGGAGATCACCGAGATCACGCGTATCCCCGTGGGCGAGGCACAGGCGATCATCCAACGGAAGTACGGAAAGATTTCGCCCAAGGGCGACCTCGACCCGGAAGGGGAGCGGCTGATTTCCCAGTATGTATCGGAGGGCGGCAAGCCCGCACTGGTTTTCATGACGCGCTATCCCCGTGAAATGCGCCCCATGTACGCCATGCCGGCACCGGAGAACCCGGCACTCACGGCTTCCTTCGACCTCCTATTCAACGGCCTGGAGATCACAACCGGCGGCCAGCGGATTCACAACGCGCAGATGCTGATCGACTCGATTGCGGGCCGCGGTCTTAAGCCGGAAAGCTTCGACACCTACCTGGAGGTCTTCCGTCTGGGCATGCCTCCCCATGGTGGATTCGCTATCGGCCTCGAGCGTCTGACGGCGAAGCTTCTGGGTCTGTCGAACGTTCGTGAGGCCACCGCCTTCCCCCGGGACCGGACTCGCCTGACTCCGTAAGGGTAAAGAGAAAGCCCAGCGCTCGGTGCGCTGGGCTGCTCTTTTTGGCGGAGAGGGTGGGATTCGAACCCACGGTAGGCTATTCACCTACAGCAGTTTTCGAGACTGCCACCTTCAACCACTCGGACACCTCTCCGTGTCGAAGCCGCTGTGGGCAGAAAGCATATTAGCGCCCCGTGGGCGCCTTCTGGAGCTGGTGGCCGGACTCGAACCGGCGACCTGCTGATTACGAATCAGCTGCTCTACCGGCTGAGCTACACCAGCGAGCGACATGGTGACCCCATGGGGATTCGAACCCCAGTTTGCGCCGTGAGAGGGCGCCGTCCTAGGCCTCTAGACGATGGGGCCGGAATGGTTGCGGAGGAAGGATTTGAACCTTCGACCTTCGGGTTATGAGCCCGACGAGCTACCGGACTGCTCCACTCCGCGGTGAGTCCGAAACTGGTGCGAGGGCCGGGATTCGAACCCGGGACCTCTCGGTTATCAGCCGAGTGCTCTAGCCGACTGAGCTACCCTCGCACATGGTGGCGGCTCCAATTGGAACCGCCCTCTTGGAGCTGATGACCGGGCTCGAACCGGTGACCTCGTCCTTACCAAGGACGTGCTCTACCTACTGAGCTACATCAGCAAGGGACTTGGTGCAGATGGGGAGACTCGAACTCCCACCAGGGGTGGTTACCTGACACGGTCCTGAGCCGTGCGCGTCTGCCAATTCCGCCACATCTGCATTTGAACACCGGGAAAGGGACTTTGGCGGAGGCGACGGGATTCGAACCCGCGGTCTCGGCCGTGACAGGGCCGCATGTTAGGCCTCTACACCACGCCTCCGCATGACAGGGGACAGAAAGCGAGGATCGGGAAGGATCATTCCCGATCCTCTCTGGTGCGCGGTAGTGGGATCGAACCACTGACCTCATGAACGTCAATCATGTGCTCTCCCAGCTGAGCTAACCGCGCATATTGGTGGAGCTAAGGGGAATCGAACCCCTGACCTCTTGAATGCCATTCAAGCGCTCTCCCAGCTGAGCTATAGCCCCGTTCGGGTCAGCCGGCAGGTGGGGCTGCCGGCTCTCTTGGAGCGGGTTACGAGATTTGAACTCGCGACCTACGCCTTGGCAAGGCGTCGCTCTACCGCTGAGCTAAACCCGCGAATGAAACTGGTGGGGAGAGGTGGATTCGAACCACCGAAAGCAGTGCTACCTGATTTACAGTCAGGCCCCTTTAGCCACTTGGGTATCTCCCCGTCATGGTGGCCCAGGCCAGAGTTGAACTGGCGACACGCGGATTTTCAGTCCGCTGCTCTACCAACTGAGCTACCGGGCCACGAGTAAGTATGCGGATTTCAAGGTGAAGTGTGGTAGCGGTGGCTGGATTTGAACCAGCGACACCACGGGTATGAACCGTGTGCTCTGACCAACTGAGCTACACCGCCGGGAAATGGAGCGGGTTACGAGATTTGAACTCGCGACCTACGCCTTGGCAAGGCGTCGCTCTACCGCTGAGCTAAACCCGCATGGGTGGCGCCCACTGTGGGCGCCTCTGGCTCCGGCAGTAGGATTCGAACCTACAACCCTCCGGTTAACAGCCGGATGCTCTACCGTTGAGCTATGCCGGAATCAAGTGGTTGGGGATCTAGGATTCGAACCTAGACTAGCTGATCCAGAGTCAGCCGGGCTACCGTTACCCCAATCCCCAGTATGGACCCCGGGGAGTGACCTCGGGGTAAAGAATAGTTTGGGCGGCGACCTACTCTCCCACGCTCGAAGCGTAGTACCATCGGCCCTGAGAGGCTTAACGGCCGTGTTCGGAATGGGAACGGGTGATCCCTCTCGGCATAGCCACCCTAAACTTGTATGAGGTTAGTACCCTCAAAACTCCACAGTGGTGAATGCTCCTCGGTGTTGACCACCGACGGAACTTTATCTTACTACATCTTTGCGTGGTTCGCAACCTGAAATGCTTACCAGCGAAGAATCGTAAGTGTGATCTGCATCAACAGTAGGGGTCAAGCCCTCGGCCGATTAGTACCGGTCCGCTCCACGACTTACGTCGCTTCCACTCCCGGCCTATCTACCAGCTAGTCTTGCTGGGGCCTTACTACCTTTTGGTATGGGAAGTCTCATCTTCAGGACGGCTTCGCACTTAGATGCTTTCAGCGCTGATCCGTTCCGGCCATG
>Ga0196970_1000090_pt1 | contig 147848 bp, 141 predicted proteins | sample S1v_513CmetaG_FD_148672 | JGI IMG/M metagenome (GOLD analysis project Ga0196970, IMG submission 148672) | Soil microbial communities from Anza Borrego desert, Southern California, United States - S1+v_5-13C | ecosystem: Environmental > Terrestrial > Soil > Desert | place: USA: California... | reverse complement strand
AGCGGCAGGATGACCGTTGGATTTTTCTCCTGGTTCCGCTGCCTCTCAGTGACTTCTTGCGGATATCCGCACATTGATGCCGGGCCGATGCGGCGCGATGGGCGGTCGATTGCTGCAATCAGCCCGTCGTCCAGCGGATGGGATGACGCAGGGTTTGGGCATCCGCATCGACAGGGAGGTCTGCGTGTCCGGGTCACATGTTCTGCGTAATGTCGTGGCGAGCCTGCTGGCGGCCGGCGCGTTGTTGGGTGGCGACGCGCTGGCCACCAGCTTCTGCAGCGTCAGCGGCTGTCAGGTGCGGCCACCCTCGTTCGTACCGGGTTATGGCGGCGCCGGCGGTGGCGGTGGCTGGGGCAACGACGGCAACTCCGGCGATCCCGAGCGCGAATACCAGGCGCGATGGTGCATGGATTTCCCGCACGAGGTCTGGAAGTACGGCTGCGATATCTATTCGCCGCCACCGTTGGCGGTGAATGGATGCGGCACGGCAGGGGGAATGCCGGTGCCGGATTTTCTGGTGAGCCCGGTCATGCCGGCCGTGGCGGTCGCGATGGGTACCATTTTTCGGGAAGCCTGCGATGTCCATGACACGTGCTATGGCACCCCGGGCGCGAACAAGGCGGAGTGCGACCATGCACTTTATCGGGACATGGTCGAGTTGGGCGAACGCAATACGCCGGCCGGCCTTCGCGCGGTGTTCGCTCCGTATCTGCGCGGGCAGGCCTGGGCCTATTCCAGATTCCTGCAATGGGAGTCGGTCAGCCCATGGACCTCGGCCCCCGCCTTCAATGCGGCGCAGGACCAGGCCTTTTGTCGGCGCTGGTCTGCCGAATACCGACAGATTTGCCAGTGAGGGAGCCGGCGCATGAGAACAAAAATCGCCGTCGTTGGTCTCGTCATCCTGGTCACCGCAGGTCTGGTGCTCTCGCGTCAATGGACAGCCCCGTCGGGTACCCCCCCGACCGCTGACGGCCAGGCAGCTTCCGGGCCAGCTGCACGACACGACGACAGGGTAGAACCCAACTCGTCCGCGGCCGCGCGCGATGGCGTCGTGCGTTCCATGCAGATCGAGTCGCGGCAGCTATGGTTGGGTGATCCGCGGAGGATCGCGCTCTCCCCAGCCGAGTTGGAGTGGATGCAACGGCACCATTACCCTGGTGAAGAGGACTTGCGGGCGTTGTCCGCACTTGATGTAGACCGTTTGAACGGCACCAAGGACCCCTGGCTTGGCACCTTGCAGGGGCTGGCACTGATCGAGCGCGGTGAAACCCTGCCGGGCGTATCGGTACTTCGCCGCGCCGCCGCCAGGGGGGCCATCTATGCCTACGAGGAAGCGGCCATCGCCGAGCATGGCTTGTTGCAGCAGCGGCTTGGCAAGACTCTCGAGATCGACGACATCCTGCGCGCGCGGCTTGAAGTGGCGCGAATACTTGGCGACCATCGGGTCAAGTATCTGCTCGACAAGTACCTGCCGGACTATCCAATGGCCGCGCGCGCCGAGAACGTGCAGCGGCACATCACGGAGTTTCTTGACGCACTGGGCCGCGACGCGCAGTTGCAGGGATTCCAGGCCGCGGGCCCGGATCCTCGGCCCAATGCGGAGCAATGGCGAGACCTGGAGAAACTCAACGCTGCCAGCAAGTCGGTGGTGATGGACGTGTATGTTCGGCAATGAAGGGCCGGCCAACCCGAGCAACGCCCCATTCACCGCTTCGCCTCAATGGATGGCCGCCGCCTTCGCTCAGGCAGGTGCAGTATCAGGCACTCAAGCGCAGGGGCCTGAGGTTCCCGATGCCGCGTGGCCGTGGTTGCTAGGCCTGCTGCATCACAACAGTCTTGCCAGTGTCGACGCGTATCGCGCTGTAGTTTCATCAATGGTGCATCGTTATGACGGCGCCGGTTTGCAGCGCAAGCTGCGCGCCATCGCGTCAGCCACATCCCCCGCCATGCTCGCGCGAGAGACCGCGCCACTCTCCGGCTGGCACCCGGCCTTGCGCCGTGGCGCTATCGCCATCCACACCGGCAACTGCTTCAGCCGCGACTTCCTGCCGCCCTCGGCAATGCAGGCGGCGCCCGCCGGCAAGGCATGGTCTGCCTTGCGCCAAACCGGCGCGCACACGCCGAATGTGGCTGCGCGCATCACCAGCTATCTCGTTCTGCTGACCATTCACCCCTACCGCGATGGCAACGGCCGCACCGCGCGCCTGTTGTTCGCCGCCGACACCCTGTCCGCGGGCGACTCACCGACCGATCTGCTCGGCTTGGTCTGGCTGCATGGTCAACGCGGCGCGCGCTTCCATCTGGCCGCCAAATGCGCGCGTGCCGGTGACTTCGAGATGCTGTTTGCGCTGTATGCCGAGTCGAAGGCCCAGGCGCTACAGCAGCTGCGTGCACCGTTAGAGGCACTCAGCGCCGCGTTGCGCGCCGGAGATGAGGGCGAGGCTGATGCTGCGGCCCGGGCGCTGCACGGGCTGGCTGCCACGCACGCGCAGGCCGGCTAGTGTCCGCGACAGGCCGGGAATCGACTGCACCCCAGGAAGCTTTGCCCGGTGCGGCGGTTGCGCCTTTCCACCAGCGCCGCACCACAACGGGGGCAGGCGTTTGCGTTGTAGGCATCTGCCGCGGACGGTCCCAGCGTCGGCTCCACACGCGGGCGCAGCGGCGCCCCCAATGGCTGCAAAGCCTGGATCATTCGCAACAGCTGTTCGCCGCTCACCAGTTCAATGGGTTTGCCGGCAACGAAGTTGGACGCATCGCGGGTGAAGGAGCCAGTGGTGACGATCTTCACGGCGGCCGCCTGATGATGCGCCATCAGGCCATACATCTCGCGCACGATCGCCACGCCCACCTGCTGGCGTTTCCACTGCTTGCACTGGACCAGCGTGCGCAGACCGTCCTTGCGCAGGATCAGATCGATGCCGCCGTCCGGCCCGCCGAGGCCGGCTTCCTCGACGCTATAGCCCTGGCGACGGAAGGCTTCGCCGACCAGACGCTCGAAGTTGCGCCAGCCCGTTTCTGCCAGGCTCTGCAGGCTGTCACGCGTGTCGAGCAGGCGGCGTCGGCGCGCCTGGCGCAGGTACGAAGCCGCCGCAGCCCCCAGGCAGAGCAGCAGCCAGCCCCAGGCGAACAGCCGCAGCGTGTCGCCTCGCGCGAGCGCCTGCGCAAACAGCGGGGCCGAATGCACCAGCCAGATCCTTATTCCATCGCCGATCGCGAAGAATCCGGCCACTCCAAGGACTGCCGTTATCGGCCAGGGCTGGGCGGCCAAAGCCGTTGCCAGGTTCTGCTTGCCACGTCCCATGTGTCGTCCCTTCATCCCTGACTCCTGAGGGATTTTCCGACCTCTGCCGTGCTGATGTCACTACCTGCGGGCATCCATGCCGATGCACTGCGGAACTGCACCCTTCGCCAGCAGCGCTGTCACCCCAATATCCCCGGCAAATCCAGCCCCTTCTCGCGCGCGCAATCCAGCGCAATGTCATACCCCGCGTCTGCATGCCGCATCACGCCGCTGGCCGGGTCGTTCCACAGTACCCGGGCGATGCGTCGCGCCGCCGCTTCGGTGCCATCGCAGACGATGACCATGCCGGCATGCTGGGAAAAACCCATGCCGACGCCGCCGCCGTGATGCAGCGACACCCAGGTCGCGCCCGAGGCGGTGTTGAGCAGTGCGTTGAGCAGCGGCCAGTCGGAGACCGCGTCCGAGCCGTCGCGCATGGCTTCGGTCTCGCGGTTGGGCGAGGCGACGCTGCCGCTGTCCAGATGGTCGCGGCCGATCACCACTGGCGCCTTCAGTTCGCCACTGGCGACCATCTCATTGAAGGCCAGGCCGAGACGGTCGCGGTCGCCCAGGCCGACCCAGCAGATGCGCGCTGGCAGGCCCTGGAACTTGATCTTCTCGGCGGCCATGTCCAGCCAGCGGTGCAGATGCGGGTTGTCGGGAATCAGTTCCTTGACCTTGGCATCGGTCTTGCGGATGTCTTCCGGGTCGCCACTCAGCGCCGCCCAGCGGAACGGGCCGATGCCGCGGCAGAACAACGGACGGATATAGGCCGGGACGAAGCCGGGGAAGTCGAACGCGTTGGCGACGCCTTCCTCCAGCGCCATCTGCCGCAGGTTGTTGCCATAGTCCACGGTGGGCACGCCGAGCGCGTGGAAGCCGAGCATCGCGCGCACGTGCACGGCCATCGACTTGCGCGCGGCCGCTTCCACTTCCTTTGGCGCGCTGGCGCGCTTTTCATCCCATTGCTCCACGGTCCAGCCCAGCGGCAGGTAGCCGTTGACCGGATCATGCGCGGAGGTCTGGTCGGTGAGCATGTCGGGCTTGACCCCGCGGCGCAGCAGTTCGGGCAGCACGTCGGCGACATTGCCGAGCAGGCCCACCGACAACGGCTTGCGCGCCTGACAGGATTCGTCGATCAGGCGCAGCGCCTCGTCCAGCGAATCGGTCCAGGTGTCGAGGTAGCCGGTGCGCAGGCGCATGTCGATGCTGCTCTTGCGGCATTCCACCGCCAGGCACGAAGCACCAGCCATTACCGCGGCCAGCGGCTGCGCGCCGCCCATGCCGCCGAGCCCGCCGGTGAACAGCCACTTGCCGGCCAGATCGCCGCCGAAGTGCTGGCGGCCCATCTCCACGAAGGTTTCGTAGGTGCCTTGCACGATGCCTTGCGCGCCGATGTAGATCCAGCTGCCGGCGGTCATCTGCCCGTACATCGCCAGGCCCTTGCGGTCGAGCTCGTTGAAGTGGTCCCAGTTGGCCCAGCGCGGCACCAGGTTGGAATTGGCGATCAGCACGCGCGGCGCATCAGCATGGGTGCGGAACACGCCCACCGGCTTGCCCGACTGCACCAGCAAGGTCTGGTCATCGTCCAGGCGCTTGAGCGTTTCGACGATCTTGTCGAAGCTCTCCCAGTCGCGCGCGGCGCGGCCGATGCCGCCGTACACCACCAGTTCCTCCGGGCGCTCGGCCACGTCCGGATCGAGGTTGTTCTGCAGCATGCGCAGCGGCGCTTCGGTCAGCCAGCTCTTGGCGCTGAGGGTGGTGCCGGTCGGGGCGTGGAGAACGCGGGACGGGTCGCGACGGGTCATGCGGGGTTCCCTGAAGACGAAGACGAGGACGAAGGCAAAGTCGGGTCGGTAGCAAAGGCCAGGCAGGCGCGCAGCACCTCGGCCAGCACCGCGCGCAGCGGTGCGGCGTTTTCCGGCAGCCACGGCGAGGGCCAGTTGTCGGGGCTGACCCGGTCGGGCTCGTGCATGTAGCCGCGGCAGGCCAGTTCCATCTGCAGCGCATGCACGCCGTCGGCGGGCGCGCCGTAATGGCGGGTGATCCAGCCGCCCTTGAAGCGGCCATTGCGTACATGGCTCATGCCACTGCCGGCGCAGAGGGCTTCGACCGCATCGGTGAGCGCCGCATCGCAGCTGCGGTCCAGGTTGGTGCCGATGTTGAATTGCGGCAGCTGCCCGTCGAACAGGTGCGGAATGTGCGAGCGGATCGAATGCGCGTCGTAGAGCACCACGCGCGGATGCTTCGCGCGCAGGCGCGTGATTTCCGCCTGCAGCGCGGCATGGTAGGGATCGAACCATTGCGCCCGGCGTGCCTGGATCTCCGCCTCATCCGGCGCTTCGCCGTCGCGGTACAACGGCTCGTTGTCGAAGGTGGTGAGCGGGCACAGGCCGGTGGTGTTCTGGCCGGGGTAGAGCGAGGCGCCGCTGGGATCGCGATTGACATCGATGACCGAGCGCGAGATCGAGGTGCGCAGCGTGGTCGCACCCAGCGCCTCGGCGGCGAAGGCGTACAGGTGGTGCACCCACCAGTCGGTATCGCGCTGCGCCAGCCATGGCGAGGCGTAGCGCTCGGTGAGTTCGGGCGGGAAATCGCTGCCGGTATGCGGGAAGCTCAGGATCAGCGGCGCGTCGCCGCGGTGGACGGTCAACCAGTCGGGCAGGGCGGTCACGGGCTACTCCTGGCGGCGCACTCAGGCGCCGCAGACGTCAGGCAGATCGATGCCGACCGCGCCGGCCAGCGCGCCCGAGCGCACCAGCTCGGTGGCGGCGAGCATGTCCGGATGGAAATGGCGGTCTTCCTGCAGCATCGGCACGCGTGCGCGCAGCAGGGCGCGCGCCGCTTCCAGCGCGTCGCTGGAGCGCAGCGGTGCGTGGAAGTCGCAGCCCTGCGCGGCGGCCAGCAATTCGATGCCGATGACGTGTGCGGCATTGGCGGCCATTTCCAGCAGGCGGCGCGCGCCATGCGCGGCCATCGACACATGGTCTTCCTGGTTGGCCGAGGTGGGGATCGAATCGACGCTGGCCGGGTAGGCGCGCTGCTTGTTTTCCGAGACCAGCGCGGCGGCGGTGACCTGCGGGATCATGAAACCGGAATTCAAGCCGGGCTTGGGCGTGAGGAAGGCGGGCAGGCCGGAAAGGGCCGGGTCCACCAGCATCGCGGTGCGGCGCTCGCTGATCGAGCCGATCTCGCACACCGCCAGGGCCAGCATGTCGGCGGCGAAGGCCACCGGCTCGGCGTGGAAATTGCCGCCGCTCAGCGCTTCGCCGGTGTCGGCGAATACGAGCGGATTGTCCGACACGCCGTTGGCCTCGGTTTCCAGCGTGGCCGCGGCTTGGCGCATCACATCCAGCGCCGCGCCCATCACCTGCGGCTGGCAGCGCAGGCAGTACGGGTCCTGCACGCGCACGTCGCCGGTGCGGTGCGATTCGCGAATCGCCGAGCCGGTCATCAATGCGCGCAACGCCTGCGCGGTGGCGATCTGGCCGGGCTGGCGGCGCAGGGCGTGGATGCGCGGATCAAACGGCGTATCCGAACCCTTGGCCGCTTCCACCGACAACGCACCGGTGACCAGCGCGGCGGCAAACACGGTCTCGATCTCGAACAGCGCGGCCAGCGCATAGGCCGTCGAATACTGCGTGCCGTTGAGCAGGGCCAGGCCTTCCTTCGCGCCCAGCACGATCGGGGCCAGGCCCGCGCGCGCCAGCGCTTCGGTCGCCGGCAGGCGCTGCCCGCCGACGAAAGCCTCGCCCACGCCGATCATCACCGCGGCCATGTGCGACAACGGCGCCAGATCACCCGAAGCCCCGACCGAACCCTGGCACGGCACCACCGGGATCACGTCGTGCACCAGCAGCGCCTCCAGCAGCGCCAGCGTGCGCGGCTGGATGCCCGAAGCGCCCTGCGCCAGGCTGGTCAGCTTGAGTGCCAGCATCAGCCGGACCACGGCGCGCGGCATCGGCTCGCCCACACCGGCGGCGTGCGAGAGCACGATGTTGCGTTGCAGCTGTTCGAGGTCGTCATCGGCAATGCGCACGCTGGCGAGCTTGCCGAAGCCGGTATTGATGCCGTACACCGGCTCGCCGCGTGCGACGATCGCGGCCACCGCCGCGGCGCTGCGGTCGACGGCGGCCAGCGCGGCCGGGTCCAGGCGCACGTCGGCGCCGCGATAAAGGGAGCGCCACTGCGCCAGGCTGACCGCGCCGGGGCGCAGGACGAGAGGGGAACTCATGCAGATCTCCGGAAAACAGAAGTGCGCCCGCGCCAGACGCGCGCGTGCAGCGGATTGAAGCCCATGCGGTAGACCAGGTCGGCCGGGGCATCGATGTCCCACAGCGCCAGGTCGCAGTCGTAGCCGGCGCGCAACCGGCCGAGCCGTTCGCCACGGCCCAGTGCGCGCGCCGCTTCGCGGGTGAAGCCGGCCAGGCATTCGTCCACGGTCATGCGGAACAGCGTGGCCGCCATGTTCATCGCCAGCAGCGGGCTGGTCAGCGGCGAGGTACCGGGGTTGCTGTCGGTGGCCAGGGCCAGCGGCACGCCGGCTGCGCGCAATGCCGCCAGCGGTGGCAGCTGGGTGTCACGGGTGAAGTAGAACGCACCTGGCAGCAGCACGGCGACAGTGCCGGCGGCGGCCATCGCGGCCACGCCGGCGTCGTCCAGATATTCGATATGGTCGGCCGACAGCGCGCCGTACGAAGCCGCCAGTGCCGCGCCGTGCTGGTTGCTCAGCTGCTCGGCGTGGATCTTCACCGCCAGCCCATGCGCGCGCGCGGCCTCGAACACCTGCGCGGCCTGCGCCGGCGAGAAGGCGATGTTCTCGCAGAACACGTCCACCGCTTCGGCCAGCCCTTGCGTGGCGATGGCCGGAATCATCCGCGCGCACACGTCGTCGATATAGGCTTGCGCCTGCATTCCCGGCGGCACCGCGTGCGCGCCGAGGAAGGTCGGCACCACTTCCACCTCGCGCAGTTCGCCCAGGCGGCGCGCCACGCGCAGCTGCCGCGCTTCGTCTTCCAGGGTCAGGCCGTAGCCGGACTTGATCTCGATGCTGGTCACGCCTTCGGCCAGCATCGCGTCCAGGCGCGGCAGCGAAGCGGCGATCAGCGCGTCCTCGTCGGCGGCGCGGGTGGCGCGCACGGTCGACACGATGCCGCCGCCGGCGCGGGCGATGTCGGCGTAGCTGGCGCCTTGCAGGCGCTGCTCGAATTCGTTGGCGCGGTTGCCGGCGTAGACCAGATGGGTATGGCAGTCGATCAGGCCGGGGGTGATCCAACGCCCGCCGCAGTCGATGCGTTCGCCTGCTTCAAGGGCCGGCGCGGTGGCGGCCGGACCGGCGTAGACGATACGCCCGTCCTGGCTGGCGACCATGCCGTCGCGCACGATGCCCAGGCCGCGCTCGTCGGCCAGGGTGGCGAGGTGGGCGTTGTGCCAGAGCGTGTCGCAATGCATGTCATGGGCCGGCTGGCGTGATATGTCTATACAATAAGAGCCGGCAAAGGAGGGTGTCCAGTGGCGCTGCAACAAATTCCCAACCCCGCTTCCCCTGGCCGTGCGCTATGGGCCGAACACGCGCTGCTGCCTGGCGGCTGGGCACGGTCGGTACGCCTGGTGGCCGCCGCGGGACGCTGGCACAGCGTTGCAAGCGACGCGCCAGCGCAACCCGGCGACGAACGCCTAGGCGTCGTCATTCCCGGCCTGGGCAACCTGCACAGCCACGCCTTCCAGCGTGGCATGGCCGGCCTGGCCGAGATCGGCGGACGCAGCGGCGACAGTTTCTGGAGCTGGCGCGAGCTGATGTATCGCTTCCTCGAACATCTGGACCCGGACAGCTTCCAGGCCATCGCCGAGCTGGCCTATATCGAGATGCTCGAAGCCGGCTTTACCCGCGTCGGCGAATTCCACTACCTGCACCACGATGCCGATGGCCGCGCGCATGCCGACCCGGCGGAAATGTCCGCGCGCGTTGCCGCCGCGGCGCAGGCCAGCGGGATCGGCCTGACCTTGCTGCCGGTGTTCTACGCGCATGCCGACTTCGGCGGCGCCGCGCCCAACCCCGCGCAGCGGCGCCTGATTCACGACGTCGACGGCTTCGCCCGCCTGCTCGAAGGCTGCCGGCGCGCGCTCGCACCGCTGCCCGACGCCGTGCTCGGCATCGCCCCGCACAGCCTGCGCGCGGTGACGCCGGACGAGCTGGCGGCACTGCTGCCGCTCAACCACGGCCCGGTGCATATCCACATCGCCGAACAGCTGCGCGAAGTGGACGCGTGCCTGGCATGGTCCGGCCAGCGCCCGCTGCAGTGGCTGCTCGAACACGCACCGGTCGATGCACGCTGGTGCCTGGTGCACGCGACCCATGTGACCGATGCCGAATGGCGCGGCATCGTGGCGCGCGATGCAGTGGCCGGGCTGTGTCCGATCACCGAGGCCAACCTCGGCGACGGCCTGTTCCCAATGCGCGATTTTGCCGCTGCCGGCGGCCGTTTCGGTGTGGGTTCCGATTCCAACGTGCTGATCGATGCGGCCGAGGAATTGCGCTTGCTCGAATACGGACAGCGCCTGCTGCTGCGGGGTCGCAATGTGCTCGCACAGGGCGACGCCTCCAGCGGCCGCTGGCTGTTCGAGCAGGCGCTCAACGGCGCCGCACAGGCGCTAGGGGTGGCCGCGGGCCTGGCCGCCGGGCAGCCGGCCGAACTGGTGGAGCTCGACACCACGCATCCGGCATTGCAGGCGCGCGCAGGGGATGCCTGGCTGGACAGCTGGATCTTCGCCGCACGCGGTGGCGCGGTGCGTTCGGTATGGCGCGATGGCCGCGCGCTGGTGCGCGAGGGCAGGCACGTCGCCCGCGATGGCATTGCGGCACGCCACGCGCGGGTATTGGCCAGGTTGCTCGGCACCGCGGCATGAGCGCACGCGTTGCCGCCACGCTGCATCAGCGCATCCGCGACGATATCCAGGACCGCATCCTGCAGGGCGACTGGGCGCCGGGCCATCGCATCCCCAGCGAGCACGAATTGATGGCCGAGTACGCCTGTTCGCGCATGACCGTGAACAAGGCACTGACCCAACTCGCTGGCACCGGCCTGATCGAGCGTCGGCGGCGTGCGGGTTCTTTCGTGGCACGCCCGCATCCGCACCTGGAACAGGTGGCGCTGCAGATTCCGGATATCGAAGCCGAAGTCCGCGCGCGTGGCCTGGACTATCGTTTTGAACTGCTGCAGCGCGAGCTGCGCGCGCCGCGCATCGGCAGTGCCGAGGAACAGGCGCTGGGGCAGGGCGGGCAGGTATTGGCAATCAACAGCCGCCACCTCGCCGATGGTCAGCCGCTGGCGCTGGAGCAGCGCCTGATCGATCCGCACGCGGTGCCTGCCGCGGCCGAACAGGACTTCGCCGTGCAGGCGCCCGGCAGCTGGCTGCTGCGACATGTACCGTGGACGCGCGCCGAACATCGCATCAGCGCGATCAACGCCGACGCCGCGCAGGCGCAGTTGCTCGACGTGGCGCGCGGCAGCGCCTGCCTGGCGATCGAACGCCGCACCTGGCGCGGCGAACAGCCAGTCACCTGGGTGCGGCAACTGTTCCTGGGCAGTGCCTACGAGCTCGTCGCGCGCTTCACCCCCGGCCTGCGATAGGCCAGATGCGGCGAATCCGGCGGGCTGGGAGTGAACGAACCGGTGCTACTCGATGGCGAGGATGAGGCCTCACCGGGCAGGCGGTACTCGGACGACGGCGTATCCCGACCGCCTTCCGACGCGCCGGAATATCCAAGCATAGACGATTGCGGCCTTGATCCGGGCAGCGTCACCAACGGATGCGTCGTCGGTGGGTAGTACTGCACGCTGTTGTAGCTGCTTGACTGCGCGGGCACCGAGCCGAACGAAGTAGTCGGGCTCTCACTGCCCTGCGCGCGGCTGCCCATGGACGTGCTGGCCAGCGAGGGCGGTGGCGCCACCGTGGGCCGCACGATGTCCTGCTCGGTAGTTGAACCGGGCTGCGGATAAAAGCGCTTGTGCGGCAAGGCCAGCGTCGGCCCGTGCCCGGCCAGGGTGTTGCGGGCGCGAAGCAGGGCACGCTGCGCGGCGGGCATGAAGGTGCCCGGGGGGGCGGCAAGTCCGGGCTCGGGCTGGCCGGCTTCCACGCGGTAGTTCCGGTTGCCATGCAGCAGGGACGGATTGGACGCCTCGATCACATAGTCGGAATAGGCGCGCACTTCGCGCCCGGTGTAGTTCGCCATCCCCTGCGCCGCCGATGAGGCGCAGCCGCCCCGCGTACCGTGGCACGCCAGCAGGTACAGCGGAGTATCCGGCCCCTTGCCGCCACGCGAGGCCCCGACCAGGTCGATGCCGTGGTTCTTGTTGAGTTTCTGCACCAGTTGCCGCGCACTGACATTGGACACTTCCGCGAACGGCTGAAGGATCTGCGGCGGTTGGTTCGGATCGCCCGTCTCCTCGACCACCTGTTTGCCGCGCTGATACTGCAGGTAGGAAGCCTGTCCCGATGGTGTGGCCTTGCCGTGCAGGACGATCGCTTCATAGCCCTTGCCACGGTAGTTGTTGGTATAGCCGTCATCGATCCTGTAGCTGGCCCGGGTTCCGGGGATGACCGTGGTTTCCTCGGCGAAATTGACGACTCCCCGAGGCTTGGCTTCGGCCCGCGGTCCCACTCGCCCCCCGGAAGGTCCCGCCTCCGGCGCCGGGGGTTGCTGGCCCATCGTGGAACTGCCTGCGCCGCGCTGGGCGCCTTCTTCTGGCAACTTCGGCGCTCGCGTGGGGCTGAGGGGGTAACCAATGCGGCCGTCTTCGAGCCGCGTGGGCGGGCGGAAGTTCGGCAGGGCCGAGAGGGTTGCACCGTTCGCAGTACTTCCGATGCCGGTGCTTCCGCTAGTGGTGCCCGCGGTCTCAGGACGGCCGCTTGCCCTGCTACCGCTGGAACCGCCGCGCAGTGACGGCAATGCATCACTCAGCACACCCGGATCGACCTTCTCGCCTTTCGCCGAGCGCTGGGCCACATCGACCGTGCTGGCGATACCGCCCGCGATGCCCAGGCCAGGGACTGCCAGCTGCAAGGGCGCGTTGAACATGCTGCCGATGCGGCGCGCGTCGGCATTCTCCTGCGGTGTGGCATAGCGGCCTTCCTTGACCAGCGTGTCGATGTTCTTGAAGGACTGACCCAGCCGGCCGCCGGGGTCCTTGAAGGTGTCGCGCACGATGTCCCAGAACGATTCGGGTTGCTGTGCCGCCGCGGTGGATGGTGCCGCCGCTGCCTGCGGCCGCGCTGGCTGCGAGGCCTTGATGCTTGCGTCCACTTCAGGCGCGATCCGCGCGTTGCCGTTCGTGCCGCGGACCAGCTCCTCGGTTTCGCTGCCCGGCGCGTTGGGGGTGGGCCGGGTGCTGGCCGAGGTCGAGCCGGTCGGATGCGCGAGGCGCTGCTGCTTCAGATCTGTCGGACCTTCGGTCTGCGCCTTGAAACCCATGTCACGGGTCTGTCCGAATGCCATCGGCGTGCGTGCTGTCGGCCCCGCCGGTTGCACGGCTGATTGTGCGTCAGGTCCTGCCGCGGATCGTGCCGCAGATTGGTACGCCCCCCGTCCGCCGGTCTGTGCTGCAGTTTGCCCGGCTGGTTGTGCCGCCGAGCGCTCGGCCTGCTGTCCCGCTGATTGCTCTGCGGCGGGTGCCGCCGATTGGGCGGCCGGCTGAGCTGCTGTCCGCATTGCGGACTGTGCCTGCGATTGCCCAGCCTGTTGCGTCACCGACTGCGTCTGCGGCTGCGGCGGCGGCGGCGTCTTGGGATCGTTGAGTTCGATGTTGGCCTGGTTCCAATTCGGAGCGTTTCGTGCCTCGACCTTCATCGCAGCGCTTCCTCGAAACTTTCACCCCAGGGTTGGGGCAGGCGGCAAGAAGCCGCCGCAAGCTACATTCGCGCGAAACGGCGGGGAGCGGGTAATGCATGTGTAGGCCGCTGCGTGATGCGCGCTGCGCAAGTCATATCCATGTAGTGCACATTCGCGCTGGCTTCCCGGTACCAATCACATCTCCCCTTCAATGGAGAACGCAAATGGGCGCAATGAACGCAGTGAACGCAGGTGGTGGCATGTCGGCCTCGATGGATGCTGCCTCGCAGGCCGGTGGCATGTCCGCGATGAGCGGTGCCTCGCAGGCTGGCGGCATGTCCGCTGGCGGAATGGGCGCGGGCGGTGCACAGAACCTGGGCATGGGGTATGCACAAGGCGGAAGCATGGGCGCGTCCGGCATGGGCGCGATGGCGCAAGGCGCCGGGATGCAGGGAGCATCGGCCGGCGGCGCGCAGTCGGCGACATCGCCGGGGGCAATTGGAATGCAGGCGGGTGCTTCTGCCTCGTCCGCCTCGTCCGGCATGGGCGGCGCGGCATCGGCACCCGGCGGGGCGGCGAGCAGCATGAGCGCCAGCTCGAGCTCGAGTTCAAGCATGGGCGCTGGCGCTGGCGCTGGCGCGCAGGGCGCGGGCGGTAGTGGATGCGGACCGCAGGGAGCGCAGGGTTCGCAGAGCTCAGCCAGCAGCGCGAGCAGTGGCGGCGCGCAAGGCGGGGGTGGGGCCGGTGGCGGCGGTGGTGGTGGTGGCAGCAGTGCATCCGGCGCCAGCGCCGGTGGCGGGTCCGGCGGGGGACAGAGCGCGGCTGGCGGAATGGGCGGAATGGGCGGCGGCATGGGCATGAGCTGGCTGGGCCAGGCGCTTGGCTTTGCCGGCCAGATGCTGTCCACCGCCGTCGGCGGGTTCGGCGGCATGATGCTCGGCATGGCCACCTCGGCGGCGTCCATGGCGCGCGGCGTCTAGCCGCCGGCGCGCAGACTGCGCTCAGCCTTGTTGCACCCCGGCGGCCGCGCGTCGCCGGGGTGCAGGCAAGGGCCGGTCGTGCAGGTGTTGCGCCTTGCGCAGCGTGGTCAAGGCGGCTTCGACAGCGGCTGCAAGCGCACCCATTTCCCGTAGCGCGTTGTCGATCCGCATGCTCAGCGCGCTTGCGCTACGCGCGTGCGCGGCAGCTGCTGCCATGACCAACGCGTGATCTGGCGCGGTCGGGTCAGCCCGGTGCAGGCAGCGCAGCTGCGCGGCATGGTGCAGCTCGCGGTGCCGCCCGTCGTCGTCCAGTGCCTGCTGCCATTTCCGCCGCTGCTGCAGCAATGCTTGCAGTTCGCGTTGCGCCCGCAGCAGGCGAATTCGGCGCAGGCTGGCCAGCTGCTTTCGCCGCGACGTGTCAGGCATGCGTCACTTCCGCGAACAAGGCGGCCAGTTGCTGGCGGGTCTGGGTCAGGGTGCAGGGCGCATCACGGGGTTGGCGCAGGAATTTCAACAGCTCGGGGTGGTGGCGCACGGCCAGGTCCGCTTCGGCGTCGGCACCGGGGTGGTATTCGCCCACCTGCAGCAGGAATTCCAGCTCGTCGTAGCGGGCCAGCCAATGTCGGAAGCGGGCGGCGTGCTCGCGCTGCGTGGGCTCGGCCAGCATCTCGAACAGGCGGCTGCGGCTGCGCAGGATGTCGATGGCCGGGAAGTGCCCCGCATCGGCCAGCGCTGACGACAGATGGATGTGTCCGTCCACCAGTGAGCGCACCTCTTCGGCCAGGGGGTCGTCCTCTTCTTCGCACAGGACCGTGTAGAAGGCGCTGATGCTGCCGCGCGCGCTGCGGCCCGATGCCTCGACCAGTTGCGACAACCGGCTCTGCACACTGGGCGGAAAACCGCCGCGCCCGGCCGGCTCGCCGAGCGCCAGGCCCAGTTCGCGTGCCGCCCGTGCGTAGCGGGTCAGCGAATCCACCAGCAGCAGCACGTGCTGGCCGTGTTCGCGCAACTGGCAGGCCAGGCGCGCCGCCAGTTCGCCGGCGCCCAGTTTTTCCGCCGGGGCACGGTCGCTGGTGGCGACAACCACGATGGCATCACGGCTGCGCGTGTGCAGATGCTGCTGCACGAATTCGGCGACCTCGCGGCCGCGCTCGCCCACCAGCCCGACCACCACGCTGTCGGCCTGCACGCGCTGCGCCAGCGATCCGAGCAGCGAACTCTTGCCCGCGCCGGCTGGTGCGAAGATTCCCAGGCGCTGGCCTTCACCGCAGGTAAGCAGGCCGTCGATGGCACGCCAGCCGGTGACCAGCGCCTCGGCGATCGCGGGGCGCTGCAGCGGCGGCACCGGGGCCGGGGGCGGCCGCCGCACGCGGGCCAGCGGCGGCCCTCCGTCCAGCGCCAGGCCCAGGCCGTCGATCACCCGGCCGCGCGCCTGCAAGGCGTCGATCTCCCGCCCATGTCCGCCGCAGCTGTCCACTTCGCAGACCGGCGACAGGCCATGAATCCCTTGCAGCGGCAGCACCAGCGCGTGCGTGCCTTCGAGGCCGACGACTTCGCCGTACTGCTCGGCGCCGGTGGCGGTGCCACCGATGCGCACACGCTCGCCGATGTGCAAGGACAGTCCGGCGACACGGATCAGCACGCCGCGCGCCTCGACAATCTTGCCGCGCAGCCGTGGCGCGGGTGTGCCGTTCGTCAATGCACCGCCGGCTTCGCTCACGCCTGCAGATGGCACAGGCGCACCTGCAACTGGATGCCGCCCCGCCACGCTTCTTCGTAGGCCAGCACCGGCGCCTGTCCGCCCGGCGCCGGCAGCAGCCGTGCCAGGTGCGGCCGCAAGCTTGCCGACGTGATCAGTGGGAAGGGACTGGACTGGCGCCAATCGGCCAGCGGCGCGAGCGCGGCCAGCATTTCCGGTGGCGGCAGCAAGGCGGGTTCACCGTCACTGCCCGGGGTTATCCAGGTTTCCAGTTCGGCCTGCCAGCGCGGTTCGAGAATGTCGGCCTGCAGATGTGTGGCTTGCGGCGCCATGTATTGGCGGCAGATCTGTGCGCCGAGCGCGATGCGTGCTTCCCGCACCATGCGGTCGTGGTTGAGTTCGGACGTCGGCACGGCGAGCAAGGCATCAAGCACGCTGCGCAGGTTGCGCACGCTGATCCCATCGGCCAGCAATTCGCGCAGGGTGGCGGTCAACGCGATCGCGCCCACCCGGGATTCAAACTGGCTGACCAAGGCCTCGAATTCCCGCGCCAGCCGGTCGAGCAGGAAGCGCGTTTCCTGCAGACCGAAGAAGCGCGCGGCGTGGCGGCGGTAGGTTTCCAGCAGATGCAGGCAGAGCACCTCGCTGGGCTCGGCCAGGGCAAAGCTGGCCGGGTCCAGCGCGGCAGTTTCGCTGGCTGGCAGCCAGCGTGAGTCGGCATAGCCGGGCCGGTAGCCTGACGTGGCCTGCGCAAAGTGCACGTCCTGGCTGCTGACCAGGAGATGGTTGCCGATCAGCACGCTGCTCTCATACGGCGTTTCGTCGATATCGAGCACGTAGTAGCCGGGCGGCAGCAGGTCGTCGCGCAGCAGCGACAGTCCGGGAAACGGCAGGCCCAGGTCCAGGGTCAGTTGGCGCCGCATCTGCCCCAGACGTTCGTTCAGCACTTCCGGCACCAGCGCGGACAACGCCTGGCCGCTGATGCGCACACGCAGCGGGGTGGCCGTGCCCAGTTCGATATCGTCGAGGATGCGCGGCACGTAGTGACCGCCGTCGCGGGTCATTGCCGGCATCGGCGCGCGCTGCGAGTTCGCCTCGACCCGCGCCTGGCGGATGACCACGGCGGTCAGCGCGCCCAGGGCAATGCCGGCGGTGAGAAAGGCCGGCGCGGGCATGCCGGGAAACAGGCCGATGGCGACCAGCAACGCCGCGGTCATGCCCAGCGCCTGCGGCAGGCGTGCAAGTTGGCGGCCGGCTTCACCGGCAAGGTCGCTGCTGTCGTCCTCACCCTGGCCGCTGGCGCGGGTGATGAGCAAGGCCGCGGCCAGGGCGCCGAGCAGCGAGGGAATCTGCGCGGCCAGGCCGTCGCCGATGCTGAGGATACTGTAGGTCCGCAGCGCCTCGCCCAGCGCCAGGTCGCGCTGCAGCATGCCCACGCCGATGCCGCCAGCCAGGTTCACCAGCGCTACCAGGAAGGTCGCGATGCTGTCGCCCTTGACGAACTTCATTGCGCCATCCATGGCACCGTACAGGTAGGTCTCGCGCTCCAACGCGCGGCGCCGGCCGCTGGCCTGCGCCGCACCCAGCACGCCGGCGCGCAGGTCCGCATCCACGCTCATCTGCCGCCCGGGAATGCTGTCCAGGGTGAAGCGGGCGGCCACTTCGGCAACGCGGTCGCCGCCCTTGGCCACGACGATGAACTGCACCACGCCCAGGACCGCGAATACCACCAGGCCGACAAGCACGTTCGCGCCGACCGCGACCGAGCCGATCGCGTGGATGATCGCGCCGGCCTGCGCGTGCAGCAGGATCATCCGCGTCGAGGCGATGGCAATGGCCAGTCGCAGCAGCGTGGCCACCAGCAGCAGCGCGGGGAAGCTGGAAAAGGCAACCGGGTGGCGCACGTGCAGGGCGGCGGTCAGCAACAGCAGGCTGGCCATGAAGCTGGCAACGATGGCCACGTCCAGACACCACGGCGGCAACGGCGCGACCAGCAGCAGGAGAACGCCGGCGGTAATCGCCGCGGTCATCAGGTAGGCGCGCGGCGGACCGCTGAAGCTTCGGTCAGCTCGGAGCAGGCGCATTGGTCTGGACCATGTCCTGGTGTTCCTGGCGGGTGCGTTGGCGTACTTCCGGACGCCCTTCTTCCTCGTGGGTCTCGCGCCGCGCTTCGGCCACGGTCATGCGCAGGCTGCGCAAGCGCAGGCGCTTGCGCAGCCACAGGTCGGCCAGGGCCAGCGGCAGCAGTGCGGCGGCGGTGGCGGCGAGCTGGCGCAGGCCGGCGTCGGTCAGGCGCAGCAGTTGCTGTGCGGGGTCCAGGCCGGTCGCCGCGGGCAGGGCGGGGAGGCCGTCGGCGGCGAAGTACAGCAGGGCGACCACGCAGACGCCGGCCAGCAGCATGGTCGTGAGCAGCTCGGCGGCCTTGTCCGCGCTGAACATGTTCTTCAGCCCGCGCGCCGGATTGAGCCGGTCAACGCGCAGGCGCAATCCCTCCGAGGCCACCTGCATGCGCGTCTGCGCGAGGCTGGCGATGACGATCAGCAGGGCCGCGGTGGTGGCCACCGCGCCCATCGCGATAGCCAGCACCGGCAGTGCCGCATCCCGAAGCACCGCCATCTCGCCGCTGTCCAGCGCGGCCAGCAACAAGCGCACGTACAGGCCGAGGCTGACAGGGGCAGTCATCAGCATGATCACACTGGCGAGCAACAAGGTGCTGGCCGCCGACAAGGGTGGGCTCCAGGCCAGTTCGCCACGCTTGGCGGCCTCGCGCAGACGTCGGGCGCTGGGGGGCTGGGTCTTGCTGCTCATGTCGGGAATGCGCCGCTGGCCAGCGCGGCCATGAGCTGCAACAGCGTCGGCAGGGCGACATGCAAGGCCAGCAGCACGGCCAGGGCCTTGAGCGCGAGGCCAATGGGAAAGGCGCCCAACTGCGGCATCACCCGGTTCATCGCGCCCACGCCGAGTTCGACGGCGAGCAGTACGCCAACCAGCGGCGCCGCCCAGGCCGCGCCGCGGGCCACCGCGCGCGGAAATGCGGTTTCAGCCAGGCCGCGCCAGTCCCACGCCGCCGCGCCTTGCGCAGTGGGCCACGCCGCCGACGCCTCCAGCAGCGTGCTGCACAGGTTGCGCAGTCCGTCGCCGCTCAACAACAGCAAGGTCAGCAGGTGCGAGAACAATGATTGCCATGGCGTGGCGGACTGGCCGTCGATCGGCGCCATCTCCATCGAGAAGCTGTGGCCGCTGGCCTGGTCGAGCAGCGCGCCGGCGGTGGACACGCAGGCGTAGAGCAGGTTCAACAGGCAGCCGGCGAGCAGGCCGATCGCCGCCTGCGCCAGTACCACGGGTATCCAGTCCGGCGGCCAGGCACGGCGCAGTTGCAGCATGCTGATGGCCAGTATCAGCGGCAGCCGCACCGCGCCGCCGAGCGGGCCGGCAAACGCCAGCGGCAGCATGCTCACGGCCACCGCGGGCGCGACACAGCCCAGCGCGAGGGCGCGCAATGGCAGCTCGGCAAACAGCGCGACGCTCATGGCGCCGGACCGAAGTGGCGCGCGGCGCTGAACAGCAATTGCTGCAGCTGCCGGTGAATCAGGGGCGCGGTGACACAGATGGCCAGGCCCACGGCGATCAGCTTGATCGCGTAGGGCAGGCTCTGGTCCTGCACCTGGAACAGCGTCTGCACGATGGCCACGGCAATGCCGGTTGCCACGGCGACCAGCAGGATCGGCAGCGAGATCCAGAACACCGCCAGCAGGGCCTCGATCAGGAATCCGGTCAAGCCGCTCATGGCAGGTAGCCCAGGATCAGGCTGTGCATCAATCGGGACAGCCCGTCGGAAGCAACCAGCACCAGCAGCTTGAGCGGAATGGCCAGGGTGGCTGGCGACAGCATCACCATGCCCAGGGCCATCAGAATGTTGGCGACCACCAGGTCCACCACCAGCAAGACGATGTAGAGCACGACGCCGATGCGGATGCCGGCCGATATCTCGCCGAGCACGAAGGCGGGCACCAGCACCGACAGCGCGTCGTTCGGCGGTATCTCCGCGTCTGGATCGTGGCGGGCGATGGCATCGCGCACGAACGCGGCTTCGGCTGGGGGTGCGTGGGCGCCGATGAACTCGCGCAGGGGTGTTTCAAAGGCCTCGCGCAGTTCGCCCAGCGTCGGCGGCGGCGCTTGCGTTTGCAGGCGTTGCTCCAGGTCCAGCGCCTCGGCGACCTGGCCGAACACCGGCGCCATCACCACCAGGCTGCCGGCCAGGGCCACGGCACTGATGGTCAGATTGCCGGGCACCTGTTGCAGGCCGAGGGCGCTGCGCAGCAGCAGCAGCACAATGCTGAGCTTGGTGAATGGGGTCAGCATCACCACCAGCAGCGGCAGCGCGCTCACGGCCACCAGCAGGGTGATGGTCTGCAGGTGATCGGGGCTGCTCACGGCGCCGGCGCTCGCGCCACGTGTTCGATCAGCACGCCCAGGCGCCCGCCGATGCGTACCAGTTCGCCACGCGCAAACGGCGTGCCCTCGCAGCGCAGGTCCACCGCGGTGCGCTGCACCGGCAACGGCAACTCCAGGGTCGCGCCGGGCCGCAGCCGCCGCAGATCGTCCAGGTCGAGGCGCAGGCTGGCCAGAACCACGTCGACATCGAGCGCGAGCTGTTCGATCGGGACCAGCGTCGCGTCGGCGGCATCGCCCGGCAGCGGCGGCGGGAGGGAGGACTCGATCATGCAGGTCTTGCCTTCGATCAGGAGCGGGAAATCGTGGAAGCCGCGACGCATGCGCAAGCGCAGGACAGGTTGTTCGTGGATGACGCGCACCAGCGCGCCGGCCGCGACGTGCCGCAACTGCTGCGCGCGCAAGCGGCTCGCACGCAGGCATACCGCGGCGCGCAGCGTGCATCCGGGCAGCGTCCGAGCGCGTTGGTCGGCTTCCCATTGCTGCCATTCCGGCCTGGCGAGCACGCGCTGCACGAAGACCTCGCCGCCCAGCGCCAGATGGCCGAGACGAGCGCCCGGCACGCGACGCGCCTGCAAGGTCAGGGCCGTGCGGCGCCAGCGTGGGCGCAGGCGCACCGATTCGATGTGCAGCGCGGTGCCGAGCAGGCCTTCGGCCACGTCCAGCCAGGGGTTGTCGTTGAGTGCATCGATCAGGCTGCGGACCGGCAACTGCTCGCAGAGCTCGGCCGACAACGACGGGTCCAGCGCTTCCAGGTCCAGGTCGAGACTGCCGCGCCCCAGACCGCTGCTCAGCTGCAGGCGGATGGCTGCGCAGGCGTCCGGCGGTGTCGCCACGCGCAGTTCGTGAAGGTGCCGGCCGGCCTGCACTTGCAGCGCGAAGCCCTGCATGCGTGCCAGCCGCCCCGCGCGCGTGGCGTGGCGTCGCGAGCGATAGGGCAGGTGCGTGCACCAACTCATGCGCCCTGCGGCCAGGTGGCGAACAACTGGTCGAGGCGCTGCCGTGCGGCGTCGTGCAGGCCCTGGCGCAGCGCGTGCAACTGTGCGGTGACGCCGCCGCGCACGATGCCGCTATGGGTTTCGACCACGCAACAGCTGGGCTCCAGCGTGGCGTCGGCGAGCACCGCGATCGGGCAGGCCGAGGCATGCGGGAACGGCGTCTCGGACATCCACCGGCACACGGCATCGAAGTTGCACTCGGCCACGCGTACCGCGATTACCGGCTGTGGTGCGGCGGCGGCCAGGCAGCGTTGCAGTTCCGGCAGCAGCAACTGGCTCGAAGAGGCGGCGAGCAGGCCGGCGTAGCGTTGGTCGAGCAGGGCTGTCAGTTCGGCGCGCAGCGCGGCGGCCGCGCGGGCCAGTGCCGCCGCCAGTGCGACATGGCGCCGCGCCGCCAGCGCCATGCCGGCGCGGTGCCCGCGGCGCAGGGCCCTTGCACGCGACTCGCGGGCCTGGGCACGTGCCCGTTGCGCATCGAGCACGCGCTGCTGTTCCAGCAATTGCCATGCCTGTTCCAGGGCCTGCACGCCATGCCATAGGCCGGGTTCGAGCAGGCCGTCGTCGCACAGGGTCGCTTCGTCCATGCGCAGGATCAGCACGACATCCTCCACAGCCAGCGTGCGCGCGCCACCGCTGCACGCGCCGAACGCGGGTCGATGCCGGCCTCTGCCAGCGCGGGCGCAGCGCTGACCGCATGGGGCAGTCGCAGGGCCAGCCACAGGGTTTCGCAGCGATCACTGCAGCCGATGCGCAGCAGGCACAGGCCCGCCGACGTCATGGCCAGGCGATCCCGTGGGTCCAGCGCCAGCACGTCGTCCCTGGTCGAGCGCGCTGCGGACGTTGTATGACGTTGCAATGCATCCAGCGCATGTCGACCCAGGTGCACGGCAACGGCACTGCGCTCGCTCGCGCCGATGCAGCAGCGCATCCGCGTGGGCATGGCGCAGGCCGCAATCAGTCGGCACAACTTGGCGAAGGCGGGCCGACCGTGGGGAACAGGCGGCAGGCGGCCCGGCGTTCGCGCCAGTTGTGGAAAGCGCGCCAGCAATTGCAGGCTGCACTGGCGCCAGACGCGTTCGTTGGCTGGCGGGCGACGTCGCTCGAGCCAGGAGACGTGCGCCCACTCAGCGGGGCGCAGGCAACAGGGATGCAGGCTCATGGCGCCGGGTCCGTGCGCTGCCCGGTGCTCCCGGCCTGTGGCGGGATCGACACGGCGGGGGACGCGGCGCGCGGCGCAAAGCGACGGGACCTGAAGCGTTCGCGCCAACGCTGCCAGGGCAGGGCAGCGATGCGGTCGGAGAACAGCGCGGCCAGGGCGATCAGGGCCAGCACCGCGGCCAGCAGGAACCAGCCCGCATTGCCGGGGCGCGACGCCGCGTCGGCCAGGGCCAGGTCCGGCGTGACCGGGACCAGCACGATGGCCACGCGGGAAGGGTCCAGGCCGCCGGCGGCTGCAGCAATGAAATTGCGGATCAGCTCGCGCGAAGCGGCCAGGTCATAACTGCTGTGGTAACGCAGCAGTACCGCCGCCGAGATCGGCGCGGGTGGACCGTCTTCCTGGACCGCGCGTGGCAGGCCCAGCTGCACTTCCGCATGCAGCACGCCCTCCAGCCGTTCCAACGCGGCGGACAGTTCGTTGTTGAGGCCGAGCAGCAGCCTGACCTGCTCCTCGCGGGGCGTACTGATGAAGCTCTTCTCGCCAAACAGTTGCGCCAGGGTGGTGCGCGCAGGGCTGGGCAAGCCATACGCATCCACCAGCGCGGCGGCAGCCGGGGCCTGCGCGGCGGGCACGGCGACCTGCCAGCGGCCATCGGGCCGCGGCTCACGCGCGCTGTCGATGCCGTGTTCTTCGAGCACGGCCGTGGCGCGATTGGCATCCGCGGTGCTCGCCTGCTCGAGCAGGGGTGCCTGGCAGGACAGCAGCGGGGGCGCGACAAGCAGCACGGCAAGTAGCGGAAGAGCGCGGCGCATGGCTCAGGTCCTTTGCGTCAGGGTCTGCACCGAGCGCGACAACTCCTCGGCGATGCGCACGCTGAGCTGCACGCGCACGGTGAACTCGCCGACCGCGGCCTGCAGCCGCAACATGTCGGCGGGTTTCGGTGCCGTGCCAGCGAGCGCCGCCAGTTCGCGTACGACGCCCTGATGGGCCTCGACATGGCGGTTCTCGATTCGCGCGAGCAGCGACCCAAGCAGGTCGCCCGCCTCGCGCGGGTGGGCCGGCACGGGTGCGGTCGGCGTCATCGGGCTGGTAGTGGCGGCCAGCAATGCAACAGGTGGCGCGATCATGGCGCCACCTCGGCCAGAAGCACGGCGGCGTCGGCGTTGCCCTCGGCAAACGCGATCAGTCCCAGCATTGCTTCGGCCAGCTGCCGCGCAGTGGGGCTGCCGGCGTTGCGGGCACGGCGCAGCCAGTAACTGGCGGTCACCCCATCGCCCAGCATCAGGTGGCACACGCCCAGCCAGGCCTGGGCGAGTGCGTGATCGGGAGCGCGCTGCAATGCCGCGCGGCAGTGCCGGGCGGCCAGAGCCGGGTCCTGGCTATCGATCTCCAGCAGGGCCAGCCCCAGCCAGGGGCTGGCCCGCTCGGGATAGGCCAGGCGCAGGCTGTCGAACAGGTGTCGCGCGCAGGCATGGCGACGCATGCCGCGGGCGAGGTGGCCCGCGCCGAGCAGTACGCCCAGCAACTGGTCTTCGGCATCGGCGCGGGGTTGCATGTTCAAGCCCTTGCGTGCCGTCAGCGCGTCGCGCGCGCGGTTTCCTTCTGCGCGTCGGTCAGGCCCTGGATCGCAGCGGTGGCCACACTCTGTGCGGTGTTCACCTGTCCCATCGCCTGCTGTACGCGCAGCATCGCGACGTTGCCCTGGTTCTGGCTGGCGCCCATCCCCATCTGCGCCTGCGCCTGATTGAGCAGCATCTCGAAGCGGCGGTTCTGCTGTTCGAGAATCTTGGCCAGGATTTCGGCGACACGTCCCGACGACAGGCCCGAGGACGTGCTGTACGGCGCAATGCCGCCGCCACCGAAGCTGCTGGTGGCGGCATTGAAGCTGACATTGAAGGTCATGTTTGCATCTCCTGTTGCGGTTGGTGGCGCCTGGCCCGGGCGAGGTAGTCGCCGCACACCCGTTGGGCCAGGCGTATGCTCACGGCGAGCATCTGTTGCCGCGCATCGCGGGCGTCGGCGCGGTCGGCGGCGAGCCGCGCGGCGTCAAGCGCGGCCATCACCGCGCGTGCTTGCAGCGGGTCGTCCAGCGCTTGCTGCAGGTCGCATGGGCCCAAGGCAGCGAGCGGGCTGCGCGGTTCAGTAGCAGGGCGCATGGGCGGGATCCGCCTGATAGCGAAGCAGGCGCTTGCCGGCGCGATCGACCAGTTGCACCGAGCATTTGCCCAGCCGCAGCAGCTGCCCATCGGGCAGCGTTGCGCCTTCAAAATAACGACGACTGGAACCGTCGGCGATCCAATGGCCGCGCGGCGTGCTGACCAGGTTCCAGGCCGGCACGCTCAGCGGCAGCACCGCGTCCTGTGCGAGCAGCGTCGGGTCCTGGGCAAAGGCCAGTGCATCGATGCCGCGTATCCGCGACTTCGCTTCGCGTGCCAGCCCCGTGGTGTCCCAGGCCAGGGCATCCAGATACGAGGCCGGGCCGGCGGTGGTGATGCGGTACTTGCCGGGTTGCAACTCCACGACGCGGCTGGCGGCATAGTGTTGCGACAGCAGCTCTTCCAGCTCGCGGACGATGCGTGTGCCGACCGCCACCCTGATCTGCGCGCCGGCGCCGAGCCTCTCGACGCGGGCGACCTGCGCGCGCAGCAGGGCCAGTGCGCGTTCGTCGGCCACGCGGCCGCTGTAGAGCGGACGGCCGCTCGTTGGGTCGAGCGTGCGGCTGACGTCTGGCCAGGCCTTGCCAATCGCGCTTGCCAATGCCGCCGCGGTCGGCTGGCGCCACTTGGTCAGCGCGGGCCACAGGGCGATGCCCGCGCTCAGCAGTGCGGCGCCGCCGAGGACAAGCGCAAGCAGGCGCGGACGATCGCTGCGCAACGAGGGCAGGCGCGGCGCCGACGCGGCGGGCGCGGCTGCGGCATCGTCCGGGGCCGCCGCCATCGCCGCCGGTAGCACCGCTTCGCAGCACAGGCCGGTTTCGGCGGCGTGGAAGACTTCGCCAACGGCCAGGCGTGCGGACTTGCCGACGCGCAGCGGCCGTCCACGCACCTGCACGCCAGGTGCCAAGGCATGCACACGCAGGCGCTCGCCACTCGCTTCCAGCCGCAGGTGCACGGCGGCGATGCCGGGGTCGAGCAGGCGCAGGTCGCATTCGTCGGCCTGGCCCAGGGTCAGGCGCTGCCCATCGGCCAGGGCGACACGTGCGCCATGGTGCAGGCCGTCGAGCACACGCAGGCGTCGTGTGGGTCCATTCATTGCAGGCTCACTCCCGGTTGCGGCGCGCGCGATGCGACCTGCGCGGCCTCGGGCAGGCGCGGGGTGATCATGACGATGCGCTGGAAGCGGTCCTCGCGCGTGCGGCGGCTGCGGAACAGTCTGCCCAGCAGGGGAATGCGCGACAGAAAGGGGATTCGCCGGCGGCTGTTGGATTGCCGCGTCAGGGTGTAGCCGCCGATCAGCAGGCTGTGCCCGTCCTGCACGATGGCCTGGGTGGCGATGGTGTGGTCGTGGATGGTGGGGATGCCATCGACCGCGTTGGCTGCGTCCAGCGAGCCATCCTTGAGGTCGATGGACAGGCGCACGCCCGGCGTGTCATCGGCGCCGATGCTCGGCACCACGCGCAGGCGCAGGCCGGCATCCAGGGTGAACAGTTGCGCGTCGCGTTCGCTGGCCACGCGCACGTTCATGCGTTCGACCGAGGAGATGACCGCCTCGGTGTTGTCCAGGGTGTGTATCTTCGGCTGCGCCTGCACCCGCGCCTTGCCGCTGGCTTCCAGGGCGCGGATCCGCGCGATGAAACCGGTCGACTGCCCGCGTTCCAGATCGATGAACTGCCCATCCTGGCGCGCGGCGCCCAGCGACAGCCAGTCCACGCCCAACCCGGTCTGCGCGTCGCTGGCTATATCGATGATCGTCGCCTCGATTTCCACCGAGCGCTGCGGCACGTCCAGTTCGGCGATGACCTGGCCGATACCGGCCATCAGCGTCGCCGGCGCGCGCACCAGCACGGCATTGGTCTGGCGATGTGCCACGGCCTGGCCGGCGGCCGGATCGGGTGCGGCCGTGACCACGCCCTCGTCGGCCATCATTGACGATGCGGCGTTGGTCGCATGGCTGCCGCTGCCAGCGAGCATGGTTGCCGGCAGGGCCTCGCCCGAGGCTGAGGGCATGCCCTGCAGCAGCTGCGATATCACGCTCGCCACGCCGGGCACGTGCACCGTGCGCTCGCCGTTCTCGTAACTGCTGTCCGAGGCGCGCGCATGCTTGAGCGGGAACACGCGGATCACCATGTCGTTGGCCACGCCCGCCCGGTACGCCATGGATTGACGGCGGCCACTCTCCAGCGCTTCAGCGGCGCTGGCCAGGTAGCGCGCCGGGCCGGAGATGCGCACGATCGATCCGCTCACCGCCAGCGGCAGGTGCGGATTGAGCACGCCCAGCGAGCGCAGCAGCGCGACCGCGTTGCGCCCGCTCAAAGGCGAGACATCGAAACTGCGTGTCTGCGTATCGGTCATCGGGGTGACGTGGATGATGTCGCCATCGCGCCACCATTGCAGGTTGTAGGCATCGACCAGGCGCAGGAAGGCTTCACGCGGGCGCTGGTTGAGCGTGCCGCTGACCGTGCCACGCAGACGCGGCGGCACATCGGCGCGCAGACCACCAGCGCTGATCACTTCACGCAGGACCTCGCCAACGGGGCGATCCAGCCCGTTGATGGTCAACGGCGTGCTGGACCAGGCGTTGGCGGCGAGGGCTGGCGGCGCGACGCAGGCCATCAGCATGACGCTCGTGGCGAACAGGGGAGAAGTCTTGCGCATGGGCAGCGGTGAGGTGGGCGGTGCGGGTGGATGCACAGGTTGCCCGCTGGGTTTCGCACCGGGGTGCTACATGCGTATGGCTCCGCGCGCGCCGCATTCACCGCAGATATGCAGATAAATCGCAGTGCATGCGCGACACGCCGCACGTGTCGCCGGCGGAATACATATATATCCCCACATCAGCATGCCGAGATTCTTAGCTTTCATGCCGCCATGGCCTGTTGCATGGCAGCATGCAAGCTCACGAGGTTGTCGCATGAAGAGTTGTGAATTCGATATCGGCCTTTCAGTGCCACGGATGCGTTCGATCCGGGTGAACGGGATATCCACCTGCTTTCGCCTGGAAGAGATTTACTGGAGGATCCTGGACGACATCGCCAGGCGCGACCACGTTTCCATCAGCGTGCTGGTGTCCAGCTGGGCGCGGCACGTCGACCTGCGCTACGGCGGCGTGCCCAACCTGTCCTCGTACATCCGCATCTGCTGCCTGATGCACATCTGCGGCAAGGCGCAGCGCGCCGCGCGTGATCCGCGCGACGAGCGCGGCCGGGGGTTTACCGACAGCAACTGGCCGGCGCTGCCGCCAGGCGGGTGCTGAGGTGGCCGCGGCCGCTCAGATGGTGGTGCACTGCCGCCAGCGCACCGGCTCTTTCACACCCGGGCGTGGGTTGAGCTGGATGCGCACGGTGCGCAGTTCGGGGTAGCGCTCCACTTCACGGCAGATCAACGGCCAGGCGGCGGCGTCATCGGCTTCGCGGTCCACGGCCAGGGTCAGCCGGGTCAGCCAGATGCCGCGGGTGATACCCGGTGTCTGCGCCAGCGCCTTGGAGACGGCGGCCTGGTAGCGGTCCAGCGTGGCGGGATCCGGGTCGACCGGACGCGTGACGTTGTCGGTGCCCGTGCTGCTGGCGGTCGTTGGCGCGGGGGCGGGCACCGAGGCCGGCGCGGACACCTGCGCGGGAGCGGAAGTGACCGCCGCCTTCGCCGGCACCGGCGCCGGCGGCGTGACGGCCAGCACGGGTGCGTGCTGCTCGGGATGCGAGGACAGATAGCCCAGCCCGACCAGCAGGCCCAGCGTCAGCGAGGCGAGCGCGGCGATGCCGGTATGGCGCTGCGCACGCCGGCGCGCGTCGAGGACGATGCGGTTTTCGGTTTCGGCGGGCAGGTAGGGTTTGAGTACTGGCCAGATGCGGCGGCCGTCGAGGATTTCCACCCCCTGCCGTTCGGCGGCGGCCAGGCCTTCGCGCTGCACCTTGCCCTCGGTGATCAGCACGCCGCCCTGGGCGCCCGCCAGGCGCAGGGCAGTGCCGAGCTCGTTCACCGCGGCCGCGCCGATGCGGTAGGCCCGGCCATGCTTGCACGAAACCATCCACTGCGTACCCTGCGCGCTGCGCATCACGAAATCGCTGCGCGGCGCCCCATTCTCTTCGGCTGGCGTGGTGAGGATCCAGTCACGCTCATCGTGCAGGGCACGGCGCACGATTTCGGAGAAGTCACGCCAATGCAGGCTGGCCAGCGCGGCCAAGCCGGCGCTGGTTTCGTCGCGGCGACGGCGTACCCACCACAGATAAACCGTGGCGGCGGCCCAGACCACGAGCGCCAAGGCGAAGGCAAGAATCCAGGAAAACATGCAGTACCCGAAGATGAAACGCAGCAGCGATCGCGCAGTCTATATCGGCGCGTGGCGGGCAATCATGAGGCGCGATGGCGGGCGCGGTGATGGGCCTGCCCACAAACGAAAGCCCGCCAGTCCGAAGCCGTGAGGGGAGGGAGACAAACGGCGTTCTGATTGGACTGGCGGGCAACGGGAATTGTCGGCAAGTTGATGTTGCTTTGCAACAATCAAGCTGCGGGGCGGCAAACCTACGGCGACTCAGTCGGCGGGGCTGTCCAGCTCGGACTCAGGCTCGGACGGCCCGCGCGCGACCCGCTCGGCTGCGGCCAGGCGGCTGACCTGGCTGCGCAGTTGCGAGACCTGTCGGCGCAGCGCGTCTACTTCCTCGCGCTCCGGCACGTCCAGGCGGCGCAGGGCGCTGCGCAGGCGGTCGTCGAAGGCGCGTTCGATGCGGCCCCAGCCCAGCGCCGCGTTGTCGCGCACCTGGTCGAAGCGGCTCTGCACATCATCGCGTACGTGGTCGGCGCGCTCCTCGGCGCGGCGGCGGCCGTCGCGCTCGACCTCGGCGCCTTCCTGCACCAAGCTGTCGAACAGCCGGCTGCCTTCGGCTTGGGCACGCTGCAGGGCACCGAGCCCGGCCCACCAGACGTGCTGGGCGGACTCGCCCAGGCGCCGCGACCATTGCTCGGCCTGGGCCTGGAAGGCCTCGCCACCGTCGCCGTTGCTGCCGATGTCTCCCTCGACCCCGCTGCCGCGGTGGCGGTTGCGCTGCGCGTTCGGATTTGCACTGGCCATGATTCGACTCCCATCAGCGGCGGATGGTTGGAGCCTAGCGGCGGCCCTGCATCGGCTGGGTGAAGCCGATGGCTGCCGGCTTAACCGAGCTTGTCCCCGAGCACGCGGCGGATTTCCGTTTCGACCATTCCTTTCATCGCCGACAGCAGGAAGCCCAGGGTGGCGGTCACGCGCACCGCGCCGGGCAGCAGCTCGATCGCGCCGTCCACGCCGCTGCCGTTGAACTGCAATGCCTCGCCCTGCCATTGCGAACTCACGCCGAAACGGTCAGCCAGCTTGGCCGCCACTTCCTCAATGGCGGCGCGCGCCTGTTCGGGGGTCTTGCCATGTTCATGGCGGATATCGATCTGGGACATGCCGGCTCCGGCGCAACGGGAAGGCGCGCATTGTGGCGGGGCCGCGGCCCGGCTCCAAGTGCAGCGCGTGCCCGGCGCGGTGGCCGCGCACGCGTGCATGCTTCTGGATGCCGGGGCAACCTGCTAGGCTGCGCCGCGTGCGCGAATTGCAAGTTCACTTCACTCACCGGCAGCAGCCGGACCACCCGCTCAAGCCCGGCGTCCACCGGATCGTGCGCCATGCCTCGGGCAACGTGCGGCTGGTCGAGGACACCCAGGGCGCATTGCTGTTGGCGCAGTTCTGCCTGGACCAGCGCGGCCTTTGGCTGCAGGTGGCCAACGGCATCCGCGGCATCCACGTCAACGGCCGCCCGGTGCGGCGCATGGCGCTGCTGCGGCCGGGCGACGCGGTATATGCCGATGGCGTGGAAATGGTGCTGCGCACGCCACTTGCCGCGCAGGCGCGCATCCCGGCCACGCCCTGTGCCGCGCCGGGTGACCCGCTGATGCTGTTGCGTGGAGTGGGCGGGCGCCATCACGGCCGCAGCTTCACCCTGGACCAGCCGCGCGTGGTCGGCAGCGAGGCCGGCGTCGACATTCTCATTGACGATGCCGCCTTTGCGCCGCGCCATGCGCGCCTGGAGCCACATGACGGCCGCGTGCTGCTGCGCGACCTGGGCTCGCACGAGGGCAGCGTGGTCAACGGGCTGCCGGTGCGCGACTGCTGGCTGCAGCCGGGTGACCAGCTGGTGTTCGATACGCAGCACCGTTTCGTGCTGGAGGTGCCGGTGCAACCGGCCCTGGTCCAGGCCGAGCCAACGCCCGACCTGGCGCCGGTGCGGGGGCAACCACCGGCGGCCGGTGCGGACGCGCCGCCGCGCGCCCGGGTCAGCCGCTGGCCGTGGCTGTTGCTCAGCGCGGTGTTGCTGGCCGCGGTACTGAGCGCGCTGCTGTGGTTCGGCGCGCGCTGAGCGCCTTCCAGCCGCGCCAGCCCAGCAATACGGCAAGCAGTCCGGCGTAGAGCGCCGGCTCGCGGATGTCGGATTTCACCAGCCACCAGAAGTGCAGCACCGCCAGCACGCCGATGGCGTAGACCAGCTTGTGCAGCCGCCCCCAGTTGCGCTTGAGCCGGCGGATCCAGCCCTGGGTCGAAGTGATCGCCAGCGGCACCAGCAACAGCCAGGCCAGGAAGCCGACGGTGAGATAGGGCCGCTTGACGATCTCCTCGAAGATCTGCGTCCAGTAACCGCGCAGGTCCAGCGACAGATAGGCGGCCAGGTGCAGGCTGGCGTAGAAGAAGGCGTACAGCCCGAGCATGCGCCGGAAGCGGATCAGCACCGGCTGCCCGGTCAGTTGCCGCAGCGGGGTGATGGCCAGGGTCAGCAGCAGCAGGCGCAGCGCCCACAGCCCGGTACGGTGTTCGATCTCGGCGACGGGGTCGGCGCCCAGCGCATCGCTGCCGGTCTGCCACACCTGCCAGAACTGCCAGGCCAGCCACAGCGCCGGCGCCAGCGCGGCCAGGTGCAGGCAGACCTTGGCCACAATGACTCCCGTGCTGCTGCGCTGCGGGTTGTTCCGCCGCGCCGCCGCACGCGGCGCGGCGCCCGGTGGGGTCAGAACCATTTCTTCAGGTCCATGCCGGTGTAGAGCGAGGCGACCTGCGCGCCATACCCATTGAAGGGCAGGGTGGGGATGCGTTCGGCGAACAGCTTGCTGGCCGTTCCGGAAATGCGCCGTTCGGTCTTCTGGCTCCAGCGCGGGTGATCCACGGCCGGGTTGACGTTGGAAAAGAAGCCGTACTCGCTGGGCTGCAGCTCATGCCAGGCGGTCTCGGGCATGCGCTCGACGAAGCGGATCTCGACGATGGACTTGATGCTCTTGAAGCCGTACTTCCACGGTACGACCAGGCGCAGCGGCGCTCCGTTCTGCTGCGGCAGCGGCTTGCCGTACAGGCCGGTGGCGAGGAAGGTCAGCGGGTGCATGGCCTCGTCGATGCGCAGGCCTTCCTTGTACGGCCATTCGATCGAACGGTAGCCAATGCCCGGCATCTGCTGCGGATCGGCCAGGGTGGTGAAGGCCACGTACCTGGCCTTGGCGGTGGGCTCGAAGCGCTTGAGCACCGCGGCCAGCGGCACGCCTGTCCACGGGATCACCATCGACCAGCCTTCCACGCAGCGCAGGCGGTAGATGCGCTCTTCCGGGCTGATGCCCTTGAGCAGGTCGTCCAGGGCCAGGGTGCCGGGCTTGGCGCATTCGCCGCCCACCTGCACCGACCACGGCTTCGTGCGCAGGGTCTTGGCCGCGCGTGAGGGATCGGTCTTGCCGGTGCCGAATTCGTAGAAGTTGTTGTAACTGGTGACGTCCTCGTAGCGGGTCAGGGTTTCGCTGGTGCGAAAGCCCTGCTTCGCCTGCTCGGGGGTGATGGTCACCTTGGGCGGGGGCGGCGGGTCGGCCTCGGCGCAGCCGGCCACACCGAGGGCCGGGCCCAGGGCCAGCGCCTGCAGCAGGCGACGGCGGTCGCGGTATACGGCTTCGTCGGTGATCTCATGCGCGGGGATGCGCAGCGCGTCGCGGATCGACATCGTCAGGGCCTGCGGAAGAAGGTCGAGCTTCAGACTGCACCGGCACGCCGGAAGTTTCCAGCCACGCGCGACGATGATCGATGCAACTGCAACTGTTTGTGCGGCCTTCCAAGCCTGGTGCACTGCGGCATACTAAGGGACTGTTTACCCAGGGTGTGACATGACACGCGCGTTCAACTTCAGTGCCGGCCCGGCGACCCTGCCCGAACCGGTATTGCGCCAGGCCCAGGCGGAAATGCTGGAATGGAACAACGTGGGTGCCTCTGTGGTGGAGATCAGTCACCGCAGCGCCGAATTCGTCGCCCTGGCCGCGCGTACCGAGGCCGACCTGCGCCAGCTGCTGTCCGTGCCGGACGACTACGCGGTGCTGTTCCTGTCCGGTGGCGCGACCACCCAGCAGGCGCTGCTGCCACTGAACTTCGCCGCGCCCGGGCAGCGCGTCGACTTCGTCGTCACCGGCCATTGGGGCAACACCGCGATCAAGCAGGCCAAGCCTTACGTGCAGGCGCACGTGGCTGCCGACGGCAAGGCCAATGGCTACCGCGACATCCCCGCGCGCGCTGACTGGCAGCTCTCGCCCGATGCTGCCTATGTCCACATCACCGCCAACGAGACCATCCACGGCGTGGAGTTCCGGGATGCGCCGGACGTGGGCCAGGTGCCGCTGTTCGCCGACTTCAGCTCGTCCATTGCCGCCGAGCCGATCGACATCTCGCGCTACGGCTTGGTCTATGCCGGCGCACAGAAGAACCTGGGCCCGGTCGGCATCTCGGTGGTGATCGTGCGCCGTGACCTGCTCGAACGCGCCGGTCAGCCACGCGCCGACATCTTCAACTACTGCTCGCACGCCGAGCGCGATTCGATGCTCAACACGCCGCCGACCTGGAACTGGTACCTGCTAGGGCTGACCGTGCAGTGGATGCTGGAGCAGGGCGGCGTGGACGAATTCGCGCGCCGCAACGCCGAGAAGGCCGGGCTGGTCTACGCCGCCATCGACAGCTCGGGCGGCTATTACCGCAACGAAGTGGCGCCGGACGTGCGCTCGCGCATGAACATCCCGTTCTTCCTGGCCGATGAGCGCCTGGACGCGCTGTTCGTCAGCGAATCGAAGGCCGCCGGGCTGCTTGCACTGAAAGGCCACAAGGCCGTCGGCGGCATCCGCGCCTCGCTGTACAACGCGATGCCGGTCGCCGGCGCGCAGGCGCTGGTGGCCTTCATGCACGACTTCCGCCAGCGCCACGGCTGATACCGGGGTGCCGCGCATGAGGGCGCGGTGCCGCACGAACCAGGAAATACGAAACGATGGCCGCAAAGCCCAAGAAGATTGCCACCGCCAAGCCTGAGAAGGCGGCCAAGCCGGCACGCAAATCCGCTGCGCCCTCCGCCAAGGCCGCATCCGTACCGGCCCCGCCACCGGCGCTGGCCGATGTGCGCGCCAAGATCGACGAGATCGACCGCAGCATCCAGGCCCTGATCGCCGAGCGCGCGCACTTCGCCCACCAGGTCGGCAAGGCCAAGGGCAAGCTTGCCGCGGCGGTGGACTACTACCGGCCCGAGCGCGAGGCGCAGGTGCTGCGCATGGTGGTGGACCGCAACGAAGGCCCGCTCAGCGACGAAGTGCTGGTGCATGTGTTCCGCGAGATCATGTCCGCCTGCCTGGCGCAGCAGGAGCCGCTGAAGATCGGTTATCTCGGCCCGGAGGGCACCTTCAGCCAGCAGGCCGTGCTCAAGCACTTCGGCCGCTCGGCCGTGGGCCTGCCGATGGCGAGCATCGAGGAAGTGTTCCAGGAAGTGGAAGCGGGCAATGCCGACTTCGGCGTGGTGCCGGTGGAAAACTCCGGCCAGGGCACCATCCAGGTCACGCTGGACATGTTCCTCACCTCGCAGCTGAAGATCTGCGGCGAAGTGGAACTGCGCGTGCACCAATACCTGCTCTCGCGTGGCGGCCGGCTGGAGGATATCGAGCGCATCTACGCGCACCCGCAGTCCTTCGCGCAGACCGCAGGCTGGCTGCGCGCCAACCTGCCCAAGGCCGAGAAGATCGCGGTGTCGTCCAATGCCGAAGGCGCGCGCCGCGCGCGCAACGCCGACGACGCCGCGGCGATCGGCGGCGAGAGCGCCGCGCATGTGTATGGCCTGAAGAAGGTCATCATGAAGTCAATCGAGGATGACGACGACAACACCACGCGCTTCCTGGTGATCGGCCGCAACATCTTCCCGCCGTCGGGGCACGACCGCACCTCGATCCTGGTCTTCATCCACGACAAGCCCGGCGCGCTGTTCGACGTGCTCAGCCCGTTCGCGCGGCATGGCATCAGCATGAACCGCATCGAGTCGCGGCCCTCGCACCAGGCCAAGTGGGAGTACGGCTTCTTCATCGACCTGGCCGGGCATGCCGAGGACGAGGCGATGAAGCGCGCGCTGGCGGAACTGGAATCGCACTCGGCCCAGGTCAAGGTGCTGGGTTCCTACCCGGTCGCCATTCCCTGAGCGCCGCGCAGACAACGCAACAGGAAAGACATGAGCGCAAAGCAAAGCTGGATCGCCGTTCCGGGTACGCCGCTGCGGGGCAGCCTGGCCATTCCCGGCGACAAGTCGGTATCGCACCGCGCGGTGATGTTTGCCGCGCTGGCCGATGGCGTGTCGCGCATCGACGGCTTCCTCGAAGGCGAAGACACCCGTTCAACCGCGGCGATCTTTGCCGAGCTGGGCGTGCGCATCGAAACGCCGTCGGCCTCGCAGCGCATCGTCCATGGTGTCGGCGTCGATGGCTTGAAGGCGCCGGCGCGCGCGCTGGATTGCGGCAACGCCGGCACCGGCATGCGCCTGCTGGCCGGGTTGCTGGCGGCGCAGCCGTTCGACAGCGTGCTGGTTGGCGATGAGTCGCTGTCACGCCGGCCGATGCGCCGGGTCACCGCGCCGTTGGCGCAGATGGGCGCGCGCATCGACACCGAGGCTGACGGCACGCCGCCGCTGCGTATCCATGGCGGGCAGCGCCTGCGCGGGATCGAGTTCGCCTCGCCGGTTGCCAGCGCGCAGGTGAAGTCGGCGGTGTTGCTGGCCGGTCTCTATGCCGAAGGCGAGACCTCGGTGAGCGAGCCGCACCCCACGCGTGACTACACCGAGCGCATGCTGTCGGCGTTCGGCGTGGAGATCGAATTTGCGCCCGGCCGTGCGCGCCTGCGTGGCGGCCAGCGCCTGCGCGCGACCGACATCGCGGTGCCGGCGGATTTCTCCTCCGCCGCCTTCTTCATTGTTGCCGCCAGCATCATTCCCGGTTCGGAAGTGCTGGTGCGCGCGGTGGGCCTCAACCCGCGCCGCACCGGGCTGCTCGCCGCGCTGCGCCTGATGGGCGCGGACATCAGCGAAGAGAACCACGGCGAGCACGGTGGCGAGCCGGTCGCCGACCTGCGCGTGCGTTACGCACCGCTGCACGGCGCCCGGATTCCCGAAGCACTGGTGCCGGACATGATCGACGAGTTTCCGGCGCTGTTTGTCGCGGCTGCGGCCGCGCAAGGGCAGACGATCGTCACTGGTGCGGCGGAGCTGCGGGTCAAGGAATCCGACCGCCTTGGCGCCATGGCTCATGGCCTGCGCACGCTGGGCGTGGTGGTGGACGAGACCGCCGACGGTGCGACCATCCACGGCGGGCCGATAGGCGGTGGCAGCATCGACAGCCATGGCGATCACCGCATCGCGATGGCGTTTGCGATTGCCGGCCAGTTGGCCAGCGACGAGGTTCGGATCGATGACGTGGCCAATGTGGCCACTTCGTTCCCGGGCTTCGACACGCTGGCGCGTACGGCCGGCTTCGCCCTGCGCGCTGGCTGAGCAGCGCGCAGGGCAGGGGCCTCGCGCTTACTGCGCGGCGCGGAAGTCCACCGGCAGCTGCACGGTGGTGGCAACGGCACGGCCATTGCGCATGGCCGGCTCGAAGCGCCAATCGCGCACGGTGGTCAGCACGGCCCGATCCAGCTCGCGGTCGCGCGCGCCACTGCGGTCAACAATCTCGGCGTCGCTGACGCGGCCCTGGGCATCGACCTGCAGGCGCGCGGTCACGCTGCCCTCGACACCAGCGCGCAGGGCACGGGCGGGGTAAGACGGCACCGGATTGGAGGCCAGCGGGCGGGCATCGCGGTTGCGCACGGCCGGTGCCGCCTTCGGCGCGGAGTGGCGGACCATCGCCGCCGGACGCTGGCTGGTGGCCTCCGGCAGCGGCTGTGCAGGCGTGGTGATCTCACTGGTGGTCGGCAACGGCGCGGCCGGTGCGTTCTGCTGGCTGTTGCGAATCCACCACCAAGCCGGGGCCGCGACCAGGGCCAGGATCAGCAACGCCCACAGCCAGGCCGAAGCGCCACTGCGCTCGCGTGCAGGCTCGGTGGCCGCCGCTGCCGGCGGATCGCGGAAGTCGTGGGTATGTGTCGACGTCGTGGACATGGAGACTCCTTCGTCTGGGTGGACGAGGGCAGTCTCGATCGAAATCGCGGCAAAGGGTGTCAGCCCGGAGTGAACGCGGCGGCCGCAGGGCGGGCGAGGTTCAGCTTACTGAGCGGGCTTGAAATCGAAGGGAATTTCGATCGAACCGGCCACGGCGCGACCATCGCGCTGCGCCGGCTGGAAGCGCCAGTTGCGCACGGCTTCCATTGCCGCGCGGTCGAGATCGCGCGAACCGCTGCGTTCGATCAGCGCCACGCCGGCGGGCGCGCCGCTCGCATCGACTTCCACGCGCACGACCACCGTGCCCCTGTCGCCGCGACGCAACGCGGCTGGCGGATAGCGCGGCGGTTGCATGTGACCGGGCATCGGCACGGGCCGGTCACCGGGTGCCAGAGCGGCGCCCGGGGCTGCTTCCGGCAGAGGCGCGGGCGGAGCCGCCGGCGCGGGCGGCGGTGGCGGCGTGGTCTCGATCAAGCGTGCCGAGGTGTCGGCGTCAGCCGAGGGCGCCTTGGCTTCGGGCATGTCACTGGCGGCGTCGTTGCCCGCGGCCAGCGGTTCGGGCAGTGGCGCGATCGGCGCGCCGGGTTGTTCCGCGGGCGCGGTGGCGGGGTCGGCGCGATAGAAGTCGTTCTTGCGTGCCGTGGCCCAGACCAGCAGGAACAGCAGCAGCCCGGCGCCGAAGGCGATGCCGGCGATCTTCAGGGCGTGGCGGGGCAGGCGCCGGACGATGTGCGAGGTGGCGGGGCCGGAAGCGCTGGATCGGGGCACGGGAACACTCGTGGGCGGTTCTGCGCCGATTCTGGCACAGCGGGCCGGGGCGGGCGACGCGCGACGCCGTGACAGGCGATAATCGTGCTCTGTCCCTTCAGATATCGGTCTCATGCTCGATCCGGCCCTGCTACGCCAACAGCCCGCTGAACTCGCCGACCGCCTGCGCAGTACGCGCGGCTTCGCGCTCGACATCACCGCGCTGGAGTCGCTGGAAAGTGAGCGCAAGCGCATCCAGGTCCGCACCCAGGAATTGCAGAACCTGCGCAATTCCCGCTCCAAGGCCATCGGCCAGGCCAAGGGCCGCGGCGAGGACGTGTCGGCGCTGATGGCCGAAGTGGCCGGCTTCGGCGATGAGCTGAAGGCCTCGGAAGTGGCGCTGGAGCGCATTCGCGGCGAACTGGAAGCCATTGCCCTGGGCATTCCCAACCTGCCGCAGGCCGACGTGCCGCTGGGCGAGGACGAATCGCAGAACGTCGAGCAGTCGCGCTGGGGCACTCCGCGCAGCTTCGACTTCGAGGTCAAGGACCACGTCGAACTGGGCGCGCGACATGGCTGGCTCGACGGCGAAACCGCGGCCAAGCTGTCCGGCGCCCGCTTCACCGTGCTGCGCGGACCGGTCGCGCGCCTGCATCGCGCGCTGGCGCAGTTCATGGTCGATCTGCACGCGGGCGAGCATGGCTATGAAGAAACCAACGTCCCGCTGCTGGTCAACGCCGACTCGCTGCGCGGCACCGGGCAGTTGCCGAAGTTCGAGGAAGACCTGTTCCAGACCGCGGTGGGCGATGCACGCCGCTATCTGATCCCGACCTCGGAAGTACCGCTGACCAACATCGTGCGCGACGAGATCATCGAGGCCGAGCGCCTGCCGCTGCGCATGACCGCCCATTCGCTGTGCTTCCGCGCCGAGGCCGGCAGCGGCGGCCGCGACACTCGCGGCATGATTCGCCAGCACCAGTTCGAGAAGGTCGAACTGGTCAGCGTCTGCAAGCCGGAAGACAGCAACGCCGAGCACGAGCGCATGACGCGCTGTGCCGAAGTGGTGCTGGAAAAGCTCGGCCTGCCGTATCGCAAGGTGCTGCTGTGCACGGGCGACATGGGTTTTTCGGCCGCGCGCACGTATGACCTGGAAGTCTGGCTGCCTTCGCAGGGTACGTACCGGGAGATTTCCTCCTGCTCCAACTGCGGCGACTTCCAGGCCCGGCGCATGCAGGCGCGCTGGCGCAACCCGGCCACTGGCAAGCCGGAGCTGGTGCACACCCTCAATGGTTCCGGCGTGGCGGTCGGCCGGGCGATGATTGCGGTGATGGAGAACTACCAGAACGCCGACGGCTCGATCGACGTGCCGGAGGTACTGCGTGGCTACATGGGCGGCGTTGCGCGGATTGGTTGAACCGCATCTCAGCGAGCCCACATCATTCAAAAGAAAACGGACCCGCATCGCGGGTCCGTCCCGTTCCGGCACCGACGGGGAGGGGGCATGCCGGAAACGGAGAAGCTGTCAGGCCGCAGCCGCCACCGGCGCGATCTGCTTGATCGACTCATGCGCCTGCGCCAGCGCATCGACGCGATGCTGCGGCGAATAGGCAATGCCTTCGGCACGCACGAACTCGATGTCCTGCACGCCCATGAACTCAAGCACGTGGCGCAGATACGGCTCCTGGAAATCAATCGGCGAGCCCGTATACAGACCGCCACGCACGCTGGCGATGATCACCCGCTTGCCGCCGGCCAGGCCGACCGGCCCGTTCTCGGTGTAGCGGAAGGTGCGCCCGGCTACCGCGACGCGATCAATCCACGCCTTCAGCGTAGACGGCACCGAGAAGTTGTACATCGGCACACCAATCACCACCACGTCAGCCGCCAGGAACTGCTGCAGCGTGCGCTCGGCGTCGGCCGCCTCTGCCTCGTTGGCCTTGGCCAGGCTCTGGCCGGTCAGGTGCGGGATCGGCTCGCGGTCGAGGTCGCGGTATTCGACTTCCAGGTCCGGGTGCAGGGCGCGCCAGTGCGCCACCACGGCGCTGCTCAGCTCACGGGTGGCCGAGTTGTCGTTGAACGCACTGGAGTCGAGATGGAGCAGTTTCATGGCAGAACCTTTGCTTGGGGCGGCAGGGGCGCCGCGTCGGGGAGCAAAGGTAGATTGTTGCCTTTTTGGGATAAAGGTAGTTAAATGTCACGTATCGTTCTAACAGTGGAATTACCGCCGTGCACGATCTCAATGACCTTTACTACTTCGCGATGGTGGTGGACCACGGCGGTTTCGCCGCGGCCGAGCGCGCGCTCGGCATCCCCAAGTCGCGCCTGAGCCGGCGCATCAGCCAGCTTGAAACCGACCTCGGCGTGCGCCTGCTGCAGCGCTCCACGCGCCGCTTCGCCGTCACCGACGTGGGCATGAGCGTACACCGCCACGCCCAGACCATGCTCGCCGAGGCGCAGGCCGCGCGCGAGGTCGTCGACCGGCTCAGTGCCGAGCCGCGTGGCCTGGTGCGGGTAAGCGTGCCGGTGTCGCTGGCGCAGATCCAGTTGCCGAAGCTGCTGCCCGAATTCCTGGAGAAATACCCCAAGGTCCGGCTGCAACTGAACATCAGCAATCGCCGCGTGGACGTGATCAACGAAGGCTACGACGTCGCCTTGCGTGTGCGCTCGCGCCTGGACGACGACGGCAGCCTGGTCATGCGCAGCTTCGGCCAGGTGCAGGAGCTGCTGGTGGCGAGCCCGAAGTATCTCGACCGCGTCGGCCGGCCGAAGTCGCCCGAGGACATCGCCAGCCACACCACCATGAGCATCAGCGAAGACGAAGTGCACCAGCGCTGGGAATTGCATGGGCCCAACGGCGAAGTGCGCCGCGTGGACCTGCAGCCGCGCCTGGCCGGCTTCGACTTTCCGTTGCTCAAGTCGATGGCCAAGGACGGGTTCGGTATCACCATGCTGCCCGAGACCGTGTGCGCCGAAGCGGTGCGCAGCGGCGAGCTGGAAGTGGTGCTGCCGGACTGGACGCTGCCGCAGGGCATCTGCCACGCCGTGTTCGCGTCGCGTCGTGGCCTGTTGCCGGCGGTGCGCGTGTTCATCGACTTCCTCGCCGAGCGCCTGCCGCGCGAGATCGAGCGTTCGCGCCTGGACTGCGGCGGCGACTGCAGCAAGCTCGCCGAGAAGATCAAGCGCGTACAGCAGCCGGCGCTGGTGGCCGAAGCCGGTTAAGTGGCGCGTGCCGGGCGCGCATTGCGCCGGGCTCATGCGAGAATGCGCGCCGGCCCGCGAACGCGGTGCCGGCGTTGGACCCCGCGCAAGGCGGGGTCTGCAAGCTACGGAGAGATGGCCGAGCGGTTTAAGGCACCGGTCTTGAAAACCGGCGAAGGGTCAAACCTTCCGTGGGTTCGAATCCCACTCTCTCCGCCACGATTCTTCGTCCGCGTGACAGGTCCGGGGCCGCGAAGCGCCCATGGCGTAGACGACTGCCCACGCCGCATATGGCACCACGCCACAAGCTCACCAGGGCCATCCGTGGCGACGAGATCCCGCCTCAGCGCAGCAGGAAAACCCCTGCCGCCGCTGAAAGCACCATCACATACAGCACGCACATGCCGATCTTGATCGGCTTTTCCCAGTGTCGAATCAGATCCACGGTGTGTCCCCGACAGCGTCCCCTTTTGTGAGGCTAATCACCTTTTTTCCGGAATTCCAGTAGGGAGTTTCCCGAGGCTCGCGTAGGGCCGCTGCCGGCGCAAGACCCCTGCTGGAATGCTGAAATCCGTCCGCGGAAGCGCCAATTGCTGGTGCCGGGGCCCTGGCGTCCCCATGCTGGAAGCAGCCCCCACAGGAACGCCGCATGATTCCCCTTTCCGTCCTCGACCTGGCCCCCGTCTGCGAAGGCAGCGAGCCGTCCGGCGCCTTCGCCCACATGCTCGACCTGGCCCAGCACGCCGAGCAGTGGGGTTACCACCGCTACTGGCTGGCCGAGCACCACAACATGCCCGGCATCGCCAGCGCGGCCACGGCGGTGCTGATCGGCCATGTCGCCGGCGGCACCCGGACGATCCGGGTCGGGGCCGGCGGCATCATGCTGCCCAACCACGCGCCGCTGCAGGTGGCCGAGCAGTTCGGCACCCTGGCCGCGCTGTACCCCGGTCGGATCGACCTGGGCCTGGGCCGCGCCCCGGGGACCGACCAGGCCACCGCCCGCGCGCTGCGCCGCTACTTCGACAGCGCCGACCAGTTCCCGCAGGACGTGGCCGAGCTGCTGCGCTACTTCCAGCCGGCGGTGCCGGGTCAGCTGGTGCAGGCGGTGCCGGGCGCCGGCATCGACGTGCCGGTGTGGCTGCTGGGCTCCAGCCTGTTCAGTGCGCGGCTGGCCGCGGCGATGGGCTTGCCGTTCGCCTTTGCCTCGCATTTCGCGCCCGACGCCATGGACGAAGCGCTGGCCGTGTACCGCCGCGACTTCATGCCCTCCGAGCGGCTCAAGGCGCCGTACGCCATTCTCGCCTTGAACGTCGTGGCCGCCGGCTCGGAAGCCGAGGCGCGTCGACTGTTCACCAGCCAGCAGCAGAGTTTCGTCAACCTGCGTCGCGGCCGGCCCGGCCGGATTCCGCCGCCGCTGGATGACATCGAAGCGTTCTGGCAGCCGCACGAAAAGGCTGGCGTCGAGCGCGCGCTGGCGTGCGCGGTGCTGGGCGATGTGCAGGCGGTGGGCGAGGGCATGGCAGCCTTCGTCGAACGCCACCGCCCGGATGAGTTGCTGCTTACGGCCAACATCTACGATCACACCGCGCGTTTGCGCTCGTTCGAGCTGGCGGCGCAGGCCTGGCGCTCGCGCCAGGGCGGCTGAGGCGGCGTCGCGGCGGCGACGGTTCACGTGGTTTTGCGCGTGGATCGGCTCGAATGAGCCATCCATATCAGGAGTCAATACATGAGCCGTCGCCAGGACGATATCCGCCAGTTGGCCGAGCTGTTGCGCGGCATTGAAGTGGCGATGTTCACCACCGTGGCCGCCGATGGACGCCTCGTCAGCCGGCCGCTGGGAACGCAGGAAGTGGAGTTCGATGGCGACCTGTGGTTTGCCACCGCTGCCGACAGCCCGAAGGTGGCCGAGATCACGGCCAATCCCCGGGTGAACGTCGCCTACGCCGCACCCGAGCGCAATACCTACGTCTCGGTGGCCGGTATTGCGCGCATCGTGGATGACCGGGCCAAGGTCGAGCAGTTGTGGTCGCCGGCGATGCAGGTGTTCTTCCCCGGTGGCAAGGACGACCCGCAACTGCGGCTGATCCACGTGCGTGCCGAGTCGGCCGAGTACTGGAACAGCCCTGCCGGCTTGCTCGGCGCCGCGCTGGAGTTCGTGCTTGGTGCGGTGGACGAAGAGCCTGGTGTGCTTACCGAGAATGGCGTGGTGGATCTGCGCCGCGGCGTGTAGGCGTGACTTGTAGGAGCGGCTCGTAGGAGCGGCTTGTAGGAGCGGCTTCAGCCGCGACGAGCGAAGAAGCCGTCTGTCAGGTCACGGTCGCGGCTGAAGCCGCTCCTACAGTGCACGCATCAGGCATCGGCACGAGGCATCCGGCACCGGTCATCCGCCATCAGGTGTGCGGCATCCGGCACCGCATTCGGCGTAAGGCATCGGCATCCGGCAGGCAGCTGGGCCCATTGTAGGAGGGGCTTCAGCCCCGACAAGCGACAGTCCCTGGCCCTCGCCGGCATTAAGTCAGCTTCGCCCACCAATGCTGCAACAACTCCACCAGCTGGTCGGAGGTCACGCCCAGAACCACGATCGAGCCAATCGTCGCCACCCAGCACAGCAGCAGCAACCCGCCATCTCGTTCCAGCAAGGCCAACGCGAAAAACAGCAGGATCACGCCGAACAGATAGTTGGTGAACGGGATCGGCAGCGACAGCAGCAGCCCGGTCACGATCAGCATCAGCCCGGTGAACGCCTGTGCCGGCAGGCTGTCGAGCAACCACGCCAGGCGCGGCTTGAGCAGGCGGTCGAGCCAGCGCAGCAGCGGCGCGATCTTGCCGACGAAACGCTGACCAGTACCACGGCGCGGGCCACGGCGGCCGATGAAGGCAGGCAGCCAGGGCCGGCGCAGGCCCAACACCATCTGCACGCCGATCAGCACGGTGAGCGGGCCGCTGACCGCGCCTCCCAGGCCGGGAATCGGAATGAAGGCTGGCAGGATCGCCACAAACAGGAACACGCCAAACGCACTCTGCTGCAGGTCGCCCAGGATGTGGCGCAGGCTCAGCAGTTCGGCCGGATCGCCATGCTGGAAAGTGGACAACAGGGTGCGGATGCCCTCATTGCGGTAGGGCGCCGGGCCGCTGGCCGCGCTGGCGTCATCCGACGGTGTCATCAGCTTCCTCTTCGGTCAGCCGGCGCAGCAGCAGCTTGTCGATGCGCGCCCCGTCCAGGTCGATGACCTCGATGCGCCAGCCCGCCCAGTCGAAGTATTCGCCGACATTGGGGATGCGGCCGAAGTAGTAGATGCACAGGCCGGCGAGGGTGTGGTAGTCGCCGTCCTGCGCGTCGGGCAGTTCGGCGCCGCCGAGCACGTCGCGCAGTTCCTCGACCGGCAGCGAGCCATCGATCAGCAGCGAGCCATCCTCGCGGCTGACCACCAGCGCATCCTCGTCGGCGTTTTCCACCGCCTGCAGGCGCCCGACCACCGCGCCCATCAGGTCGCTGATGGTGACCAGGCCCTGGATTTCGCCGTACTCGTCCACCACCAGCGCCATGGACTGCTGTTCCTCGCGGAATATCTCCAGCAGCTTCATCGCGTGAGTGGACTCGGACACGAACAAGGTCTCGCGCAACTGCTGGAACAGCTGCGGGTTGGCCGGATCGAAGTGGGTGACCAGCGACTTCACTTCGAGGATGCCGGCGATGTCCTGGTCGTTGCCGCGATACACCGGGTAGCGCGAGAACTCATGCTCGCGCATCGTGCCCAGGTTGCGCTCGGCCGAGGCAGTGGTGTCCAGCCAGGCGATGCGGTTGCGCGGCGTCATCAGGCTGGCCGCGGTGCGGTCGCCCAGGCGCATCACGCGATTCATCATGTCGCGCTCGTGCTGATCGATCACGCCCTGCTCGTGGCTTTCGGCCACCAGCAGGCGGATCTCCTCTTCGGTGACCGCTGCCGACTGGTCCTTGCCCAGACCGAACAGGCGCAGCACCAGGCGGGTGCTACGGGCCAGCACCCACACGAACGGCGCGGCGATGCGCGCCAGCCAGGCCATCGGCAGGGCGACCGCGCTGGCGATGCTTTCCGAGCGGGTCAGGGCCAGGCGCTTGGGCACCAGCTCGCCGAAGATCAGGGTGACGAAGGTGATGGCCACCACCGCCAGGGTCTGCCCGATGCGCGCCGACCACGGCGCCAGCAGCGGGATCGCGTCCTGCAGCCACAGGCCGATCGCCGTGCCGATGGCCTCGCCGCCGAACAGGCCGGTGAGGATGCCGATCGAGGTGATGCCGATCTGCACCGTGGACAGGAAATGCTCGGGGTTCTCGGCCAGGTCCAGGGCCTTGGCCGAACTGCGGCTGGTCTGCGCCAGCTGTCGCAGGCGCGGCTTGCGCGAGGTCATCAACGACATTTCCGACAGGGCGAAGAAGCCGTTGAGCGCGATCAGCGCCAGCACGATGATGATTTCAAGCACGGGCATCCTCCCCGCTGGTGGAAAGGGAAGGGCTCATGCTGCGGAAGGCGGAGGCGCCGGGGGGCGGGGCCGCCTTGGGGGGATAAGGGTCGTCGTCCATAGGCTGCGCCTGCGAAGGCGCCCGGGCATGTTAACAAAGCCCGGGGAGAAACCGTGAACGCCGCTGGCCCGGCGTGGCTTTGCGGCCGCGGGAGGCGGCTGCCGCGTTCGGGAATACCCAGTCGGGTCATCAACCGGTCATAATTCCGCAGGTTGCCGTCCCTCCCGCGACGGCTGGATGTCCCCTCTCCATGTTCTCCCTTCAGACGATCTTCGGCTCGGGCAAGCAGTTCTACACGCTCCTCGACGAGGCCGCCGAGGCCGCCTACGACAGCACCAAGGCCCTGCACGCGATGATGCGCGAGGCCGACCGCCAGCCGGCGCTGGACGCCTTCAAGCTGGCCCGCCTGCGCGAGCGCGCCGCCTCGGGCAAGATCGGCCAGGCCCTGGTCGACAGCTTCATGACGCCGATCGAGCGCGAGGACATCGAGGCCCTGGGCTCGGCGCTGTACAAGATTCCCAAGCAGGTCGAGAAGTTCGCCGACCGCTATTCGCTGGCCACCCAGCACCTGGCGCATATCGACTTCGCCCCGCGCGCGGCGATGCTCGAGCAGGCCGCCGGGGTGGTGGTGGAAATGGTGCGCGAGCTGCCGCGCATGAACATCGACCGCATGACCGCGCTCAACGACAAGTTGCGGACGATCGAGAACGAGGCCGACCGGCTGATGCTGGAGCTGTACCGCGACATCTATTCCGGCCGCCTGGACAACCTGCAGATGTTCCTGCTCAAGGAGTTCTTCGAGATCCTGGAAAAGGCCATCGACCGCTGCCGCGAGGCCGGTGTGGTGGTGTACCAGATCGTCCTGAAGAACAGTTGAGAGCGCCCGCGTGCTTACCCTGGTCATAGTGGTGGTGCTCGCCGCGCTCGTCTTCGAGTTCATCAACGGCTTCCACGACACCGCCAATTCCATCGCCACCGTGGTGGCCACCAAGGTGCTCTCGCCCGGCTGGGCGGTGATGCTGGCTGCCGGCATGAACCTGATCGGCGCGCTCACCGGCACCGCGGTGGCGCTGACGATCGCGTCGGGCCTGCTCAACACCGGCGTGGTCGATGTCACCCCGCAGGTGGTGCTGTGCGCGCTGCTCGGCGGCATCATCTGGAACCTGATCACCTGGTGGAAGGGCCTGCCGTCCTCGTCCTCGCATGCCTTGATCGGCGGCCTGTGCGGCGCCGGCCTGGCCGCTGCGCACAACAACTGGGATGCGCTGATCTGGTCGCAGAGCGTCGGCGACTGGGCCAAGAACAAGGGCCTGCTGTGGAAGGTCTTCGTGCCGATGGTGACCTCGCCGGTGGCCGGCTTCCTGCTCGGCATCGTGGTGATGGTGCTGCTGTGGGCGATCATCGCCGGCATCGCCAAGCTGCCGGGCCCGCTGGGCCGGCTGGCGCGGCCGCGCTGGGTCAATGCGTTCTTCGGCAAGGCACAGATCGCCTCGGCCGCGTACATGGGTTATGCCCACGGCCACAATGACGCGCAGAAGACCATGGGCATCATCGCGATGACCCTGATCGGCGCCGAGTCGACTGGTGCGCTGGACAACCTGCCGGGCTGGCTGGCGTTCCTGCATCCGGGCACCGGCGATCAGCCGATCGCGCTGTGGATCGTGCTGACCTGCGCGGTGGTGATGGCGGCGGGCACGGCCTCGGGTGGCTGGAAGATCATCAAGACCCTCGGCCACAAGATGGTCAAGCTGCACCCGATCCACGGCTTTGCCGCCGAAACCAGCTCGGCGACCATCCTGACCCTGGCTGCGCACTTCGGCATGCCGGTCTCCACCACCCACAGCATCTCCACCGCGATCATGGGCGTGGGCTTTGCCAAGAACCCGCGCTCGCTGCGCCTGGGCGTGATCGAACGCATCATCTGGGCCTGGATCCTGACGATCCCGGCCGCTGGCGCGGTGGCGTATCTGATGCTGGAGTTGTTCCGCTTGCTGGGCTGGGCTTAAGGCCGGGACCCGGAAACGGGGACCGGCGACCCGGAAAAGCAAAGGCCACCCAATGGGTGGCCTTTTGTTTCCGAACGCCGATGCAATGCAGCGCCGTGAACCATCGGTCCCGGTTCCCCGGTCCCGACACCTCACACCTCCAGCGACGCCAGATCCCCCTTCGCCTCTAGCCACTGCTTGCGGTCGCCGGCACGCTTCTTTGCCAGTAGCATGTCCATCAGCGAGCGGGTCTGCTCGCCGTCGTCCACGGTCAGCTGCACCAGGCGGCGGGTGTCGGGGTGGATGGTGGATTCCCGCAGCTGCTGCGGATTCATCTCGCCCAGGCCCTTGAAGCGGGTCACGCTGACCTGGCCCTTGATCTTGTCGCGGGCGATCTTGTCCAGCAGCGTCGTCTTCTCTTCCTCGTCCAGCGCGTAGAACACCTGCTTGCCCACGTCCACGCGGAACAGCGGCGGCATCGCCACGAAGACGTGACCGGCGGCGACCAGCGCCGGGAAATGCTTGAGGAACAGCGCCGTCAGCAGAGTGGCGATGTGCAGGCCGTCGGAGTCGGCGTCGGCCAGGATCACCACCTTGCCGTAGCGCAGGCCGTCGATCTCGTCCTTGCCAGGATCACAACCAATGGCGATGGCCAGGTTGTGCACTTCTTCCGAGCCGAGCACGCTGCCCGAGGACACTTCCCAGGTGTTGAGGATCTTGCCGCGCAGCGGCAGGATCGCCTGGAAATCCTTGTCACGCGCCTGCTTGGCCGAACCGCCGGCCGAGTCGCCTTCCACCAGGAACAGCTCGGTGCGCGACAGGTCCTGGCTGATGCAGTCGGCCAGCTTGCCGGGCAGGGCCGGGCCCTGCGTCACCTTCTTGCGGACAATCTGCTTTTCGGTCTTCAGGCGCGCGCTGGCACGCTCGATGGCGATCTGCGCGATCTTCTCGCCGATCTCCACGTTCTGGTTGAGCCACAGGCTGAAGGCGTCGTGCGCGGCGCCCTCGATGAAACCGGCGGCCTGGCGCGAGGACAGCCGCTCCTTGGTCTGCCCGGAAAACTGCGGGTCGCCCATCTTCAGCGACAGCACGAAGGCCACGCGATCCCACACGTCTTCGGGAGCCAGCTTGACCCCGCGCGGCAGCAGGCTGCGGAAGTCGCAGAACTCGCGCAGCGCATCGGTCAGGCCCGAACGCAGGCCGTTGACGTGAGTGCCATGCTGGGCGGTGGGAATCAGGTTGACGTAGCTCTCCTGCACCAGCTCGCCTTCGGCCACCCAGGCCGCGGCCCAGTCCACCACCTCGGTGTCCTTCTTCAGGCTGCCGACGAACAGATCGGCCGGCAGCAGTTCGCGCCCGGCCAGCTCACCCTTCAGGTAGTCGCGCAGGCCATCCTCGTAGTACCAGCTGTCCTGCTCGCCGGTGGCCTCGTCCAGCAGTTTCACCGTCAGGCCCGGGCACAGCACGGCCTTGGCGCGCAGCAGGTGACGCAGCGCGCGCACGTTGAACTTGGGCGTGTCGAAATACTTCGGGTCAGGCCAGAAGCGCACGCGGGTGCCGGTGTTCTTCTTGCCCACCGTGCCGACCACTTCCAGCGGACTGGCGCGGTCGCCGTCGCGGAAGGTGATGCGGTGCTCGCTGCCATCGCGGCGGATATGCACCTCGACCAGCTTGGACAGCGCGTTGACCACGCTCACGCCCACGCCGTGCAGGCCGCCGGAGAAGGTGTAGTTGCGGTTGTTGAACTTGCCGCCGGCGTGCAGGCGGGTGAGGATCAATTCCACGCCGGGAATCTTCTCTTCCGGATGGATGTCCACCGGCATGCCGCGGCCGTCGTCGGACACCTCGCAGCTGCCGTCCTTGTACAGCGTGACTTCGACAGTGCGGGCGTGCCCGGCCAGGGCTTCGTCCACGGAATTGTCGACCACTTCCTGCGCCAGATGGTTCGGGCGGGCGGTGTCGGTATACATGCCCGGCCGGCGCTTGACCGGGTCCAAGCCGGAGAGGACTTCGATATCGGCGGCGTTGTAGCGGGTGTTCATGCAGCTCGCGATGACCTGAGACGACGCGCAAGTGTGCGGGCTGGGCCGGCTTTTTGCACGCGGCGGCGGTGCGTTCAGTCCGCGGCCGGGCGCGCGCGGCTAGCCTGTGCATGGCAACACGCTTGCAAACCGTGACCTCCGGCGCCATCTGGTGTCGGGACGGCAAGTCGAGAAGGAGGATTGACCATGAAGACCCGACACATTCTGATGCTGGCCACCGGCCTCGCCGCGCTGGCCGCCATCCCGCTGGCCCTGGCCCAGCAGAAGGGCGGCGCCACCGAGGCCACCGGCGCGGCGGCCCAGCAGTCCGCCGACGCCCAGGCGCAGGCCGAGTCCGACGCGCGCGCCCAGCGCCGCGCCGCCGCCGCCGCGCAGAAGGAGCAGGCGATCAAGCAGGGCAAGTTGGACAAGGGCGCCAAGGAAGAGGAAGAGGAAAAGCCGCTGCGCTGATCGGCCGCAGTCGTCTTGCACACGCCCCGGCGCAGGCCGGGGCGTTTGTTTTTTCGCCGGGAACGCCGCGCTCCGCAACGCCACCCTTGGGCAAAGCGCCGGCAACCTGTAAACTATGGCTTTCCGGGAGGCCTAGAGCCATGACCCCCCTGATCTTCGTAACCGGCGGCGTAGTGTCCTCGCTTGGCAAGGGCATCGCCGCCGCTTCGCTTGCGTCCATCCTCGAAGCACGTGGCCTGACGGTCACGATGATGAAGCTGGACCCCTACATCAACGTCGACCCGGGCACGATGAGCCCGTTCCAGCACGGCGAGGTGTACGTCACCGACGACGGCGCCGAGACCGACCTGGACCTGGGCCACTACGAGCGCTTCGTGCGCACCCGCCTGTCGCGCAAGAATTCGGTCACCACCGGCCGCATCTACGAGAACGTGATCCGCAAGGAGCGCCGCGGCGACTATCTCGGTGCCACGGTGCAGGTGATCCCGCACATCACCGATGAAATCCGCCGCTGCATCGACGAGGCCACCGCCGGCTTCGACGTGGCGCTGGTGGAGATTGGCGGCACGGTCGGCGATATCGAATCGCTGCCGTTCCTGGAGGCGATCCGCCAGGTCCGCACCGAACGGGGCGCCGAGAAGGCGATGTTCATGCACCTGACCCTGGTGCCGTACATCGCCGCGGCCGGCGAGCTGAAGACCAAGCCGACCCAGCATTCGGTCAAGGAACTGCGCTCGATCGGCATCCAGCCGGACGTGTTGCTGTGCCGGTCCGAGCAGGCGATTCCGGATTCGGAGCGGCGCAAGATCGCGCTGTTCACCAACGTTTCCGAGCGCGCGGTGATCAGCGCCGCGGACATCGACGTGCTCTACGGCATGCCGCTGGAGCTGCACCGCCAGGGTCTGGACGAGATCGTCATCGATCAGTTCAAGCTGCGCGACAAGGCCGGCCCGGCCGACTTGTCCGAATGGGCGGCGGTGGTCGATGCGGTCAAGCATCCGCTGGACGAGGTGACCATTGCGGTCGTCGGCAAGTACGTCGATCACCAGGATGCCTACAAGTCCGTGGGCGAGGCGCTCAAGCACGGCGGGCTGCGCCAGCGCACCAAGGTCAACCTGAAGTGGCTGGAAGCGCAGGACCTGGAAGGCACGGACATGCGCGCGCTGGATGATGTCGACGGCATCCTGGTGCCGGGCGGCTTCGGTGACCGCGGCTTTGAAGGCAAGGTGCAGACCTCGCGCTACGCGCGGCAGACCGGGGTGCCGTACTTCGGCATCTGCTACGGCATGCAGGCGGCGGTGGTGGACTTCGCCCGCCACGTGGCCGGGCTGGAAGGCGCCAACAGCACCGAGAACGACCGCCAGTCGCCGAATCCGGTGATCGGCCTGATCACCGAATGGCGCACCGCCAGCGGCGATGTGGAAAAGCGCGACGAGAAGTCCGACCTGGGTGGCACCATGCGCCTGGGCCTGCAGGAACAGCGCCTCAAGCCGGCCACGCTGGCGCGCGAGCTGTATGGCAAGGACGTGGTCGCCGAGCGCCACCGCCACCGCTATGAGTTCAACAACCGCTACCGTACCCAGCTGGAAGACGCCGGGCTGGTGATCGCGGCCAAGTCGATGGACGACACGCTGGTGGAGATGGTGGAGCTGCCGCGCGAGACGCACCCGTGGTTCCTGGCCTGCCAGGCACACCCGGAGTTCCTGTCGACGCCGCGCGACGGGCATCCGCTGTTCATTGGCTTCATCCGCGCGGCGCGTGAGCGCAAGGCCGGGGGCAAGCTGTTGAAGGAAGCCCGGGCCTGACCCATGTAGTCCCTGTCCCGCGCGGCGGGACGGGGTGGCGACCGGCGTGCCGGCGCGACCTTTCCGAATTCCCAGGAGTGTCGAAATGAAACTGTGCGGTTTCGAGGTGGGGCTGGAGCAGCCCCTGTTCCTGATCGCGGGCCCGTGCGTGGTCGAGTCGATGCAGCTGCAGCTGGACGTGGCCGGCCGATTGAAGGAGATCACCGGCAAGCTGGGCATGAACTTCATCTTCAAGTCCAGTTTCGACAAGGCCAACCGTACTTCGGGCAACAGTTTCCGCGGCCCGGGGCTGGAGGAAGGGTTGAAGGTGCTGGCGGAAGTGAAGAAGCAGATCGGGGTGCCGGTGCTGACGGACGTGCACGAGTACACGCCGATGAACGAGGTCGCGGCGGTGGTCGACGTGCTGCAGACGCCGGCGTTCCTGGTGCGGCAGACCGATTTCATCCGCAATGTGTGTTCGGCGGGCAAGCCGGTGAACATCAAGAAGGGCCAGTTCCTGTCGCCGTGGGACATGAAGCCGGTGGTGGAGAAGGCAAAGTCGACCGGCAACCAGGACATCATGGTCTGCGAGCGCGGCGCTTCGTTTGGCTACAACAATCTGGTCAGCGACATGCGTTCGTTGAGCGTGATGCGCGAGACCGGCTGTCCGGTGGTGTTCGATGCGACGCATTCGGTGCAGTTGCCGGGCGGGCAGGGCACCAGTTCCGGCGGTCAGCGCGAGTTCGTGCCGGTGCTGGCGCGGGCGGCGGTGGCGGTGGGGGTGGCGGGATTGTTCGCCGAGACCCATCCGGATCCAAGCAAGGCGCTGTCGGACGGGCCCAATGCCTGGCCGCTGGACAAGATGGAGGCGCTGCTGGAAACGCTGCTGGCGCTGGACAACATCACCAAGAAGCACGGATTCATCGAATCCACGCTGTGAGCAGGACGGCCGCCACGAGGCGGCCGTTTTGTTTTCTGGGATGTTCGGTGTCTTTGCGCGCGGCGCCTCCGTATTGCGCGCGGCGGGCGGGGGGCAGCCCCTATCGGGACACGCCAAATACCGCATCCGTGCGGGGCTCGTAGGGCGACGTCCATGTCGCCCTACGGTCCCGATAGGGGCTGCCCCCCGCCCACCCCCAGCATCCCGATGCGAGCGGATCGAAGATCAACAGCGCAAGCCCTGTGCTTTTGATCTTCTGCCGCTGTCGGGATCCGTCGGGGCGTCCGGGGCGATGCCCTGGCGGGGGCGTAGGGCGACATGGATGTCGCCCTACGAGCCCCGCATGGATGCAGTTTTTGGCGTCCCCCGCCAGGGCATCGCCCCGGGCGCCCGCGCGATGGCAACAAAAACGCCGGCACTTCGCGCAGAAGCCACCGCAAGGGACGCAGGCACCAAGCGCAGAAGCCAAAACACCGCAAGGGATGGTTGCGAGTGCACCGGTCTTCTCCCATCGCCCCCCACATTCACTACAATGCCGAGGCTGTTCCGGCGCCCGCGGCCGCGTGCCCGGGTGAACCCCATCAATCGCCGCGCCTGCGCGGCGCTGCAGATCGCCAGGACCCCATGACCCAGATTGCCAAGATCCACGCCCGCGAAATCCTCGACTCCCGCGGCAACCCGACCCTGGAAGCGGAAGTCACCCTCGCAGACGGTTCGTTCGGCCGCGCCGCCGTGCCCTCGGGTGCCTCCACCGGCACCAAGGAAGCCGTGGAACTGCGCGACGGCGACAAGACCCGCTACCTCGGCAAGGGCGTGCGCAAGGCCGTGGACAACGTCAACGGCACCATCGCCAGCTCCCTGCTGGCCTTCGACGCCGCAGACCAGCAGGGCCTGGACCGCCGCCTGATCGACCTGGATGGCACCGAGAACAAGGGCCGCCTTGGCGCCAATGCGCTGCTCGGCGTTTCCCTGGCCGCCGCCCATGCCGTGGCCGCCTCGCGCAAGCAGCCGCTGTGGCAGTACCTGACCACCATCGCCGAGTCCGATGTGTCGCTGCCGGTGCCGATGATGAACATCATCAACGGCGGCGCCCACGCCGACAACAATGTCGACTTCCAGGAATTCATGGTCCTGCCGGTCGGCTTCGGTTCGTTCTCCGAGGCGCTGCGCGCCGGCACGGAAATCTTCCATTCGCTCAAGTCCGTGCTCAAGGGTCATGGCCTGAGCACCGCGGTCGGCGACGAAGGCGGCTTTGCGCCGGACTTCCGCAGCAATGTCGAAGCCCTCGATACCATCCTCGAAGCCATCGGCAAGGCCGGCTACACCGCCGGCGAGGACGTGCTGCTGGGCCTGGACGTGGCCTCCAGCGAGTTCTACGACAATGGCAAGTACAACCTGGTCGGCGAGAACAAGCGCCTGACCTCCGAGCAGTTCGTCGACTTCCTCGCCGACTGGACCGCGCAATACCCGATCATCTCCATCGAAGACGGCCTGGCCGAGGACGACTGGGCTGGCTGGAAGCTGCTGACCGAGCGCGTGGGCAAGAAGGTGCAGCTGGTCGGCGACGACCTGTTCGTGACCAATCCGCGCATCTTCAAGCAGGGCATCGAGTCGGGCACCGCCAACGCGATCCTGATCAAGGTCAACCAGATCGGCACGCTCACCGAAACCCTCGAAGCCATCGCCATGGCGCACCACGCCAACTACGCGGCGATCGTCTCGCACCGTTCCGGCGAGACCGAGGACACCACCATCGCCGACATCGCCGTGGCCACCACCGCCACCCAGATCAAGACCGGCTCGCTGTGCCGCAGCGACCGCGTGGCCAAGTACAACCAGCTGCTGCGGATCGAGGAAGCCCTGGGGGCCGGCGCGCGCTATGCCGGTCGCAACGCCTTCGTCTCGGTCAAGCCCTGATCGATGCGCAACTGGCGCTGGCTACTGCTGGTGCTGGCGGTACTGCTGGCTTGGCTGCAGTACCGCTTCTGGTTTGGTCCGGGCAATTCCGGCGAGGTCGTGCTGCTGGAAGAGCAGGTGGCCAAGCAGAAGCGCGACAACGAAGGCCGGCGCCAGCGCAACGAGGCGCTGGCGGCGGAAGTGAAGGACCTCAAGGACGGTGAGGCCGCCATCGAAGAACGCGCGCGCAGTGAGCTGGGCATGATCAAGCCGGGCGAGAAGTTCTATCGCGTGGTAGAGGACGTGCCGGCCACCGCGCCGGGCGCCCCCGGCCAGGCGCCGGCCGCCGAGCCCGCGCCGGGCGAGCAACCCTGATGGACACGCGCTGATGGCAACCGTATGGGCCGTGGTGCCCGCAGCCGGGCGCGGCACGCGCTTTGGCGCGCCCTTGCCCAAGCAATATCTGCCGGCGGCCGGGCGACCGCTGATCGCCTACACACTCGATGCGCTGGCCGCGCATCCGGCGGTGGCCGGCGTGATGGTGGTGCTGTCGGCCGATGATCCGGATTGGCCGGGCTGGCGTGCCGTTGCCGGCAAGCCCATCCTCACCACGACCGGTGGCGACACCCGCGCTGCTTCGGTACTCGCCGGCCTGCTCGCGCTGCCTGACAGCGTGCGCAGCGACGACTTCGTCCTGGTACACGATGCCGCGCGCCCGAACCTGGGCCCCACCGATCTGGACCGCCTGCTGGAAACCGGCCGCACCGATCCGGTCGGCGCGATCCTGGCCGCGCCCGTGCGCGACACACTCAAGCGTGCCGGCGACGACGGCGGCATCGACGGCACCGAGCCGCGGCAGCGCCTGTGGCGCGCACTGACCCCGCAGCTGTTCCGCCGTCACCAACTGGTGCGCGGGCTGGAAGAGGCCGCCGCCGCCGGCGTCGACGTCACCGACGAAGCCATGGCGATGGAGCGCATGGGCCTGCGCCCGCTGCTGGTCGAGGGCGCCGAGGACAACTTCAAGATCACCACGCCGGCCGACCTGGCCCGCTTTGAATTCGAACTTTCCCGGCGCGGCGCCTGAGCGCACCGGCCGACGCAGGACACTGACATGAGCGGCTTGAATTTCCGCATTGGCCAAGGCTACGACGTGCATGCCTTTGGCGAAGGCGACCACCTGATGCTGGGCGGCGTGCGCGTGGCGCATACCCACGGCGTGCTGGCGCACAGCGATGGCGACGTGGTCCTGCACGCGCTATGTGATGCAATGCTGGGCGCGCTGGCCCTGGGTGACATCGGCCAGCATTTCCCACCCAGCGACGAACGCTGGCGTGGTGCCGACAGCAGCCGCTTCGTCGAACACTGCAACACGCTGTTACAGGAGCGCGGCTGGCAGGTCGGCAATGCCGACGTCACCGTGATCTGCGAGCGGCCCAAGGTCGGCCCGCATGCCTTGGCGATGCGCGAGCGCATCGCCACGTTGCTGGGCGTGGCGCTGGACTGCGTAAGCGTCAAGGCCACGACCAGCGAGAAACTTGGCTTCACCGGACGTGGCGAGGGCATTGCCGCGCAGGCCGTGGTGCTGCTGGTGGCGCGATGAGCGCGCTGCCATGTGCCCATGGCGAGCCGGTGCTGCGTGCGCGCATGCGCACCGTGCCCGAGGATTTCCAGGTCGACGAGCTGCCCGCATTCGAGCCGACAGGCGAGGGCGAGCATCTGCTGCTGACCGTGCGCAAGCGCGGGCAGAACACCGCGCATGTCGCGCGTCGCCTGGCGCAATGGGCAGGCCTGCCGGAGATGGCGATCAGCTATGCCGGCCTGAAGGATCGCCACGCGGTGACCACGCAGCGCTTCAGCGTGCACCTGCCCAGGCGCGTCGCGCCGGATCTGGCATTGCTGGATGATGACGAGATGCAGGTCGTCGAGTCGACCTGGCACAACCGCAAGCTGCAGCGCGGTGCGCTGGCCGGCAACCGTTTCGGCCTGGTGCTGCGCGAAGTGCAGGGCGATCGTGCGGCGATCGATGCGCGCCTGGCCGCATTGGCCGGGCGCGGTTTGCCGAACTGGTTTGGCGAGCAGCGTTTCGGCCACGGCGGTGGCAACGTCGCTGCGGCCTTGTCGATGTTTGCCGGGCGCAGGGTGCGCAAGGATCAGCGTTCGCTGCTGCTGTCGGCGGCACGTTCGCAGTTGTTCAACCAGGTGCTGGCCGCGCGCGTGGCCCGTGGCGACTGGGACCAGCCGTTGCCTGGCGAAGTGTGGCTGCTTGACGGCTCGCGCAGCGTGTTCGGCCCCGAACCGTGGAGCGAGCAGCTGGCCCAGCGTCTGGCCGCCTTCGACATCCATCCCAGTGGACCGCTGTGGGGCGCCGGAGCCTTGCGCAGCGAAGACGAGGCCGCCGCGGTGGAACTGGCGGCGATGGCCGATGCCGAATCCCTGGCGCTGCGCGCGGGCCTGGAGCAGGCCGGCCTGAAGCAGGAGCGCCGCGCGCTGCGTTTGCTGCCGAAGGGCTTGCGCCACGAATGGCGCGGCGACGACGTGCTATGGCTGGGCTTCGAGCTGCCGCCGGGCTGCTATGCCACGGCGGTCCTGCACGAACTCGGCGAGGTCACACCGTAGGAGCGGCTCTTGTGGCCTTCGGCCATCAGCCGCGACCGCCATCTGCCAGTTCGCGACTCCGCCTGTCGGGGCTGAAGCCCCTCCCACAGTGCACCCATCAGCCAGTGCATCCATCGAGCGTTCCGGTCGGATCACCCAGGCAGCGCCGCCCCATCTCACCGCCGCGCCAACAACACCAGCAGCGCCCCCGTGCCGCCCTGCGCGGCGGGCGCCGAATGAAATGCCAGCACATCGTTGCGCTGGCGCAGCACCCGGTCCACCAGGTTCTTCAACACCGGCACCCCGCCATCGGACTGCATGCCCTTGCCGTGGATGATCCGCACACAGCCGTATTCGTGCGCATGCGCCTCCAGCAGGAACTGCCGCAGCAGTGCCTCGGCCTGCGCCGCGGTCGCGCCATGCAGGTCCAGCTCGTCCTGCACCGAGAACTGCCCGCGCCGCAGCCGCTGGAATACCCGCGCCGGCACGTGTTCGCGCCGATAACTCGCGGTATCGGCCGCTTCCAGCGGCGCGCTGCCTTGCAGCAGTCGCGCGAACTCGCCCTGCGCCTCGGCCTCGTCGCGTTCGGCCATGCGTGCCCGTGGCCGTGGGCGCGGACGCTGCGGCGCCTCGCCCGCCGGCTGCCGGATCGGCTTGACCTGCCCGATCGCCGCCCGGAACAGCGCCGCGTCGTCGGGGTCTTCGTCTTCGGAATGCGACATGCGCACAGCGTAGCCTGCGCGCGCCATCGCGCAAATGCCGGCACACGGCAGCCAAGCGGCGCGGCGCATCCGGTATCATGGGCGGGCTTACGAGGAGTCCCATGCGCGTACTGGTTAGCAACGACGATGGCGTAGACGCCCCCGGCATCAAGATTCTCGCCGAACTCCTGCGCGGTGCCGGCCACGAGGTGATGATCGTCGCGCCCGATCGCGACCGTTCCGGCGCCAGCAATTCACTTACGCTGGACCTGCCGATCCGTACCAAGCGCATCGACCACTACACCTGCAGCGTCGCCGGCACGCCGACCGACTGCGTGCACCTGGCACTGACCGGCATGCTCGACTACGAGCCGGATATCGTCGTGTCCGGGATCAACAACACCGCCAACCTTGGCGATGACGTGATCTATTCGGGCACCGTCTCGGCAGCGATGGAAGGGCGCTTCCTCGGCCTGCCCGCCGTGGCCGTGTCGCTGGTGACCCGCAACCACGCAGCACACCACTACCCGACCGCCGCGCGCGCCGCCGTACAGATCGTCGCGCGCCTGGCCGCCGATCCGTTGCCGGCCGACACCATCCTCAACGTCAACGTGCCCGACCTGCCCTGGGACGAGGTGCGTGGCTTCGAGACCACCCGCCTGGGCAACCGCCACCGCTCCGAGCCCTGCCTGCCGCAGACCGACCCGCGTGGCCACACCGTGTACTGGATCGGCCCGGCCGGCCCCGAGCAGGACGCCGGCCCGGGCACTGATTTCCACGCCGTGCGCACCGGCCATATTTCCATCACCCCGATCCACGTCGACCTCACCCGCTATCAGGCGCTGGAGAAGGTCGCCGGCTGGGTCGGCGGGCTCACCGACGACATGGACGAGCCGTTTCCCGCAGCCCCGGTGGCGCGCCGATGACTCCGCGCCTGCGCCTGCAGCCCGAGGCCGTCGGCATCGGCATGACCTCCCAGCGCGTGCGCGACCGCCTGGTCGACCGCCTGCGCGAAGCGGGCATCGAGGACGAGCGCGTGCTCAATGCCGTGCGCACCGTGCCGCGCCACCTTTTCATCGACGAGGCCCTGGCCTCGCGCGCCTACGAAGACACCGCGCTGCCGATCGGTCATGGCCAGACCATTTCCCAACCCTGGGTGGTGGCGCGGATGACCGAGGCGATCCTGCAGCAGGCGCCCAGAAAGGTGCTCGAAGTGGGTACCGGCTCCGGCTACCAGGGCGCGATCCTCGCCGCGCTCGGCCTGGAGGTCTATACCGTCGAGCGCATCGGCGACCTGCTGCGGCAGGCGCGCAAGCGCTTCCGCCAGCTCGGCATGAACGTGCGCAGTAAACATGATGACGGGCGCATCGGCTGGCCCGAACATGCGCCCTATGACGCCATCGTCGTCACCGCCGCCGCGCCGGCGCTGGTCGACGCGCTGGTCGAGCAGCTTGGCCCGGCCGGGCGCCTGGTGGCGCCGGTCGGTGGGCCGTCCTCGCAGTCGCTGGTGCAGCTGACGCGCGGGGAGGACGGACAGGTGACGCAGGAGGTTCTGGCGCCGGTCACGTTCGTACCGCTGCTCTCGGGCATGCTGGACTGAACCGGAACGAGACACGATGAAAATATTCGGGCCCCTCTATGACCTGGCGATACGCTGGTCGCGCCATCGCCGGGCTCCGGGCCTGCTGACCGGTTTGAGCTTTCTGGAAGGTTTCATCTTCCCGGTGCCGCCGGAAGTGATGCTGGCGCCGATGTCGCTGGCCCAGCCGCGCCGCGCGATGTGGTTCGCGACCTTGAGCCTGTTTGGTTCGCTGGGCGGGGCGCTGGTCGGCTATGCCCTGGGCCACTTCGCCTTTGCCGCGCTGCACCCGCTGATCGAGTGGCTGGGCTGGAGCGAGAAGATCGACGAGCAGGTCGCGCAGCTGCGCCAGGTGGTGGCCGAATCGCCGTGGCGCGCGTTCTGGCTGCTGGTGCTGGCGGGCTTCACTCCGATCCCGTTGAAGATATTCACCTGGGCCTCGGGCGTGGTCGGCGTGCCGATCGTGCCGTTCCTGGCCAGCATGGCGGTCGGCCGGGGCAAGCGGGTATACCTGGTGGCCGGCGCGATCCGCCTGGGCGGGGCACGCGCGGAAGCTGCATTGCATCGTTGGATCGAACCGCTGGGCTGGCTGGCCAGCCTGCTGCTGGTCGGCCTGGCCGGGTGGGTGATATGGAGAGCGAAATTCGGATGAGCACACGCATGGGGACGGCGGCGCGACTGGCCGCAATGGCGGCAGTGGTACTGGCATTGGGCGCCTGCGGCACGGCGACGGTGGTCAAGAAGACCGGTTCGTCTTCGGGTGGCTCGGTGCCGCGCACTTCGGTGGCACGTCCCGGCGCCAGCGTCACCGTACGCGCTGGCGACACGCTGTACGCCATCGCCCGGCGCACCAAGGTCAGCCCGCTCGATCTGGCGTCCTGGAACAACCTGTCCTCACCCGACACGATCTATCCGGGCCAGGTGCTCAAGCTCTATCCGGGCGGCAGCGTGGCCTCGCGGCCGGCAACGCCGACGGCGGGGACCGCGACGCGGCCTGCGACCTCAAGCGCGCCGGCACCGGTGGCCGCCACCCCGGCGCCGAGCGCGGTGGCCAGCGGCTTCAACTGGCGGTGGCCGGCCGACGGTGTGGTCGTCGGCAAGTTCGTCGCCGGCGAGACCACCAAGCAGGGCGTGGACATCGCCGGCACCAATGGCCAGCCGGTGAAGGCGGCGGCCGATGGCGTGGTCGTGTACTCCGGCTCCGGCCTGGTCGGCTACGGCGAGCTGATCATCATCAAGCACAACGAGCAGTGGCTGTCGGCCTACGGGCACAACCGCAAGCGCCTGGTCAACGAAGGGCAGAGCGTCAAGGCCGGGCAGCAGATCGCCGAAATGGGCCGCAGCGGCACGACCCGCGACATGGTGCACTTCGAGATTCGCTACAACGGCAAGCCGGTCGACCCGCTCGGATACCTGCCGAAGAAATAGCGGCCGGATGGCGCCGCTGCAGGAGGGGTTTCAACCCCGAGCGTGGCCCGCCAACCTGCATCGCCATTGCCGGCGCGGCTGCTTGCAAGCGGCGCCGATCAGCCCTCGGCTTCCAGGATCATCGCCAGGACCACCTTGCGGCCCTCGGCGGCCAGCACGTTGTACGTGCGCGCGGCAGCGGCGTTGCCCATCGCTTCCAGGCCGATGCCGCGGGTCAGGCAGGCGGCCAGCACCGCCGGATCGGGAAAGCCCTGCTGCGCGCCGGTACCCAGCAGCACCAGGGCCGGACCCAGGGCCAGTACTGCTTCCATATGCGTCGGTTGCAGGGCGGCCAGGTCGGCGACCGGCCAATCCTCGATCAGCTGATCCGGGGCCAGCAGGAAACTGCGGCTCAGGATGCGCTCGTTGACCTTGGCGTGGCGGCCGTCGGCCGCGCGCAGGGCGAATGCATAGTCGGGGCGATCTTCGCTCAGCTGCATGCCGGCATTCCTCAGCCGCGCGGCAGCACGATCTGGCGCTTGTCCTTGCTCGGACGGTACAGCACGGCGACATGGCCAATCCGCTGGACCAGGGCCGCGCCGCTGGCGGCAACGATCTCGGCGATCATCGCGTCGCGCACTTCGCGGTCTTCCGCGGCCACCTTCACCTTCACCAGTTCGTGGCGTTCCAGCACCTCGTCCAGCTCGGCCAGGAACGCCGGCGTGACACCCTTGCCTCCGGTCTGCAGCAGGGCCTTGAGGTCATGGGCCTGGCCGCGCAGGAAACGGTTCTGGGCAGAGGTGAGGACGGTAGACATGCAGTTCGAACGGGAAGCCAAGGGGGTTCAGGGTATCATGACCGACCTTACAGACCGCTCAGACCATGGCTTCCCGCAGCAAGAGCAGCCAGCGTTGGCTCAAGGAGCATTTTTCCGACCCGTTCGTGAAAAAGGCCCAGTCCGAAGGCATGCGTTCGCGGGCCGCCTACAAGCTCGAAGAATTGCTTGCCCGCGATCGCCTGCTGCGCCCGGACATGGTCGTGGTCGATCTCGGCGCCGCGCCTGGCGGCTGGTCACAGCAGGTGCGCAAGCAGATGGGCGACCACGGCCGGGTACTGGCCCTGGACATCCTCGAAATGCCGCCGCTGGCCGGGGTCGAGTTCCTTCATGGTGACTTCAGGGACGAAGCGGTCCTATCCCAGTTCGAGGCCATGCTCGGCGGCAAGCCGGTCGACCTTGTACTGTCGGATATGGCCCCCAATAAGAGCGGCATGGACGCGGTGGACCAGCCGCGGATGATGCATCTGGCCGAATTGGCGATGGACTTCGCCGACAACCACCTCAAGACCGGTGGCGCGTTCCTGATCAAGCTGTTCCAGGGCGTGGGTTTCGATGAATACGTCCGGGAGCTGCGTCGCCGCTACGACAAGGTGTCAATCCGCAAGCCCGAGGCCTCGCGCAAGCGCTCGCCAGAGGTGTACGCCCTAGGGCAGGGCAAGCGGGCGCAGATAAAGTAAAGTGCCGTCAGACCACCGCATATCGCCGCCGCTAGCCATGCAGCGACAAGACATAGAGGGACACCGGAGCCAATGAGGATGAACGACTTGACCAAGAATCTGCTGTTGTGGGTGGTCGTCGCCGTCGTGCTGATGGTGGTGTTCCAGAGCTTTTCGCCGCGCGCCAGTGGCGGGGCGACCGGCAATGCCATTTCCTACACCGAATTCCTGAAGGACATCGACGCCGGGCGGATCAAGTCGGTCAACATCACCGACAAGACCACGCTGACCGCCAACGCGATCCGCTATACCCGCACTGACGGCAGCGAAGGCGCGCTGTACGGGCCGGCGGACCCGAAGCTGGTCGATGTGCTGTATTCCAAGAACATCCCCCTGAGCCGTGACGAGCCGAGCAGCGGCATTGGCCTGGCGGCGATCATCTTCAACTTCCTCCCGGTGATCCTGATCATTGGCTTCTGGCTGTTCATCATGCGCCAGATGCAGGGCGGCGGCGGTGGGGCAAAGGGCGCAATGAGCTTCGGGAAATCCCGCGCCAAGCTGCAGGGCGAAGACCAGGTCAAGGTGACCTTCGCCGACGTGGCCGGCTGCGACGAAGCCAAGGAAGAAGTCGGCGAGCTGGTCGACTTCCTGCGCGACCCGTCCAAGTTCACCAAGCTCGGCGGCAAGATTCCGCGCGGCGTGCTGATGGTCGGCCCCCCGGGTACCGGCAAGACGCTGCTGGCCAAGGCCATCGCCGGCGAAGCCAAGGTGCCGTTCTTCTCGATCTCCGGCTCGGACTTCGTCGAAATGTTCGTCGGCGTCGGCGCCAGCCGCGTGCGCGACATGTTCGAGCAGGCCAAGAAGCATGCGCCATGCATCATCTTCATTGACGAAATCGATGCGGTAGGCCGCCACCGCGGTGCCGGCCTGGGCGGCGGCCATGACGAGCGCGAGCAGACCCTGAACCAGCTGCTGGTGGAGATGGATGGTTTCGAGGGTGGCGAAGGCGTGATCGTCATTGCCGCCACCAACCGTCCGGACGTGCTCGACCCGGCGCTGCTGCGTCCGGGCCGTTTCGACCGCCAGGTCGTGGTCGGCCTGCCTGACGTGCGTGGCCGCGAGCAGATCCTCAAGGTGCACATGCGCAAGCTGCCGCTGGCCGACGACGTCGAGCCGATGGTCATCGCCCGCGGCACCCCGGGTTTCTCCGGCGCCGATCTGGCCAATCTCGCCAACGAGGCGGCGCTGTTTGCCGCCCGCGAGAGCGCCAAGGAAGTGCGCATGGACCACTTCGACCGTGCTCGCGACAAGATCCTGATGGGCGCCGAGCGCCGCTCGATGGCCATGAGCGAGGACGAGAAGACCCTGACCGCGTATCACGAGGCCGGCCACGCCATCGTCGGCCGTCTGGTGCCCGAGCACGACCCGGTCTACAAGGTCACGATCATTCCGCGCGGCCGCGCCCTGGGCGTGACCATGTACCTGCCGGAAGGCGACAAGTATTCGATGAACCGCGTGGCGATCGAGTCGCAGCTGTGCTCGCTGTACGGCGGTCGCGTGGCCGAGGAGCTGATCTTCGGCGAGGACAAGGTCACCACTGGCGCCTCCAACGACATCGAACGCGCCACCAAGATGGCCCGCAACATGGTCACCAAGTGGGGCCTGTCCGATGAACTCGGCCCGGTGGCCTATGGCGAGGAAGAGGACGAGGTGTTCCTGGGCCGTTCGGTGACCCAGCACAAGAACGTCTCCGACGAGACCGCGCGCCGCATCGACGAGGTCGTGCGTTCGATCCTGGACAAGGCCTACGCCAAGACCAAGACCATCCTGACCGAAAACCTCGACAAGCTGCATTCGATGTCGCAGCTGCTGCTGCAGTACGAGACCATCGACGCGCCGCAGATCGACGCGATCATGGACGGCCGCGATCCGCCGCCGCCGGCGGGCTGGGGCAAGTCGGGCAAGGACGGCAACGACAAGAACCCGACCCGGCCGCTGCCGCCGATCGCAGGGCCGGCCGAACAGGTCTGAACCCCGGTTCTCGTGCAAGACCCCGCGAACGCGCAGCCCAGGCTGCGCGTTTCGCTTTGGGCACTTGCCGCCCGGTAGGCAGCGGCGCGCGCGCTGCGCGACAATGCGGGCCTGTTGCAGCCGAGGACGTCGCATGATCCTTCCCGCATTCCCGCCGCGTTTCGCGCTCTCCCGCCGACTGCACCGGGGCGTTGCCTGATGTTCGACACCGCCCTGGTCCTGGACTGCAACGGCCGCGCACTGCGACTGGATCGCCCGCGGGTGATGGGGATCGTCAATGTCACCCCTGACTCGTTCTCCGATGGCGGCGCGCACGACAGCGTCGAGGCCGCCGTGGCCCATGGCCTGAAGCTGGCCGGGGAGGGCGCCGACGTGCTGGACGTGGGCGGCGAGTCCAGCCGTCCCGGCGCCGAGCCCGTGCCCCTGGAAGAAGAGCTGCGCCGCGTGCTGCCGGTGATCGAACAACTGGCCGTGCGCACCTCGCTGCCGATCAGCATCGATACCTGCAAGCCGGAGGTCATGCGTGCGGCGGTTGCCGCCGGCGCCGGCATGATCAACGACATCTTTGCCCTGCGCGCGCCGGGCGCGATGCAGGCCGCCGCCGAGCTGCGCGTGCCGGTGGTGCTGATGCACATGCTGGGCGAGCCGCGCTCGATGCAGGACGCGCCGGCCTACGACGACGTGGTCGGCGAGGTGCACCGCTTCCTGGCCGAGCGCATCTTCGCCGCGGAAATGGCCGGCATCGAGAAAAAACGCTTGCTGCTGGACCCGGGTTTCGGCTTCGGCAAGACCAGTGCACACAACCTGCAGCTGCTGGCCGGGCTGGAGCGCTTCGGCGAACTCGGCTTGCCAGTGCTGGCCGGTTTGTCGCGCAAGCGCAGCATCGGCGAGTGGACCGGACGGCAGGCACCGGCCGAGCGCGTCGCCGGTTCCGTGGCCGCGCACCTGATCGCCGCCCAGCGCGGCGCCTTGCTGCTGCGGGTCCATGATGTCGCGCCGACCGTGGACGCGTTGAAGGTCTGGCAAGCGCTGGCCGCCGTGCCCACGCCGCGCAAGGACAGCCGCGCCGCCGCGCCGGCGATCCGCTGGCCGGACGAAGACTGATGCGGGCCCACCGCCGGCCGGAAGCAGGCTGATGCCAGCGGACCGCCGACCCCGGGCCATCGCGCTGATGGGGCCGACTGCCAGCGGCAAGACCGCGCTGGCGATCGAATGGGCGCAGCGCCTCGGTGGGGAGATCGTCAGCGTCGATTCGGCTCTGGTCTATCGCGGACTGGACATCGGTGCGGCCAAGCCGGACGCGACGCTGTGCGCCGCCGTCCCGCACCACCTGCTCGACCTGCGCGATCCATGGCAAGCCTATTCGGCAGCCGAATTCGCCAGTGATGCGCGCGCCGCGATCGACGGCATCGTCGCCCGTGGTCGCCTGCCGATCCTCGCCGGCGGTACCGGCCTGTACTTCAGCGCGCTGCTCGACGGCTTGGCGCAAATGCCGCCGGCCGATCCGGCCCTGCGCGCGCAGATCAGCGCCGAAGCCACCGCGTTGGGCTGGCCGGAACTGCATCGGCAGCTCGCGGTGATCGATCCGCAGGCCGCCGCCCGCATCCACGCCACCGACCCGCAGCGCATCCAGCGCGCGCTGGAAGTCCACAGGCTCACCGGCCGTCCGATCAGCCACTGGCAGGCGCAGCCGGCCGGGCCGCGGCTGCCGCTGCGGGTGCTCAAGCTGGTCCTGGCCCCCGCCGACCGCGCCGTGCTGCACGCGCGGATCGCCCGCCGCTTCGATGCGATGCTGGCCGAGGGGTTTGTTGACGAAGTTCGCCGGCTGCGCGCACTGCCGCAAATGCAGGCCGCGGCCGCGCCGCTGGACCTGCCGGCGGTACGCGCCGTCGGCTACCGCCAGGCCTGGGAGCACCTGGATGGCGTGACCGATGCCGCCGCTTTCCGCGAACGCTCGATCCAGGCCACGCGCCAGCTCGCCAAGCGCCAGCTGACCTGGCTGCGCGGCGAGCTCGACGCCCGCTGGTTCGACCCGGAGCGTGACCGCGGCCCGCTCGCCGCGGCGCTGGCCGCGTTCCTGGCTACACCCGGTGCTGGCGCGGCGGCAACGCCCGTGTAACATCACCGTTCCGGGACCGGCTGGGGATGGCGGGTTTGGCCCGGGAACATAAGAACAATAACGGAGCGTGTGCAATGTCCAAGGGGCAATCCTTGCAGGATCCTTTTCTGAACGCCCTGCGTCGGGAGCGGGTGCCGGTTTCGGTCTATCTGGTCAACGGCATCAAGCTGCAGGGAACGATCGAATCGTTCGACCAGTTCGTGGTCCTGCTGCGCAATACCGTCAGCCAGATGGTCTACAAGCACGCCATTTCCACGGTCGTGCCGGCGCGCAATGTCCGCGTCGGGCCGGGCGGCGGCTATGTGCAGTCCAATGAAGATCAGGCGGAAGATGAAGTCGAGTAATACCGGAGTACTGCGTGTTTGACCGCTCGAAAAGAGGCGAACACGCGCTGTTGATCCAGACCCACGCCGGTGGGCCTGCCGAGGAGGATGTGCTCGAGGAGTTCGTGGACCTGGCCAAGTCGGCCGGTGCCACCGTGGCCGCGACCCTGACTGCCAGGATCGACAAGCCGAGCCCGTCCACGCTGATCGGCAGCGGCAAGCTGGAAGAGGTCAAGGCCGCCGCCGATGCGACCGGTGCCGACCTGATTCTGGTGAACCATTCGCTGTCGCCGGTGCAGGAGCGCAATCTGGAGAAGTTCCTGCAGCGCCGGGTGATCGACCGTACCGGGTTGATCCTGGACATCTTCGCCCAGCGCGCGCATAGCCACGAAGGCAAGCTGCAGGTGGAACTGGCGCAGTTGCGCCATCTGGCCACGCGCCTGGTGCGCGGCTGGACCCACCTGGAGCGCCAGCGCGGCGGTTCCATCGGCCTGCGCGGCCCCGGCGAAACCCAGCTGGAAACCGACCGCCGCCTGCTGCAGAAGCGGGTGGAGCAGTTGCAGAAGCGGCTGGAGAAGGTCGAGGTGCAGCGCACCCAGATGCGTCGCGCCCGCGTGCGCAGCGAACTGCCACGCATTGCCCTGGTCGGCTACACCAACGCCGGCAAGTCCACGCTGTTCAATGCACTCACCGGCGCGGAGGCCTACGCCGCCGACCAGTTGTTCGCCACCCTCGACCCTACTGTGCGGCGCATCGCGCTGCCCGGTGGCAACGTGATCCTGGCCGACACCGTTGGTTTCGTGCGCGATCTGCCGCACGAACTGGTGGCCGCGTTCCGCTCCACGCTGTCCGAGGCGCGCGAGGCCGATCTGCTGCTGCATGTGGTCGATGCCGCCGATCCGCTGCGCGAGGACCGCATCCGCCAGGTCGACGAGGTGCTGCAGGCGGTGGGCGCCGGCGATCTGCCGCAGCTGCTGGTGTTCAACAAGATCGACCGCATCGAGGGCGCCGAAGTGCGCCACGACGCCCAGGATGGCGTGCCCGACCAGGCGCGACGCGAGCGGGTATGGATTTCCGCGCGCGACGGCCGCGGCCTGGAACAGCTGCAACGCGTACTCGGCCAGCGCCTGGGCCTGCAGCACGTGACCGGCACGCTGCGCCTGCCATCCTCGGCCGGGCGCCTGCGCTCGCGCCTGCACGCGCTGGAGGTGGTGCAGGAAGAGCGCACCGATGAAGACGGCTGGCTGCTGCAGGTGGACATCCCCATTGCCGAGGCCGAACGCCTGGCCGCGGCCAGCGACGGCGCGCCGATCCGCGCGCTGCTGCCGCCGCCGCCCGACGCCGAGTGGTAGGCGGCAGGCGCGACAGCGCCGCCGCTTTGGGCTAAAAAGACTGCCGTCCCCCGAGCCGGTCCCCCGATGAGCCCCACCGATGCCGAACTGCGCCAGCTCGCCGAGCTGCTGGGCAGCCAACTGCAGGCCGCGCGCGAGCGCCTGGTCACCGCCGAAAGCTGCACCGGGGGCTGGATCGCCAAGGCGGTCACCGATGTGGCCGGCTCGTCGGCGTGGTTCGATTGCGGCATGGCCGCCTACAGCTACGAGGCCAAGCAGGCGCTGCTCGGCGTGCGCCCGCAGACCCTGGAAGTGCACGGCGCGGTAAGCCGCGAAACGGTGATCGAAATGGTCTCTGGCGCACTGGTCAATTCCGGCGCCAGCATCGCCGTGGCGGTGACCGGCATCGCCGGGCCGGGTGGCGGCAGCGACGACAAGCCCGTCGGCACCGTGTGGATCGGCTGGAAGCGCCGCGGCGGTTACGCCAAGGCCGAGGTCTTCCATTTCGATGGTGATCGCGACAGTGTGCGCCGCCAGACCGTGGCCGCCGCACTGCGCGGCCTGGGGGCGCTGCAGTGAGCGCCGCGCGCCGGTCCGTTCCGCAAGGATGGGGGGCGCGCTGATGTGGGAGGCGCTGGGCACCGTACGCGACCTGGGGCGGATGCAGGAAATCGCCTCGGTATTGATCCGCTATGGCTTCGGCGACGTGGTGCGCCGCATTGGCCTGGCCGACTGGCTCGAACGCGCCGGCCGCCTGCTGCACTGGCATGGTCCCGACGAGCGCCTGCGCATGTCCGCGGCGGTGCGCGTGCGCCGCGCGCTTGAAGAGCTTGGTCCCACTTTCGTCAAGCTCGGCCAGGTGATGGCCACGCGCGTGGACCTGCTGCCGCCGGAGTGGATTGCCGAGCTCAGCGAGTTGCAGAACGCGGTACCGGCGCTGCCGTTCGCGCAGGTGCGCGCGCAGCTGGTGGCCGATCTCGGCGCCGAACCCGAAGCCGTGTTCGCGCGCCTGGACGAACAGCCGCTGGCCGCCGCCTCGCTGGCCCAGACCCATCGCGCGTGGCTGGACGACGGCCGCGCGGTGGTGCTGAAAATTCGCCGCCCGGGCATCGGCGAGGTGATCGAGGCCGACCTGCGCCTGCTGTCGCGGCTGGCCGAACTGGTGGAATCACAGGCGCCGGACCTGCGCCGCTACCGGCCGACCGAGGTCGTGCGCCAGTTCACCACCTCCTTGCGCCGCGAACTCGACTTCGCCGCCGAGTGCCGGCATGCGGAGAAGATCGCCGCCAACTTCGCCGGGCACCCGGAAATCCTCATTCCCGCCGTGCATTGGCAATGGACCTGCGCCTCGCTCAACGTGCAGGACTTCGTTGACGGCATTCCCGGCCGGGATCTCGACGCGGTGGACGCAGCTGGCTTGGATCGCGTTGCGCTCGCCCGCCGCGGCGCCGGCATCGTGCTGAAGATGGTGCTTCAGGACGGCTACTTCCACGCCGACCCGCACCCCGGCAACATTTTCTACCTGCGTGATGGGCGCATCGGCGTCATCGACTTCGGCATGGTCGGGCGGCTGACCGAGGAACGCCGTCTGCAGATCGCGCGGCTGCTGCATGGCGCGGTAGAGCACCAGGCCGAGGCGGTATGCGACGTGCTGCTGGCCTGGGCCGATGGTGGCCTGGACGTGGACGAGGACCGGCTGCAGACCGACGTGGCCCTGTTTGTCGAGCAATACCGCGGGGTGCCGCTGAAGGAGCTGCGCATTGGCCAGATGCTCGGCGACATCACCGCCATCCTGCGCGACCACTCGCTGCTGTTGCCGGCCGACCTGGCGCTGATGATCAAGGCCTTCCTGACGCTGGAAGGCATGGGCCGGCAGCTGGACCCGGATTTCGACATGGCCAGCGAAGCGCGCCCCTACCTGCAGCGGGCGTTGTTGCAGCAGTTCTCGGCCGGGCAGTTGTGGCAGCGGGGTCGTCGCGGCATGGGCGGGCTGCTGGAGCTGGCGAACGACCTGCCACGCGACCTGCGCCGTCTGATGCAGGCGGCCAAGCGCGGGCGCCTGCAGTTGCGGGTGGAGACCGAGGCGCTGAAGGGCTTCGGCGACCAGGTCAACCGCGCCGCGAACCGCCTGACGATGGGGATCGTGACGGCTGCGCTGATCATCGGCTCGTCGATCGTCATGAACAGCATCGGCGGCGTTTCCAGCCGCTGGTTGCTGGCGATGGGCGTGATGGGCTTCGTCGGCGCGGGGGTCTGCGGCTTGTGGATCCTCTATGCGATCTGGAGAAGCCGCTAGGGCAGGGCCTTTGCGCGCTGTCGGAAGCGGCTGTCCTGTTTGATCGCGCGGCAACCGGGCGCCCGATCTCAGCCCGGTCACACCGTAGGAGCGGCTTCAGCCGCGACCGTGCGTCCCGAGACGCCATGGACGTGACGGAATGGCCATCAGCAGTTGCGCCCCACTGCAGTTAGTAGTAATACTACTAACCATGGACCTCACCGATACCCAGCAAGCCATCCTCGCCATGATCGCCGAGCGCATCGAGGGCGAGGGCGTGCCGCCGTCCCAGGCGGAAATCGCGCGAGCCTTCGGTTTCAAGGGCGTGCGCGCAGCCCAGTACCATCTGGAAGCCCTCGAACAGGCCGGCGTCATCCGCCGGGTGCCAGGGCAGGCGCGCGGAATCCGCCTGGTTGCGCCGCGGTCCGAGGGTGCGGCGGCGACCGAAGCGGCGGCAAATGACGAGGCCCCACCGCGCAGCGACGACGTGCTGCGGCTGCCGGTGCTGGGCCGCGTTGCCGCCGGCCTGCCGATCGGCGCGGATATCGGCTCGGAGGATTTCGTCGTGCTGGACCGGGTGTTCTTCTCCCCGGCGCCGGACTATCTGCTGAAGGTGCAGGGCGATTCGATGATCGACGAAGGCATCTTCGACGGCGACCTGATCGGCGTGCACCGCACCCGCGACGCGCGATCCGGGCAGATCGTGGTGGCGCGGATCGACGAGGAGATCACCGTCAAGCTGTTGAAGGTCGGCAAGGACCGCATCCGCCTGCTGCCACGCAACCCCGACTATGCCCCCATCGAAGTGCTGCCGGACCAGGACTTCGCCATTGAAGGCCTGTATTGCGGGCTGCTGAGGCCTAACCGCTGAGCTGCATCCCCAGCCTGAGGGCCGTTGTTTCCTGACGGCCGGCCGCGGCTTTGACCGCTGCCATGGGACCCGCGAAGAAAAATAAATTGAATGCGTCGCCGGCAATCTCAGGCTGTGCGAAACGCGCCCCCTACATTGCCGCCATACCGAATCACTGACCGAGGACTTACCCAGATGGACGAGAACAAGAAGCGCGCCCTTTCCGCCGCCCTGAGCCAGATCGAGAAGCAGTTCGGCAAGGGTTCGGTGATGCGCATGGGCGATCGGGTCATCGAGGCCGTCGAAGCCATTCCGACCGGTTCGTTGATGCTGGACATCGCGCTGGGCATCGGCGGTCTGCCGAAGGGCCGCGTGGTCGAAATCTACGGGCCAGAGTCCTCGGGCAAGACCACCCTGACCCTGCAGGCCATCGCCCAGTGCCAGAAGAAGGGCGGCACCGCCGCCTTCATCGACGCCGAGCACGCGCTGGACCCGATCTACGCCGCCAAGCTGGGTGTCAACGTGGATGAGCTGCTGCTGTCGCAGCCGGACACCGGCGAGCAGGCGCTGGAGATCGCCGACATGCTGGTGCGTTCGGGCTCGGTGGACATCGTGGTCATCGACTCGGTCGCGGCATTGACCCCGAAGGCGGAAATCGAAGGCGAGATGGGCGACCAGCTGCCTGGCCTGCAGGCCCGCCTGATGAGCCAGGCGCTGCGCAAGCTGACCGGCAACATCAAGCGCTCCAATACCCTGGTGGTCTTCATCAACCAGCTGCGCATGAAGATCGGCGTGATGATGCCGGGCCAGAGCCCGGAGACCACCACCGGTGGCAACGCGCTGAAGTTCTACGCCTCGGTGCGCCTGGATATCCGCCGCATCGGCGCGATCAAGAAGGGCGACGAGATCATCGGCAACCAGACCAAGATCAAGGTGGTCAAGAACAAGCTCGCACCTCCCTTCAAGCAGGTCATCACCGAGATTCTCTACGGCGAAGGCATCAGCCGTGAGGGCGAACTGATCGATATGGGTGTGGAAGCCAAGCTGGTCGAGAAGGCGGGTGCCTGGTACAGCTACGGCGATGAGCGCATCGGCCAGGGCAAGGACAACGCCCGCGGCTACCTCCGCGATAACCCGCAGGTTGCCGCACGCCTGGAAGCCGAGCTGCGCGAGAAGTTCCAGCCGGCCGAAGCGGCTCGCGAAGAGGCGGATGGCGACGACGCCTGAGTTTTCACCTATCGCGGGGCGGCGGAGTCAGTGCCGTCGTTCCCGCGGTAGCTTTTATGTAGACCAGTAGGGCGACGTCAGGGAGGACGCGCCGCTGGCTAGTCACGTTGGGAGACGTCATGAACGACGAGGCGGGCGAAGGTCGTCGGGGCCGCCGGAAGCGGCCGGAGCCAACGCCGGTGCAGCGCGCCTTGGGTTTGCTGGTGCGGCGCGAACACTCCCGCAAGGAACTCGTACGCAAGCTGCGCGGACGGGGTGTGGAGGCCGAAGCTGCTGACGCCGCGGTTGCCCGCCTGGCCGGCGAGGGCTGGCAGGACGATGCGCGGTTTGCCGAATCGCTGCTGCGTTCGCGGGCGGCCACTGGCTATGGTCCGCTTCACATCCGGGCCGAACTGGGGACCCACGGACTGGACCGCGATGCCGTGGCCGCCGTCATGGACAGCTACGAGGGCGACTGGCGGGAGAATGCCCGCGATCTGGTCCGCCGCCGCTTTGGCGAGGCCGGGCCGCAGGACCTGGCACAGCGGCGCAAGGCCGCTGATCTGCTGGCACGGCGCGGCTTCGATGCCGACACGATCCGTGCAGCGAGCCGCTTCGACCCTGACGACTGAGGGACCAAGGCCTGCTAACCTTGGCAGTTTAGGTTGTATTGCCACGCCGCGACCCCAGTTTGGGAGAGCGCGCCGACGGCCATCGCCGCCCGCCTGACTGCCAGCCCATGAACGCACCCGCCAAATTCAGCACTTCCCAGATCCGCAGCGACTTCCTCGAGTTCTTCAAGGGGAAGGGCCACACCATCGTGCCGTCGGCGCCGCTGGTGCCGGGCAACGACCCGACCCTGCTGTTCACCAACTCCGGCATGGTGCAGTTCAAGGACGTGTTCCTGGGTGCGGAGAAGCGCAGCTACGTGCGCGCCGCCGATGTGCAGCGCTGCCTGCGTGCAGGCGGCAAGCACAACGACCTGGATTCGGTCGGCTACACCGCCCGCCACCACACGTTCTTTGAAATGCTGGGCAACTGGTCTTTCGGCGACTACTTCAAGAAGGACGCCATCGCCTGGGCTTGGGAATTGCTGACTCAGGTCTGGAAGCTGCCGGCAGACCGCCTGCTCGTGACCGTCTACCACACCGACGACGAGGCCTATGCGCTGTGGCGTGACATGATCGGCGTGCCGGAAGAGCGCATCGTTCGCATCGGTGACAACAAGGGCGCGCCCTACGCTTCGGACAACTTCTGGCAGATGGCTGACACCGGCCCCTGCGGTCCGTGCACTGAAATCTTCTTCGACCACGGCGCGCATATCGCCGGCGGCCCTCCGGGCTCGCCGGACGAGGATGGCGACCGCTACATCGAAATCTGGAACCTGGTGTTCATGCAGTTCGACCGCCAGCCCGACGGCACCCTGGTGCCGCTGCCGGCGCCGTGCGTCGATACCGGCATGGGCCTGGAGCGTCTGGCGGCGATCCTGCAGCACGTGCACAGCAACTACGAGATCGACGTGTTCCAGGCGCTGATCCGCAAGGCCTCCGAGCTGACCGGCACTGCGGACCTGGAGAACAAGTCGCTGCGCGTGATCGCCGACCATATCCGCGCCTGCTCCTTCCTGATCGTGGATGGCGTGCTGCCGTCCAACGAGGGTCGCGGCTACGTCCTGCGCCGCATCATCCGCCGCGCCCTGCGCCATGGCTGGATGCTCGGCGTGCGTCAGCCTTTCTTCCACAAGATGGTGGCCACCCTGTCGGAGCTGATGGGCGAAGCCTATCCCGAGCTGGCGCAGGCGCGTGACACGGTCGAGCGTGCGCTCAAGGCCGAAGAGGAGCGCTTTGCCGAGACGCTCGATGCCGGCATGAAGATCTTTGACGAGATCGCCTCGCGCTCGGGCCTGACCATTGCCGGTGGCGATGCGTTCCGCCTGTACGACACGTATGGCTTCCCGGTTGACCTGACCGCCGATATCGCGCGCGAGCGCGGGCTGGAAGTGGACATGGCGGGCTTCGAAGCGGCGATGGAGCAGCAGCGCGAGACCGCACGCGCGGCCGGCAAGTTCGGCGGCGGCACTGCGTTGCCGGCCGACCTGGTCGCCCAGCTCAGCCCCACCCGTTTCCTCGGCTATGACCAGCTCGAGGCCGACGACCTCAAGGTCGTGGCGCTGCTCAAGGACGGGCGCCCGGTCGAGGCGATCAGCGCAGGCGACGAAGCCATCGTGCTGACCGACCGCACCCCGTTCTATGCCGAGTCGGGCGGCCAGGTCGGCGACACCGGCCAGCTGCGTGCGGCGGGCGTCGATTTCGCGGTGACAGACACGCACAAGTTCGCCGGCCAGTTCCATGGCCATGTCGGCCGCCTGGCCGCGGGACAGCTGCGCGTTGGCGATGTGGTCTCGGGCAGCATCGATGCCGCCCGTCGCGGTGCGACCATCCTCAACCACTCGGCCACGCACCTGCTGCACGCCGCGTTGCGCGAGGTGCTGGGCACCCACGTGCAGCAGAAGGGCTCGCTGGTGGCGCCGGACCGGTTGCGTTTCGACTTTTCGCATTTCCAGCCGCTCAGCGCCGAGGTACTGGCGATCATCGAGCGCAAGGTCAACGCCCAGGTGCGCGCCAACCATGCGGCCGAAGTGCACAACATGGGCATGCAGGAAGCGCTGGATTTCGGCGCGATGGCGTTGTTCGGCGAGAAGTACGGCGAGCACGTTCGCGTGTTGAAGATGGGCGATTACTCCACCGAACTTTGTGGCGGCACGCACGTCTCGCGCACCGGTGACATCGGTGTGTTCAAGATCACCAGCGAAGGCGGCGTGTCCGCTGGCGTGCGCCGCATCGAGGCGGTGACCGGGCAGGGCGCGCTGGACTACATCGCCGAGGAGGAGCGACGTCTGCACGAGGCGGCCGAGCTGCTCGGCGGCAGCGCGCAGGACGTGGTGGACAAGATTCGCCAGCTCGGCGAGCGGCAGAAGCGTCTGGAACGCGAACTGGAGTCACTGAAGGCCAAGGTCGCCTCGGGCGCCACGGCCGGCCTCGCTACGCAGGCGGTGGATATCGGCGGCGTCAAGGTGCTGGCGGCGCGTCTGGAAGGCTTCGATGCCAAGGCGCTGCGTGATGCGATGGATCGCCTCAAGCAGCAACTCGGCGATGCGGTGATCGTGCTGGCCGGCGTGCAGGACGGCAAGGTGGCCCTGGTCGCCGGCGTGAACGGCGCCGCAACGGGCAAGGTCAAGGCGGGGGAACTCCTCTCGCACGTCGCCAGTCAGATCGGGGGCAAGGGCGGCGGCCGCCCGGATCTCGCCCAGGGTGGTGGCGAGGACGGGCCCGCCCTTGCTCCTGCACTGCAGGGCATCCCTGCGTGGGTCAATCCTCACTTGGCCTGAACGCCGCGCCCGCGAACCTTGATGGCGTGCGGAGCCCTAGTTAACATCCTTGCTCTTTAGTTCCCTTTCTGCGCGGTTCCCTCTGGGGCCGCGCGCTGGCAAAGCTGCCGGCCCCTGGAGATTGTCGATATGTTGATCCTTACTCGCCGAGTTGGCGAAACCCTGATGATCGGTGACTCGGTTACCGTCACGGTGCTTGGCGTCAAGGGTAACCAGGTGCGCATCGGCATCACCGCGCCGAAGGACGTGGCGGTGCATCGCGAGGAAATCTATCAGCGCATCCAGCGCGGCGACGAGCCGGTCGCCTCGGGCGCGGGTGATCGTGAAGAATCTGCGGAATAAAGGGTTTACGTTGACCCCCACTTGCCGGTATTCTTCGCGGCCTGTCACGCAACACGGCTGACAGGTGCAAGATCCGGAGTGATGCCCGAGTGGCCGAAGGGGCTCCCCTGCTAAGGGAGTATAGGGTCAAAAGCTCTATCGAGGGTTCGAATCCCTCTCACTCCGCCAGACTAAAGCCGCTGATTCCAGCGGCTTTTTTCATTTCTGCGCTATCGATACCACCCGATGAAGAAGCCGCCCGATGGGCGGCTTCGACTTCAGTGCCGGACCAGCGCCCGGCAGCACAGTCCTCAGGACTCTTCGTCTTCCGACTCGTCCTCTTCCTCTTCCAGCTCGCCATCGGCACCGATGACCGCCACGCCCTCATCGTCGGCGCCTTCGCGCACCAGCGTAAAGAACGCATCGAAACGGTAGACGCTCAGCTCCGGCACGTCCTCGAAACCGTAGTGCGCGCAGATTTCGCGGAAGCGCGCGTGCACCGCGCGCCATACCGCCGCGTCAATGTCATCGGTGCCGAACCAGGCGTACAACTCGTCCCAGGCGCAGGTGGCCGCGCCGTAACGGGCAACGCGGTCGATCAGGTTGGAAAAGGCAACATCGTGGTGCGCGAGCATGGTGGTTCCTCGTGGCTGAAACCGGAATGGAAACAGCCCGGCGCGGCGAAGTCAAAGCCGGCTCGCCGCGCCATGTGGACGCTGCAAGACCACTGGTCTTGCAGCGCGACCACTTATTGCCAACCCTGCAACGGCAGGTCGAACAGCAGCACCTCGGCGTCCTGTGCATTGCCCAGTACCAGCAGCGATTCGTCGCTGGCCTGCACCGCGTCGCCGGCCTTCAGTGCCGCGCCGTTGACCGCCAGCGTACCGCGTGCGACTTGCACGTAGGCGCCGCGGCCGGCGGCCAGGGTGTGCTCAACCTGGTCGTCGCCGTCGAGGATCGTCGCGTACACGCGCGCATCCTGGTGCACCGTCAAAGAGCCGTCCGCACCATCCGGCGAGACGATCAAACGCAGCCGGCCGCGCTTGCTCTGCGTGTCGAAATGCTTTTCCTCGTAACTCGGCTCGATGCCGTTGCGCTCCGGGAACAGCCAGATCTGCAGGAAGTGCACCGCTTCGCTCTGCGAGCCATTGAACTCGCTGTGGGTCACGCCGCTGCCGGCGCTCATGCGCTGCACGTCGCCGTAATGCAGCACCGAACCGGTGCCCATGCTGTCCTTGTGCTCCAGCGCGCCGCCGAGTACGTAGGAGATGATCTCCATGTCGCGGTGGCCGTGGGTGCCGAAGCCTTCGCCCGGCTTGACCTGATCCTCGTTGATCACCCGCAGCGGCCCGAAGCCGGTGTAGCGCGGGTCGTGGTACTGGCCGAAGGAGAAGGTGTGGCGCGAGCTCAACCAGCCGTGTTCGGCGCGGCCGCGGGTGTTGCTCTGGCGAATCTGCAGCATTTCGTGCTCCTCATGTTCGATGATGTCGATCGGAGGCCGTTCCTCCTTGCCGCATAGTCTCCGCGCTTCTTTAAGGAACGGAAAGCGAGTAGATTTGCTCGATACCATCGATGGAATCGAACATGAAACTCAGCCTGGAAGCCCTGCAGATTCTCGATGCCATCGACCGCCGCGGATCCTTTGCCGGGGCGGCCAAGGTCCTCTACAAGGTCCCCTCGACCATCTCCTACACCGTCGCCAAGCTGGAGGAGGACCTGGGCGTGCAATTGTTCGAGCGCGCCGGGCCCAAGGCCACGCCCACCCAGGCCGGGCGCGAGCTGCTCAAGGAAGGGCGGCACCTGCTGCGCGCCGCGCAGGAACTGGAGGTGCGCGTGCGCCGGGTGGCCTCGGGCTGGGAATCGGAATTCGCCATCGGGCTGGACTCGCTGTTTCCGCCAGCCGTGCTCGGCGAGCACCTGCAAGCCTTCTACGCGGCGGCCGACAGCACCCGGCTGCGACTGGTCCGCGAATCGCTGTCCGGTACCTGGGAGGCGCTGCTCGACCAGCGCGCCGACCTGGTGATCGCGGCGGGCGAGGGACCCAGTGGGGGCGGCTATGTCGTCGAACCGCTGGGCACGCTGCGCTTCGTTTTCGTGGTGGCCCCACAGCATCCCCTGGCTGCCCACGGGCGCATCGACGCTGCCGAGCTGGCCCAGCACCGCGCCGTGGCCGTGGCCGATTCGGCACGGCGCCTGCTGCCGCGCACGGTCGGTCTGCAGTCCGCGCAGGATGTATTGAGCGTGCCCGACATGGCCGCCAAGTTCGCCTTGCAGTGCGCCGGCCTGGGCTGCGGCTTCCTGCCCGAGCCCTGCGCACGCCCGGCGATCCGCTCGAGCGCGCTGGTCGCGGTGGAAGTGGACGAGCCCAAGCCGGACGAAACCTTCTACCTGGCCTGGCGCACGGGCGAGCAGGGCGAGGCCCTGGCCTGGTGGCTGCGGCGACTGCGCGCGCCCGGGCTGTTCGAGGGCTGGCTGCAGCGCCTGGCCGCAACGGACTATTCCGCCACGCCGCTTGGCCTGGCGTGATAATGCCCCCACGCTGCGCACCTCTTTCCTGGATTTCCCCATGCACGCCCTGGTCGAGCAGTTCGGTTTGGCGCTGGTGTTCGTCAACGTTCTGGCGCTGTCGCTCGGCCTGCCCGTCCCGGCCATGCCGACGCTGGTTCTGGTCGGCGCCGGTTACGCGATGCAGGGTCAGCACTCGGCCTGGCTCGGCGTGCTTGCCGCGTGGCTGGTGTCGATCTGTGCCAGCCTCATCGGCGATACCGCGTGGTTCCTCGCCGGGCGGCGCTATGGCAACCGCACGCTGCAGTCGCTGTGCCGGCTCTCGCTGTCGCGCGACACCTGCATGAAGAAGACCGAGCGCTTCTATGGGCGCCTGGGCATTCGCGTGCTGGCCTTCGCCAAGTTCGTGCCCGGGCTGTCGATGGTGTCGGTGCCGCTGGCCGGGGCGATGCAGGTGCGAATGAAGCCGTTCCTCGGCTATGACACGCTCGGCGCGGGGCTCTGGGCAGCGGTGGGCCTGGGCCTGGGTGTGGCGTTCTCGGGGCAGGTCGAGCAGGTGCTCGCCGCGTTGGCGGAGCTGGGCTCGCGCGCCTTCGGCGTCGTCGGCATTGCGCTGGCGCTGTACGTGGGTTGGCGCTGGTGGCGGAGGCATCAGTTGCTGCGTTCGCTGGAAGTGGCACGGATCAGCGTCGACGAGTTGTACGCGTTGATGCAGGACCCGGCGCATGTGCCGGCGGTGCTGGACATCCGCGCGCCGGGATATCGCGACCTTGAGCCGTACACCATCCCCGGCGCCGAATTCGCCGATGAGCGTCGCCTCGGCGACATCCTTGCGCGCGTGCCGCGCGATCGCAGCGTGGTGATCTTCTGTGCCTGCCCGGACGAAGTGTCCGCGGCGTGGCTGGCCGCGCGCCTGCGCGAACATCGCTATCTCGACGTGCGGCCGCTGCGCGGCGGGCTCGACGCGTGGCGCGCGGCAGGCTACGCGACCAGTGCGCTGGCGGTTCCCTCGGACAGTGATGCGTTGCCGCCACCCGCGGTAGCCGTCTAGCGCAGGGGCGGCGCGCAAGACAGGCGCGCAAAAAAAAGACGACAAGCTAAGCTTGTCGTCTTTTTGACGAGTGGTGCGCCCGGAGAGATTCGAACTCCCGACCGCCTGGTTCGTAGCCAGGTACTCTATCCAACTGAGCTACGGGCGCGTCGTCAGGAGGAGAATTATGCGGGAGTATGCGCAGGTCGTCAACGCCCCGTAACAAAAAATTTCACGCCAGCGCGCCGGCCAGTCGCCGTGCGACTTCGGCCGGCGTTTTCATCCAGGAAAAATGGTCGGCGCGGGTGCCGAGCGTGTCCGCCGTCAGTACCTGGAGATTGCAGGCTCCCCCGAGCTTGGCCGTCAACGCCTGCATCGAACTGGCCGGCGCCATCCAGTCGTTGGCCATGACCAGCGCTTCGACCGGCATCCTCGTACCAGCCATGCCACCTTCCAGGTCCGGCTCCCAGCCGCGCGCGGCGTAGTGATTGCTCAGGCCCACGCGCGCCCAGTCGGCGATGAGTCCGCGCGCCTCGGTGCCACCGAAGCCGACGCGACGGCCGGGCAGGGTGCCGTGCCGCTGCGCCAGCCACGGCAGGAAGCGATAGGCCCACGGCAACGCATAGCGCAAGGGTGCCGGAAAACTGCGCCACCATGGCGTGCCACTGGCAACCAGCCAGACGCGCGCGAACACGTCGGGCTGCTGACCGGCATGGCAGCACGCGAGCTGCCCACCGAGACTGTGGCCGCCGATCAGCAGCGGAATTCCCGCGGCGAGTTCCTGCAATGCCTGCTGGCTGGCCGGGATGTCATTGCCGAGCACTTCGCGATAGCCCCAGTTGCAATCAACCGACGCACGCAAGTTGCTGCTGCCGTTGCCGCGCCATTCGTGCAACAGCACGGCCACGCCTTGCGCGGCCAGTGCGTCGGCCAACGCTTCGTAATGCCGGGCGGCAACGCCCAAGGCTGGGAGCCACAGCAGCGCGGCGCGCGGATGCGCGGGCAGGCGCGCGATCAACTGCCATTGGTGGCCATCGCTGCCGGTGACGGCGATCGCGCTTGTCCGCACCAGCATCAGTGGCGCGCCGCGCCGAAATGGTCGAGCACCAGCACCTCGCCGCGGCCAGGTCGATAGCCGCTCTGCAACGCGCGGGCCACATAGTCGATGCCGGCCTCGCAGGCATTGCCCAGCGACAGCCCGTTGCACAATTGCGCGGCGATCGCCGAAGCCAGTGTGCAGCCGGTGCCATGCGCGTCGACGGGCAGGCGCGTATGGATGTACTCGTTGCGGGCCACGCCATCGTCGAAGCGATCAATCACGCGCTGGCCTTCGGCCAGGTGCCCGCCCTTGAGCAGCACGGCAGTGGCGCCCAGATCGAGCAGCCCGGCACAGGCGCGCTCGGCGCCGGCAGCATCGGCAATGGCGTGGCCGAGCAGCAGTTCGGCCTCAGGGATGTTGGGGGTCAGCAGCGTCGCACGCGGCAGCAGGCGCTGGCGCAGCGCGTCCAGCGCGTCGTCGGCGAGCAGCTTGGCGCCGCTGGTGGCGACCATCACCGGGTCGAGCACGATGAAGGGCGGGCGATGGTATTCCAGCGCATCGGCCACGCAATGGATCACCTCGGCGTTGGCCAGCATGCCGAGCTTGACCGCCTGGATTTCAAAATCCTCGAAGCAGGCATCGATCTGCGCGCGCAGGAAATCCAGCGGCGGCACATGCACCGCGGTGACGCCGCGGGTGTGCTGCGCGGTCAGCGCGGCAATCGCCGACAGGCCATGCACACGGTGCGCGGCGAAGGTCTTGAGGTCGGCCTGGATGCCGGCACCGCCGCCCGAATCGGAGCCGGCAATGGTGAGCGCGGAAAGGACTTGGGTTGTCATGCGCCGATTGTGCACCGGCACGGCGCGGCCTGCATCGGCCGCGGCGCTAACCGGCGGCGCGCAGCAGGGTCCATTGCCGGTAGATGAAATACACGCCGCCGGTGATCCCGGTGATCGCGGCCGGCAGGTACAGCGCGTGATAGCCGAACAGCGCGAACAGCCAGGCGCCGGCGAGGCTGCCGCCGAGAAAACCGCTGACGATCAACCCGCACAACATCAGGCGCCGCGTCTGCAAGGGCAGGCCGCGCAGCAGGTGACCCAGGCCGATGCCGAGGTCGGTGAACATGCCGGTCAGGTGGGTGGTGCGCACCACCGCGCCGCTGTAGGTGGTGGCCATGGCGTTCTGCAGACCACAGGCCATCGCCAGCAGCCACGTCGCCCAGGCGATGTGGCGCTCGTACAGTGGAATTGCCGCCAGGATCATCAGCGATTCCAGCAGCAAGGCCACGCCATAGCGCCGGCCCAGTTGCAGGTGGCTGTTCTGGATCAGCAGCCCGCTCAGCGTCGCGCCCAGGCTGAAGGCGATCAGCAGACCCCACAGGAAGCCGGCGCCGGCCCAGTCACCGCGCGCCACTCCCAGCCCGAGCAGGCTGGTGGTGCCGGTGACGTGGCTCACCACCTGCTGGTTGAAGCCGAGGTAGCCAATCGCGTTGATCATGCCGGCCGCCGCCGACAGCATCACCGCGCCCATCCATACCCAACGAGGCAGCGCGTGCATCCATCACCTTCTTCATGATGGTCCGTACTGCGCCTTTGCCAGATTCAGCCCGGACCGTTGGTCGCGACGTCGGAGAACTTGCCGACCTCCGGATCGTATACGGCACCCCAGAACCCGGCACCTCCATCACAGACACGAATGGCGGTGCGCGCAGGATCGAGGTCGCTGTCATCGGGCAGGCGGAACGCGTTGATGTAGATCAGCCGCCGTCCGCCGCTTTCGATGCCCACGTACTGGCGATCGAAATCACCGGGGTTGGTGATCTGCGGCTGCAACTGCGCCAGGCGTGCTTCGAGCTCGTCGATCTGCTGCCGGCTGGGTGCCCAGTAGCCGGTGATGGCGCCGGGCTGCCGCGCCGGGCTGTCGCGCGAGCAGGTGTCCAGCACCTGCGCGGCGATCACCGGCCGGGTGATGACCCACGACTGCCCGGCGCGCACGGTGGTCGGCACGGTGCTGCCGGGCGTGCCGCCGGTGGTCGAGCAACCAGCGGCAAGGCCGCCCAGGGTCAGGACAAAGGCAAGCAGGGGTAACAAACGCGGTTTCACAAAACCTCCGAGGCGTAATCGGCCAGGCGCGAACGTTCGCCGCGGCGCAGGGTGACGTGGGCACTGTGTGGCCAGTTCTTGAAGCGGTCCACCGCGTAGGTCAGGCCCGACGTGGTCTCGGTGAGGTAGGGCGTGTCGATCTGCTCGACATTGCCCAGGCACACGATCTTGGTGCCGGGGCCGGCACGGGTGATCAGCGTCTTCATCTGCTTGGGCGTGAGGTTCTGCGCCTCGTCCAGGATCAGGTAGCGCGACAGGAAGGTGCGCCCGCGCATGAAGTTCATCGAGCGGATCTTGATGCGGCTGGCCAGCAGGTCATTGGTTGCCGCGCGGCCCCAGGCGCCACCTTCCTGGTTGTGGGTGAGCACTTCGAGGTTGTCGGTGAGCGCGCCCATCCACGGCGTCATCTTTTCTTCCTCGGTGCCGGGCAGAAAGCCGATGTCCTCGCCAACGCTGACCGTGGCGCGAGTCATGATGATCTCGCGGTAGCGCTGCTGGTCCATCGTCTGCGCCAGGCCGGCGGCCAGCGCCAGCAGGGTCTTGCCGGTGCCGGCAGTGCCGAGCAGGGTGACGAAGTCGATTTCCGGGTCCATCAGCGCATTGAGGGCGAAGTTCTGTTCGCGATTGCGCGCGCTGATGCCCCAGACCGCATGCTGGCCGCCGCGATAGTCGTCCACCAGCGAGAGAATGGCCTTGCCATCGCCGCTCACGCGCGACACGCGCAGCTCCACCTCGTCGTCGCCCGGCAGGTACAGGTACTGGTTCGGGTGCCAGTCCTCGTCGGCGGCCAGGCGCACTTCGTAATGCGTGCGGCCCTTGTCCGACCAACTGCGCAGATCCTGGTTGTGCTTCTGCCAGAAATCGGCGGGCAGCTCGACCGCGCCGGTGAACAACAGGCTGAAGTCATCCAGGGCGCGGTCGTTTTCGTAGTCCTCGGCCACCAGGCCACTGATCGAGGCCTTGATCCGCAGGTTGATGTCCTTGGACACCAGTACCACCGGCACCCCGGGGTTTTCCTCGCGCAGCAGCAGCACCGCGGCAAGGATATTGTTGTCCGGCAGCACCTCGCCGAAGGTGCGCCCAGGCGCGACCGGGCGCGTCTGGAAGTGCAGCTTGCCGATCTGCCCCTGCTGCTTGAGCTGCACGCCCTGCGGCTGGTTCAGCACGATGCCGGCCTGGATCTGTTCGGCGTTGGCGCCTTCGAGCAGTTCGTCGAGAAAGCGGCTGACCTGGCGCGCGTTGCGGCTGACTTCGGACATGCCCTTCTTGGCATTGTCCAGTTCCTCGATCACCTGCATCGGCAGGAATACGTCATGTTCCTCGAACTTGAACAGCGCGGTGGGATCGTGCATCAGCACGTTGGTATCCAGCACGTAGATGCGCTTGCCTCGGGTCATCGTGTCTTCCTGGAAAAAGGACAGGGACAAGCCATCACGGCCTGCGCGGCAGGGTGATGGCAAGTTCGGGTCGCGAGGGGACTCACTGCTTTGTGGGCTGCTGCGTTGGCTGCTATGTCGGCTGTTGCTGGTGGGCCTTCAGGGCTTGCAGTACCGCTTCGGCGTGGCCGGCCACTTTCACCTTGCGCCACGCCTGCACGATACGACTATCCGGCGAAATCAGGAAGGTGCTGCGCTCGATGCCCAGCACCTGGCGCCCATACATGTTCTTCATGCGGATCACGTCGAAGGCCCGGCACAGGGCCTCGTCGGCATCGCTGACCAGCGGGAAGGCGAAGCCTTGCTTGGCACAGAAGTTGTCGTGCGACCTGACCGAATCGCGGGAAACGCCCCACACGCGCGCGCCGGCGGCGCTGAAGGCGGGCAGCAGGGCATTGAAGTCCAGCCCTTCGGTGGTGCAGCCCGGCGTGCTGTCCTTCGGGTAGAAATACAGCACCAGCCAGTGGCCGGCCTGTGCGCCGAGCGTGGTATTGACGCCGCCGGACAGGGCCAGCGGCAGGTCGAGGGTGGCGCGGTCGAGCTTGTTGCTTGTGGTCATCGGCTACGTGTTCGTCTGGCAGGCATGCTGCTTACATATACCGCGAACCGTGTCGAAGGCCACCCTGCGTCAGAACTTCATCGGGTCCATGATCGCGTCGAGGTTCAGGTGGTCACAGAACTCGAGGAAGTCGTCACGCAGCGCGGCAATATGCATGTTCGCAGGTACGCCAATGGTGACCTGCGCCGAGAACATCTCCGCGCCGGTCTGCATGGCGCGGTAGCGCGTGCTCTGCAGGTTCTCGATGGTGATGCCCTGGCGGTCGAAGAAATCGGCCAGCTGGAACAGGATGCCTGGCTTGTCGGCGGCGATCACTTCTACGATGTACGGCAGCAGGTTGGACTGCGCCTGCTTGGGACCGGTGCGGTACCACACCAGCTTCAGGCCTTCGTCGCGTTCGAGGCGGGCCATCATCGCTTCGAGCTTGGCCACCGAATCCCAGGAACCAGTCGCCAGCGCCGTCACCGAGACGTCGCGGCCCACCGTGGACAGGCGCGCGTCAACCAGGTTGCAGCCGCTGTCGGCGATGCGCCGGGTCACCGGCAACAGGGGAGACTCCGGATGCGTCGTGTAGGCGTTGATCAGGAGGTGGTTTTCGGTCGGCGAAGGCCGGGGAGCGGTATCGGTCAAAGGGGATTCCGGCATTGCGAACAGGCTGAATGGCGCCGGGACGGGCCTCGGCGCAGCGCGCAGCATACTTGCCCGTGCTTTCGCGCCGCAAGTAACATTCGGAATACCCCTGTGTCCGCCACCCTGGCGGACATCGTGCTATCCGCCTCCTTCTTCTCCCAGCAGAGCCGCCACCGCCTTGTCTCTCTCCGGCATCATCACCGCACTGGCTACCCCTTTCGCCGCCACTGGCGAGCTCGACCTCGATGCCTGGCAGCGCCTGCTGGACAAACAGATCAAGGGCGGCGTGCAGGGCGTGGTCGTGGCCGGCTCGACCGGCGAGGCCGCGACCCTGGCCGACGAGGAATACGACGAACTGCTGTGCCGGGCCGTGGCCCAGGCCGGCGGGCACATGGCCGTGCTGGCCGGCACCGGGCTGTCGGGCACGGCGCGCACGGTGGCGCTGACCCGGCGCGCGGCCGCCAACGGCGCCCATTACGCGCTGGTGGTCACGCCGCCCTACGTGCGCCCGACCCAGGAAGGGCTCAGGCAGCACTACCTGGCGGTGGCCGAACATGGCGACCTGCCGGTGGTGCTGTACAACGTGCCCGGCCGCACCGGCTGCGACCTGCTGCCGGAGACCGTTGCCGAGCTGGCGAAGCACCCGAACATCGTCGGCATCAAGGAAGCGCGCAGCGAACCGGAGCGCATGGCGGCCCTGTTGCCGCTGCGCAGCGCCGGGTTTGCCGTGCTCAGCGGCGACGATGGCACTGCCGCGCGGGCCATGCTGGCCGGCGCCGACGGCCTGATCTCGGTCGGTTCCAACGTACTGCCCGGCGCCTATCGGCAGTTGTGCGAGCTGGCCCGCGCCGGCGCGCAGGCGGCGACCGCGGCGTGGGATGCACGGCTGCAGGCGTACCATGAATTCTGCGGCGTCGAATCAAACCCGATTCCGGTCAAGGCGCTGTTGCAGCGCCAGGGCCTGGGCCACGGGTTGCGTCTGCCCTTGACCACGCTGTCGGCACCCCACCATGCCGAAGCCGACCGCCTTGCCGCCGACGCGCCCGCGTTGGAAGCACTTTCCAGCCGCGACGTCGTCGCGGCCTGACCCAGGAGATTTACCCATGCGTCATCCCGTTTCTTCCGCCCGCGTGCTGCCGTTGGTTGCGCTGGTCGTGGCCGCCAGCGGTTGCAGCTGGTTCCACAAGGATGCCCGCGGCGACTACGCGCTGCCGGCGGAAAGCCGACCGCTGGAAGTGCCGCCGGACCTGAACCTGCCCGACACCACCGGTGCGATGAAGGTGCCGGCGCTGGCTTCGGCGTCGCAGCCGGCGAGCGCACCGACGGCCGCGGCCCGGCAGGCGGCGAGCAACAGCGGTTTCGTCGTCAAGGGCGACCGCGACGCGGTGTTTGCCGCGGTAGGTGATGCGTTGGGCGGCATCGAGGGCGTGAACATCGCCAGCCGCGCGCAGTTGCTGGGTTCCTATGACGTCAGCTACGAAGGCGCGGATTTCCTGGTGCGCGTCGTGGCGACCGAGGCGGGCAGCTATGTGTCGGCGGTTGATCCGCGCGGCCTGCCGGCCACGGCGGAAGCGCCGGTGAAGCTGATTGCGGCGTTGAAGGCCAAGCTGGGCGGCTGATTGGCGCTTGTGGTGAATGGATTGGGGACGGGCGTCGTGAGGCGCCCGTTCTTTTTCTCACCGCTCCAGCAGCGGCAATTTGTCCGCCTTGCCATCCCACTCGGCGGCATCGGCCGCCGGCTCCTTGCGCACCGTCAGCACCGGCCAGGCCTTGGCCAGCTCGGCGTTGAGCGCGACGAAGTGCTCCTGCCCGGCCGGCACGTCGTCCTCGGGGTAGATCGCATTGGCCGGGCATTCCGGCTCGCACAGCGTGCAATCGATGCACTCGTCCGGATCGATCACCAGGAAGTTCGGCCCCTCATGGAAACAGTCGACCGGGCAGACTTCCACGCAGTCGGTGTATTTGCACTTGATGCAGTTTTCGGTGACGACGAAAGGCATGTTGGAATCCGGCGATTAGCCGGGCAATTCTAGAACAGTCGGGCCGCAGGCGGTGAGCGCTTCGGCCGGGTGCCTAGCCCAGCGCCAGTCCGCGTGCCCGCGCCAGCGCATGCAGGCCGGCCGCGGCCAGGTCTTCGCCATGCTGCTCGGCACCGATGCCAAGATGCGCCAGGGCATGGGCATAACGCTGGGTCAGCGCGGCACTGCCCACCAGGTGCACCTGCACCGGCGTGGGCTGGCGATGGCGAATTTCGTGCCCGATCAGCAGGCCGGAGAGGTAGGAACCAATGGCCTCGCCGGGCAGGCGGTCGAACAGCGCCAGCGTGCGCGCACCGAACAACTGGTGGGTGAGGCCGCCGGCTTCGCCGCTGCGCTCGATGCCTTGCGCGAATGCGTTCGCGTCGAAAGCATGGCCGTCGTCGCTCATCAGCCGCCCGAGCAGGCTGTGCTGGCGCAGCACCGCATACAACTCGCCGGTCATCACCGTGGCGAACTCGCCGATGCGCCCCGCGTCCAGCCACGCCCACTTGCTGTGCGTGCCAGGAAGGCAGACCAGGTGGCGGCCGCTGCCGAGCACGCCGGCCAGACCGACCAGCTGAGTCTCTTCGCCGCGCATCACGTCGGGCACGCCGGCATCGGCGTTGCAATCCAGGCCGGGAACGAACCACAGGGTGCGCCCGGGCAGGTGCTGCGCATCGACGTGCGCCTGCATGCCGGCCGCCAGCGCAGCGGCATCGGCGGGGCAGGGCAGGTAGGGCAGTTCGTGCCAGCCATTGCGGCTGCCGATCATGCCGCACAACACGATGTCGCCCTCCCAGTCGCCGACCAGTTCGGCCAGCACTTCGGCAAAGCGGCCATCGCAGGCGAGGATGCCGCGCGCGTCCCGGCGCTGCGCCAGCACCTGGCCGGCGACGTCCAGGCGATAGGCGCGCAGGCTGCTGGTGCCCCAGTCGACCGCGATCATGCCAGGGCCACGCGGCTTTCCGGCAGGCCACTGACGCCGGCATCGCAGACGAACAGGCCGCCGGCTTGCGGCGTGCGCCGCAGTTCGTCGTCTTCGTGGTCCAAGCGCGAGCTGATGATGTACAGCTGCTCCAGCGCGGGCCCGCCGAATGCAACGCAGGTCGGGTGCTTGACCGGCATTTCCACGCTGCGTTCAACGCTGCCGTCGCCGCGGTAGCGTTGTACGCGCCAGGCGCGCCATTGCGCGTTCCACAGCAGGCCATCTGCGTCCACGGTCGAACCATCGGGCTCGGCGTCGTGGCGATCGAGGCGGGCGAATTCGCGCGCGTTGCCGGCCAGCGCGTGCTCGGGATCGTAATCGCAGCACAGGATGCGCGGGCTCACCGAGTCGCACCAATACATATTGCGGCCGTCGGCGCTGAAGCAGATCGAATTGGGAATGGACACGCCCGGCAGCGGCAAGCGGCGCAGGCCGTGGCGCAGCGAGAACTGGTAGAAGCTGCCGCGTGCGGCCTTCTCTTCGTGCTCGTCCATGGTGCCGAACACAAAGTTGCCATGGCGGTCAGCGCGGCCGTCGTTGCTGCGCGTGTATGGCTGGTCGGGCTCGACCTCGGCGATCAGCTCACAGACCAATGCCGGCGCGTCGAAATCCGGTGCGACGATGCCGATCGCCTTGGCCAGCACCACCAGCAAGCGCCCATCCTCAAGCAGGCCCAGGCAGCCGGGCCGGTCGGGCAGGGCCCAGTCGCGGCTGCGGCCGCTGGCCGGCGCATGCGCCCACAAGCGGCGGCCGCTGATGTCGATCCAGAACAGCACCTGGCGGCGCTCGTCCCAGATCACGCCTTCGCCGTGCTCGCAGCGGCTGTCCACCGCGAGCCGCGCCTGCAGGATGGGCGAGGCCACGGCGCTCACCACTCGGCGATGCTGCCGTCGGCGTGGCGCCACACCGGGTTGCGCCAGTCCGGCGGGTTCTGGTTTGCGCGCACCAGCAACTCCTCGTTGATTTCCACGCCCAGGCCGGGCTTGGTCGGCGCGGCGATGCAGCCTTCGGTGCAGTGGAAATCTTCCTTGTTGAGCACGTAGTCGAGCAGGTCGGCACCCTCGTTGTAGTGAATGCCGATGCTCTGTTCCTGCAGCACCGCGTTGTGCGAGACGAAGTCCACCTGCAAACAGGCGGCCAGCGCCACCGGGCCCAGCGGGCAGTGCGGGGCCAGGCCGACATCGTAGGCCTCGGCCATCGCGGCGATCTTCACGCACTCGGTGATGCCGCCGGCGTGCGACAGATCGGGTTGCAGCAACGACAGCCCGCCGGCAGCCAGCACATTCTTGAACTCGAAGCGCGAATACATGCGCTCGCCCGCGGCCAGCGGGATCGGCGAGGACGCGGCCAGGCGCGGGTAGTATTCGGCCAGTTCCGGCAGCACCGGCTCTTCGACGAACAGCGGCTTGAACGGCTCCAGCTCGCGCAACAGCACCCGTGCCATCGGCGCGCCGACGCGGCCGTGGAAGTCAATGCCGAAGTCGATCTCGTTGCCGAACGCGGCGCGGATCTCGGCGACCTTGGCCACGGCCGCGTCGACCGCGCGCGGGCTGTCGACCAGCTTCATTTCCTCGGTGCCGTTGAACTTGAAGGTGTCAAAACCCAGCTCACGGTAGCCGCGAATCTGCGCGATGATGTCGGCCGGGCGGTCGCCGCCGACCCAGCGGTAGGTCTTCATGGTGTCGCGCACCAAGCCGCCGAGCAGTTCGTACACCGGCTTGCCCAGGGCCTTGCCCTTGATGTCCCACAGCGCCTGGTCGATGCCGGCGATGGCGCTCATCAGGATCGCGCCGCCGCGATAGAAGCCGGCGCGGTACAGCGTCTGCCACAGGTCGTTGATGCGCGCCGGGTCCTTGCCGATCAGGTAGCCGGACAATTCGTGCACCGCGGCCTCGACGCTGCGCGAGCGGCCTTCGATGACCGGTTCGCCCCAGCCGGTGATGCCCTCGTCGGTTTCGACCTTGAGGAACAGCCAGCGCGGTGCGGCGTGGTAAGTGGTGAGGCTGGTGATCTTCATCCCTGGAGTTCCTGGAGAGCGCGCACGAATTGGCGGGCCTGCTGCTGGGTGGTTTCGAGAGGTTGGCCGGGGCGGTACAGCTCGCCGCCGATGCCGGCGCCGGCGGCGCCATGGGAGAGGAATCCGCCCAGGCTGGACGGACTGACGCCGCCGACGACGTACACCGGCACGTGCGCCGGCAACACCGAACGCAGTGCACGGACATGCCCGCTGCCATAGGTGGCGGCGGGGAACAATTTGAGAATCTGCGCGCCGGCGTCGATCGCGTCGAAGGCCTCGCTGGCGGTGGCAAACCCGGCCACGACCAGCAGGCCGCGCGAAACCGCATGGCGGATCAGCGAAGGCCGCGTGTTCGGGGTGACGATGAAGCGCGCGCCGAGGTCGGCCAGCGTGTCCACGTCTTCATTGCGCAGCACGGTCCCGCCGCCGATCCAGGCGCGTTGCCCGTACTGGCGCTGGGCCAGGCCGATGCTCTCGGCCCAGCGCGGCGAGTTCAGCGGGATTTCGATGGCATCGAAACCGGCGTCCACCAGTGCGCCGACATGGGCCGGGGTTTCCTCCGGGGTGATGCCGCGCAGGATGGCGACCAGCGGCAGCTTGAACGGGCCGGCGTGGGAGGCGTTCGAAGTGGCCATGGGTCTACTCGTGATAGAGCTGGGAACGACCGCCATCGATGAGGATGTCGGTGGCATTGATGAAGCGCGCTTCGTCGCTGGCCAGGAACAGCGCCGTGTAGGCCACTTCCTCGGGCGTGCCGATGCGGCGCGGCGGCAGCAGTGCCTCCTGTTCGCGGCGCTTGGCCTGCGGGTCGGGACTGCTGGCAAACCAGGCCTCGATGCGCGGCACCAGGATCAGGCCGGGAGAAATCGAGTTCACGCGGACGCCGCGGGCGGCGTATTCGATGCCCAGCGCGCGGGTCAGGCCAATCAGGCCGTGCTTGGCGACGGGGTAGGGAAAGGCGTGCGGGATGATCTTGTGGCCGTGCACCGAGGCGATATTGACGATGCTGCCGGCGCCTTGTTCGAGCATGGCCGGCAGGACCGCGCGGCACAGGTTCCAGGCACCCTTGAGGTTGAGGTCCAGGCAGCGCTGCCATTCGCTGTCGGCCAGTTCCAGCGGGTCGGAGAACACGTCGGCGCCGGCGTTGTTGACCAGGGCATCGATGCGTCCGGAGCGTTCGCGCACGGCGGCCACGGCCGACTCGATGGCGGCCACGTCGGTGATGTCGACACGGTGGTAGTCCACGCCCGGGTCGGGCTGGGCCGGATCATTGCGGTCGAAGCCGGCGACGCGGGCACCATGTTCGGCGAACAGGCGCGCGGTGGCGGCGCCGATGCCGCTGGCCGCGCCGGTGACGATGACCGATTTGCCTTGCAGGCGACCGGCGCTCATGGGCGCATCTCCGGCGCACGCGGATGACGGCCGCAAAGCGGCGCGGGACTGGACCCCATCTTGTTCCTCCTCACATTGCTGGCGTCGGCGCGTTGCCATCCCGGTGTGGGGGAGGGACGGGTCGCGCCTGTCATGGCCGCCGACCTGGAGGTGGGGGTCTCCTGATTCAGCGTTCGATAGCCTCGCGCGGTGGAGATATGTGCGGCAAATGAATTTTTCGTCATATTCTATTCCCTTGGCGCATACGGCTGTCCCAAGCAAGAGAGCTCTTCATGGCATCTTCCAGCACCCCGTGGTTCAACGCATCGCGGCTCAAGACCCGCCAGCTGTTGTTGTTGCTGCATCTGTATGAGCAGCGCTCGGTATTGCGCGCGGCCGAGGCGGCGAGCATGACCCAGCCGGCGGCGTCGAAGCTGCTGGCGGAGATGGAGGACCTGCTTGGGGTGAAGTTGTTCGAGCGGCATGCGCGCGGGGTGGAGCCGACCTGGTACGGGCAGGTGCTGGTGCGACGTGCGCGAGCAGCGATGTCGGAGATTGGCCGGGCGCAGGAGGAGATCGCGGCGCTGCGCAGTGGGCGGATGGGGCAGGCGTCGATCGGCACGGTGGTCAACCCGGGCACGACGCTGGTGCCGCAGGCGATCGCGGAGGTGAAGCGGGAGTTTCCGGACATCCTGATCCGGGTGGAGATGGATTACAGCCGGCATCTGGTGGCGAAGTTGCTGGATGGGCAGTTGGATATCGTGATCGGGCGGATCATGGGGCCGGAGGGGGCAGGCGAGCTGGATTTCGAGCCGCTGGCGGACGAGCCGCATTCGGTGATCGCGCGCGCGGGGCATCCGCTGTCCAATCGCGGGGCGTTGCAGCATGTGGATCTGGTGCGCTATGGCTGGGTGCTGCCGCCGGCTGACAGTGTTTTGCGGGCGCGGCTGGATTCGATGTTCCTGGAGCACGGGGTGCAGGCGCCGATGAACGCGATCGAGACGGCGTCGTTGCCGGTGACGACGAATCTGTTGCGGGGGAGTGATTTGCTGACGGCGTTGCCGGTGGATTCGGTGGCGCCGCTGATCCAGGCGAAGCTGCTGACGGTGTTGCCGATCGAGCTGGGGGTTCGGATGGAGTCGTTCGGGATCATCCTGCGGCGGGACTATGTGCTGCCGCCTGGGGCGGAGCGGATTCTGCAGGCGTTGCGGAGTACGGCGCGGCGCTTGTATCCGGCGTTGCGGGGCTAATCCCGCTGGCGTGAACTGTCCAGGCCCTGCGGCCTGGTTTCGACGTTCTGGGTCCACTGTCTGGGGGCCCACTGTCTGGGGTCCAGTGTCTGGGCCTGCTGTCTGGGCCTGCTGTAGGAGCGGCTTCAGCCGCGACCGTGGGCTATCGGCATTCTTGGCTTTACGACGAAAGGCGGCTGTCCGGACTCCCCGAGCAGCAGCCGGGGGCAGGCCCTGCCAGGACACGTCGTGAATCCATCCCTGGAGACTCCTAGGCAACATCCATGTTGCCTAGGGTCTTGGCAGGGCCTGCCCCCGACTGCCCGACAGTCTGCTGATGGCGGAGGGAAGAGCTGGCCGGCCCGTGTGCGGACGGCGGCGGAGTCCGGGTCTCGGCTGGGGCCGTTGTGGGAGGGGCTTCAGCCCCGACGAGCGGCGCCGGGAGCTGGCGGATGGCGGTCGCGGCTCAAGCCGCTCCTACAGTGGTATTGGAAAAGTCGAATGGCTGTTTGGCTTTGTTGGCGGACGGGTTGTGCGGCTCGTCGCATGTCTTGTGGGACGGGGATCAGACACGGGACGGGACAGCGGCGGTCGCGCCGTATACGAAAAAATAATACTGGGCCGTCAATTTTTCATTGGTATGGCATGAGAAGTCGCGCCTATCCTGCGCTCGCAGCTGAACGTGGGTGGGCCGATACCGTCCCTCCCGCTGCCCGTTCCCCGGAGAGAAGCCGGGAGGACGAGGCCGGCGGCACAAAAAAACCGAGGGCAGGGCGCACATCGTTGTGTGACCACTGCCCAAAAACTTGAGTACATGCGTCCTGGGAGGGAGCACCATGTCAGTGCAATACCGCCATGTTCCGGCAGGTCCGGCCGTGGGTTCGCGTTCGATCCGTAGCCTCCGCCGTTCGGTCATGGCCGTGAGCGTCGCCGCGCTGCTCAGCGCTCAGGCCTACGCGCAGGAGGCCACGCCGCCGGCCGACACCGCCGCGACCCAGCTCGACACCGTGCAGGTCACCGGTACGCGCAGCTCGGTCACCAAGGCCCAGCTGGTCAAGCAGAACGCCGAGCAGATCGTCGACTCCATCGTTGCCGAAGACATCGGCAAGCTCCCGGACAACAACGTCGCCGAAGCCCTGCAGCGCATCTCGGGCATCCAGATCGCGCGCGCCTACGGCGAGGGCAGCACCATCGCCATTCGCGGCCTGACCCAGGTCCGCACCGAGCTCAACGGCCGCGACATCTTCACCGCCAACGACGGCCGTGGCCTGAGCTTCGAGGACGTGTCGGCCGAACTGCTGGCCGGCATCAACGTGTACAAGAATCCGTCGGCCGACATGATCGAAGGCGGCCTGGGCGGCACCGTCGACCTGCGCACGCGCATGCCGTTCGACTACGACGGCATGAAGATCGCCGGCAGCGCCCAGTACAACTACTACGATCTGGCCGACAAGGGCGAGACCGCGTTCTCCGGCCTGTTCTCCAACCGCTGGCAGACCGGCATCGGCGAGATCGGCGTGCTGGTGAACCTGTCGCAGCAGGATGGCTCGTTCCGCCAGGACACCATCTCCATCGAGCCGTGGTGGGTGCAGACCGACATGCCCGGCCACGAGGGCGAGGAAGTGTTCGTTCCGCGCGGCGCCGGCATCAACACCACCGAAGGCGACCGCAAGCGCAAGACCAGCTCGGCGGCGGTGCAGTGGCGCCCGAACGACGATGTCGAGGTCTACGCGCAGGTGCTGCGTTCGGACTATGACTTCCAGTGGCACGACTACTCGTTCTTCGTGTACGGCAACGGCAACCCGATGATTGGCGCGGCCAACATCGTGACCAATGACGCCAACGAGTTCGTCAGCGGCACCTTCCGCGACACCCCGGCCGACTCGAACACCAGCCTGACCACCCGCCACTCGATCACTACCGACTACTCGGCCGGTGCCACCTGGCGCGTCAACGACCGCCTGAACCTGAGCACCGACTTCCAGTACGTGGACGCGACCACCAAGGGCACGCGCTACATCCTGGCCACCGGCATGAACAACGTGCCGTACTACACCATGGACCTGAGCGGCGACCTGCCGACCCTGTCCGTCACCGATGCCGCGGGCAACAACAACTATCTGTCCAACCCGGCCAACTACGTCGGCTGGAAGTGGCACCTGGACAACAAGGACGACAACAAGGGCACCGAGTTCGCCTGGCGTTCGGACATGGACCTGGCGTTCGACGACGGCTTCGCCCGCAGCTTCAAGGCCGGCGTGCGCTACACCGATCGCGACGCGACCAACAAGGGCAACGTGTGGCGCTTCATGTGTCTCAACAACTGCGCCGGCGTGCCGTACTCGGATTACCCGAGCATCGGCCTGGTGCAGAACCCGATCACCGACTTCTTCCGCGGCGGCGCCTACACCTTCGGCCCGACCCTGACCGCGGCCGACTCGGCAGTGGAGAACTACGAGCAGACCCTGGCGACGCTGGGCGGCACGCCGATCGTGTTCGGCCCGACCAACATCAACACCCAGACCGAGAAGACCTACACCGCCTATGGCTTGCTGCGCTTCGGCGTGGATGCCGGTGCGGTGCCGTTTGACGGCAACATCGGCGTGCGCGTCGTGCGTACCGAAGTCACCTCCGACGGCGTGCGCAGCGGTACCGACGCCGAGGGTGGCGGCCTGCTGCCGATCAGCGTGCAGCAGACCTATACCGACGTGCTGCCGAGCCTGAACCTGCGCTGGTTCCTGCGCGACAACCTGCAGTGGCGCTTTGCTGCTTCGCGCGGCATCACCCGCCCTGGCTTCGACAAGCTCAACCCGAACCTGTCGTTCTCCGACAACGCCACCGGCGGTGACATCTACGCCACGGCCGGCAACCCGAACCTCAAGCCGATGACGGCCGACCAGTTCGACACCGCGCTGGAGTGGTACTTCGGCAAGGGCTCGATGGCCTACGGCACGGTGTTCTACAAGAAGGTCAAGGGCTTCATCGCCAATGCCGTGTTTGACGAGGTCTACGGCGGCCGCCTGGTCCATGTGACCCGTCCGGTCAACGGCGACCAGGGCACGATCAAGGGCATCGAGGTCGGCTACACCCAGTTCTTCGACTTCCTGCCTGGCTGGTTGAACGGCTTCGGCCTGCAGACCAACTACACCTACGTCGATTCGGAAGCGCCGAGCCCGAGCGCCACCGACAACGAAGGCAATGCGCTGATCGTGCCGCTGGAAGGCCTGTCCAAGAACAGCTACAACATCATCCTCAGCTACGAAAAGGCCAAGTTCCAGAGCCGCGTCGCCTACAACTGGCGCAGCGACTGGCTGGTGACCACCGCCGGCAACGGCACCGGCGCGCTGCCGGTGTACAACAAGGGCTTCGGCCAGCTCGATGCCTCGGTGCGCTACAACATCAACGACAACTGGTCCGTTTCGCTGGACGCGGTGAACCTGCTCGATACCCAGCTGGAAAGCTACACGGGCTTCGAGACCCGCTACCGCGACTTCGTGATCAACGACCGTCGCTATGGCCTGACCCTGCGGGCCAGCTACTGAACGCGCCGTAGGAAGTGCGTCTCCGGTCCGGTGTGCCTCGCGCCACCGGACCGGTGTTTGATCGTCGGTGGCCTTGCCACCGGCCAGCCAGGGGAGCCTGACGACCGATGGGCAATCTGATGCCCCGTGCCTGCCAGACTGCCACGCGCGCGTGCCGTGTCCTGGCGTGGGTGTGTGCCTTGCTGCTGTGTGTCGCGCCGGCCTGGGCGAGCGAAGCGGTGCCGTACCAGTGGCGCAGTGTCGCCATCGGCGGTGGCGGTTTCGTCAGCGGCCTGCTGTTCCACCCGGCCGAACGCGGCCTGCTCTACGCCCGCACCGATGTGGGCGGCGCCTATCGCTGGGATGACGTCCAGCAACGCTGGATCGCGCTGACCGACTGGATCGGCGCCGAGGACGAGAACCTCATGGGCATAGACGGCATGGCCGTCGACCCGCAAGACCCGGAGGCGCTGTATCTGGCCGCCGGCACCTACATGCACGAACGCGCCGGCAATGCGGCGATCCTGCGCTCGCACGACCGTGGCCGCAGCTTTGCGCGTACCGACCTGCCGTTCAAGCTCGGTGGCAATGAACTGGGCCGCGGCAACGGCGAACGCATTGCCGTGGACCCGCACGACGGGAACATCCTGTTCCTGGGCTCGCGTGATTCCGGCCTGTGGCGCAGCGCTGATCGCGGCGCGAGCTGGCAGCGTGTGGAAAGCTTTCCGGCCGCGGCCACCGCGCCGGGTTCGCGCGCTCGCAACCACGTCGGCCGCGAGCAGAAGGTCGGCATTGTCTTCGTCGCTTTCGACCCGGCCAGTGGCAAGCCCGGCCGGCCCACGCCGCGCCTGTATGCCGGCGTGTCCACCCGCGATGCCAGCGTGTTCGTGTCCGACGACGGCGGCGCGCACTGGCGCGCGCTGCCTGGCCAGCCCGCTGGCCTGCGCCCCAGCCACATGGTGCGCGGCGGTGACGGCAGCTGGTACCTGACCTACGGCGATGAACCCGGTCCGGACCTGATGGCCAACGGTGCGCTGTGGAAGTATCAACCGCGCGGCGAGCGCTGGACCGACATCAGCCCGGTGCCGCAGCCGGCGCAGGGACCGGGGTTTGGCTGGGGCGCGGTGGCGGTCGATCCGCGCGATCCGCAAGTGCTGCTGGCCAGCAGCTTCCGCCGCAGCCAGCCGCACGATGACATCTTCCGCAGCCGCGACGGCGGCCGCAGCTGGCAGCCGCTGTTTGCGCGTTCGCAGTTCGACCACGCCAATGCGCCGTGGACCGTGCAGGCTTCGCCGCACTGGATGGCCTCGCTGGTCATCAATCCCTTCGACAGCGACCACGCCCTGTTCGTCACCGGCTACGGCATCTGGGCCTCGCGCAACCTGCGCGCCTTCGACGATGGCCGCACCTCCGTGCAATGGTGGTTCCAGGACACCGGGCTGGAGGAAACCGTGCCACTGGACCTGCTCAGCCCGATGGCCGGCGCGCCGCTGCTCAGTGCGCTGGGCGATATCGATGGCTTCCGCCACGATGATCTGGATCGCGCGCAGATGCAGTACGACGGCCCGCGCCTGACCAATGGCGAGAGCATCGATGCCGCCGGCCAGCAGCCGCAGGTGGTCGTGCGCAGCGGCACCGTGCGCAATCGCCGCAACAACGAAATCCGCGCGCAGTATTCGCGCGACGGCGGCGCGCATTGGCAGGCATTCGCCAGCGAGCCCGTCGACGGGGAGGGCGCCGGTCACCTGGCCATCGCCGCCGATGGCAAGCGCGTGATCTGGACGCCAAGCAAGGGCCAGGGCGCGTGGGCCACCGATGATTTCGGCGCGAACTGGCAGGCCGTGCGCGGTGTCACGGCGAGCATCCTGATCGAAGCCGACCGCGTCGATCCGCGCCGCTGGTACGGCGTCGATGGCGCCAGCGGACGCTTCTACACCAGCACCGATGGCGGCCTGAACTTTGCCGACACCGGCCTGGACGTGGGCGTGCCGGGCAGGGTGGAACGCACCCGCCCGCAGATCCGCCCCGACCCCTGGCGCGCCGGCGTGGTCTATCTGGCCAGTCCCGAGCGCGGCGTGCAGCGCTGGCAGGCGGGCGAACTTCGCACCCTGGCGACCATGGAAGAAGCGCGCTCGCTGGGCCTGGGCAAGCCACTCGCGCCCGGCGCGGCGCCGGCGCTGTACCTGGCCGGGCGCATCGACGGGGTCAGCGGCGTGTTCCGTTCGGCGGACGAGGGCGCACACTGGCAACGCATCGACGATGATGCCCATCGTTTCGGCCGCCCCTATGCCATCACCGGCGATCCGCGCCTGCCGGGCCGGGTGTATTTCGCCACCGGCGGGCGCGGCATCTTCTATGGAGACCCTCGATGAATCTTGCGCTTCGCCGCCTGCTCCTCGGCACCCTGTTGTGCACGACGCTGCCGGCATTGGCCGCACCACGCTTGCCGCTGCTGTTTGCCGATGGCGCGGTGCTGCAGCGCGAACAGCCGATTCCGGTGTGGGGCTGGGCCAGCCCCGGCGCGAAGATCGCGGTGAGTCTGGACGGCAGCCGCGCCGAAGCCACCACTGACGCGCAAGGCCACTGGCAGGTGCAACTGCCGGCGCATGCGGCTGGTGGCCCGTACACGCTGCAGGTGCAGGGCGATGGCGCCACGCTGCGGGTCGCCGACGTGCTGGTCGGCGACGTGTGGCTGGCCAGCGGCCAGTCGAACATGGAATTCCCGCTGCTCAAGGCCGACGGCGGCGCTGCTGCGGCCGCGGCCGCCAATGATCCGAAGATCCGCCACTTCAAGGTGCCCAAGTCCTGGTCGGGCAAGGCAGAGCAAGACCTGGCCGGCGGCAGCTGGCAAGCCGCCAACCCGCGCAACGCGCCGCAGTTCTCGGCGGTCGGTTATTTCTTCGCGCAGGAACTGCGCCAGCGTACCGGCGTGCCGATCGGCATCATCGACAGCACCTGGGGCGGCAGCGCCATCGAGGCGTGGATCGATGGTCCCACCCAGGGTCTGGACGCGGCGGCACTCGCGCGTCAGGGCGAGGAACTGAAAAAGCGCGACGCCATCGCGCTCGATGCCACGCGGCAGAAGCTCAAGCGCTACGCGCTGGCGGCCGGGCAGGGCAACAGTGACGCCTGGCGCGAACCGGGCTATGACGACAGCGGCTGGGACAGCATCCCGGTGCCGGCGGCATGGGAAGGCGTCGGGTACATGGGCCTGGACGGCGTGGCCTGGTACCGCGGCAGCTTCACCCTCAGTGCGGAGGAAGCGCGCAAGGGCGTGACCCTGGGTGTGGCGCGGGTGGACGACACCGACACCACCTGGGTCAACGGCCAGCGCGTGGGCCACACCGAGAACAGCTACGACAGCCTGCGCGCCTACCGCGTGCCGGCCGCCGCGCTGCATGCCGGACGCAACGTGATCGCGGTGCAGGTGGTCGACACCGGTGGTGGCGGCGGCATCCACGGCCGCGCCGAAGAACTGTACGTGCAGCCCGAAGGCGGCACCCGCCGCCCGCTGGATGGTGCCTGGAAGTTCCGTCCCGAGCGCGGCACCGTGGCCGCCATCGACGACAAGAACCAGGACCCGGCGCTGCTTTACAACGTCATGATCCATCCGCTGCAGCGCTACCCGGTGCGCGGCGTGATCTGGTACCAGGGCGAAACCAATGCCAAGGCCGAGCACGACGCCGCGCTGCGCTACCGCGACCAGTTCGCCGCGCTGATCAACAGCTGGCGCAGCGAGCGCCAGCAGCCGCAGCTGCCGTTCCTGTGGGTGCAGCTGGCGAGCTTCGACGAAGGCACCGATCGCGGCGACTACAGCCCATGGGCGCTGTTGCGCGAGTCGCAGTCCAAGACCCTGGCGCTGCCGGCCACCGGCCAGGCGGTGAGCATCGACATCGGCAACCCCGCCGACATCCACCCGACCAACAAGCGCGATGTCGGCCACCGCCTGGCGCTGGCCGCACGCCACGTCGCCTACGGCGAAGACCTGGTGTACAGCGGCCCGGTGTTCACCGCTGCGCAGTTCGCCCAGGGCGCGGCCACGCTGCGCTTCGATCTGCAGGGCAGCGCACTGGCGGTACGCGGCGGTGGCGAGCTGCAGGGCTTCGCGCTGGCCGGCGCCGACCGCAAGTTCCACCCGGCGCAGGCGCGCATCGAGGGCGACCGCGTGGTGGTGCGCAGTGCCGCGGTGCCGCAGCCGGTGGCCGTGCGCTATGCCTGGAGCGGCAGCCCCGCGCAGGCCAATCTCGTCAACCGCGAGCAGCTGCCTGCTTCGCCGTTCCGATCCGACAGCTGGTAACGGAGACCTTCCGCATGATGTTTCGTCATTCCCCCACTCCTGCACGCGTGCTGCGCGGCCTGGCCCTGCCGGCGGCGCTGCTGCTGGCGCTGTCCGCTTGCCAGCGTGCCGAACAAGACGCCACGCCGACCCCTGCCGCGTCCACGGCCGCGGCGGGCCAGCCGACCGGCCAGGCGCCGGGCAAGCAGGACGCCGCCAAGCAGGCACCGATCCCGCAGCTCATCAGCAAGGACGGCAAGCACACGCTGCTGGTGGACGGAAAGCCGTTTCTGATCCTCGGCGCGCAGGTCAACAACTCCAGCAACTATCCGGCCGCGCTCGAACAGGTGTGGCCGGCGATGGCCGACATCGGCCCCAACACCGTGCAGGTGCCGGTGGCCTGGGAGCAGATCGAGGCGGAAGAGGGCAAGTTCGACTTCTCCTTCGTCGATACGCTGCTGGCGCAGGCGCGCGAGCATGACGTGCGCCTGGTGCTGCTGTGGTTTGGCACCTGGAAGAACAACGGGCCGGCCTATACCCCGCGCTGGGTCAAGACCGACAACAAGCGCTTCCCGCGCGTGGTCACCGCCGACGGTCGCAGCATCGGCTCGCTGTCGCCGCTGGGTGCCGAAACCCTGGCCGCCGATCGCAAGGCCTTCGTCGCGCTGATGAAGCACCTCAAGCAGGCCGACCCGCAGCGCACCGTGATCATGGTGCAGCCGGAGAACGAGCCGGGCACCTATGGCAGCGTGCGCGACTTCTCGCCAATGGCGCAGGAAGCCTTCAACGGCCCGGTGCCCGACGAACTGGTGAAGAAACTCGGCAAGCAGCCCGGCACCTGGCAGCAGGTCTTCGGCGCCGATGCCGACGAGTTCTTCCACGCCTGGCACATCGGCCGCTTCATCGACCAGGTCGCCGAAGCCGGCAAGGCCGAATACCCGCTGCCGATGTACGTCAATGCCGCGCTGCGCGGGCCGTTCAATCCCGGCCAGCCGGGCAAGTACGCCAGCGGCGGGCCGACCGACAACGTGCTCGACGTGTGGAAGGCCGCCGGCCCGCACATCGACCTGCTGGCGCCGGACATCTACATGCCCGAGTACCTGATGTACACCACGGTGCTTGACCGCTACGCGCGCCCGGACAACCCGCTGTTCGTCGCCGAGACCGGCAACAAGCCCGAGTACGCGCGCTACCTGTTCCCGACCCTGGGCCACGACGGCATCGGCTGGTCCGCCTTCGGCATCGACTACACCCGTTACAGCAACTTCCCGCTGGGCGCCAAGAATGTCGACAAGGAAACCCTGGCGCCATTCGCGCTCGGCTACCGCCTGGTCAAGCTCGGCCTGCCGGCGTTCGCGCAGGCCTCCAGCGAAGGCAAGCTGCATGGCGTGGCCGAACAGCCAGGCCAGGCGGTGCAGGAAATCGCGCTCAACGAGCGCTGGTCGGCGACGATCACCTACGGCGTGCCGCAGTTCTGGTTCCAGGGCGAGCCGCCGGGCAATCCCGAGCCGGTCGGCGCGGCGCTGATTGCCGAGCTCGGCCCCGACGAATTCCTCATCACCGGCTACCACGCCCGCGTGACCCTGCACCCGGCCAGCGCCGCCACCGCGAACATGGTCTATGACCGGGTCGAGGAAGGGCATTACGACGCGAACGGGCAGTGGGTGTTCGCGCGCAACTGGAACGGCGACCAGACCGACTATGGCTTGAACTTCTCCAGCGCCGACACGCTGCTGAAGGTCAAGCTCGCCACCTGGCAATGACTTCGATGGCGCGCGGCTGGCCAGCAACCTGCCGGACCTCGCGCCGTTTCCGCTTTACCGATAGGGAGTGAACATGCACAACCGCAATCAGGCACACCACCGCCCCTTCGCCGCCGCGCGCCGTCGCCCGCTGGCGCAGGGCCTGGCGATCTCGCTGGCCTGGCTGGCCGTGGCCGGCACCGCGGGCGCCCAGCAGATCGAACGCAATGCGGACGGTATCGTCGTGCAGCCGGCACAGGCCGGCGTGGCCGCGGTGCGGCTGCAGGTCGTGGACGAGGGCATCATCCGCGTCAGCGCCGACCCGCAAGGCGACTTCAAGCGCTCGCCGAGCCTGATGCGCGCGCCGAGCGGCAAGCCGGTGCCGGCCTTCCAGGTCGCCGAAGCCGACGGGCAAGTGCAGCTGAAGACCGCCAAGGTCACCGCGAACGTCTCTACTGTGGATGGCCATGTCGGTTTCACCGACGCAGCCGGCAAGGAACTGCTGAGCGAAGTGGCCGGCGGCCGCACCTTCACCCCGATCAAGGTCGAGGGCGCCAGCGGGCTGCTCAGCACGCGCCAGCGCTTCACCTCGCCGGACGATGAGAAGATCTACGGCTTCGGCCAGCACCAGCAGGGCTGGATGAACCAGAAGGGCCGCAACGTCGAACTGTTGCAGAGCAATATCGACCTGGCCGTGCCGTTCCTGGTGTCCAGCCGCAACTACGGCATCCTCTGGGACAACAACTCGATCACCCGCCTGGGCGACCCGCGCGGCCTGCAGCCGCTGGACGCCTCGCTCAAGCTGTATGACGCCAAGGGCAAGCCGGGCGCGCTGACCGCGCGCTACTCGGTCAATGGCAAGGTCGTGGTCGAGCGCCGCGAGTCGAAGATCGACTACCAGTACATCAAGGACCTGGCCAGGTTCCCGGCCAAGGGCAAGCCGGCCAAGGAAGCGCGCGCACTGGTCAGCTGGGAAGGCGATATCGAAGCCAGGACCGGTGGCGAGCACAGCTTCTCGCTGTATTCGAGCGAGTACGCCAAGCTGTGGGTGGACGGCAAGCTGGTGCTGGACCGCTGGCGCCAGAACTGGAACCCGTGGCACCACGAGTTCTCGTTGCAGCTGGAGCCGGGCAAGCGCCACCACGTCAAGGTCGAGTGGGACCTGATCGACCCGAGCTACATCGCCCTGCTGCACCGCGATCCGCTGCCGGCCGCCGAGGCCAAGGACCTGTCGCTGTGGTCCGAAGCCGGGCAGATCATCGACTACTACTTCGTCGCTGGCGCCAGTGCCGACCAGGTCATCGGCGGCTACCGCGAGCTGACCGGCAAGGCCGTGCTGCTGCCCAAGTGGGCCTATGGCTTCTGGCAGAGCCGCGAGCGCTACAAGAACCAGCAGGAGATGGAAGACGTGGTGGCCGAGTACCGCCGCCGCAACCTGCCACTGGACAACATCGTCCTCGACTGGTCGTACTGGCCGGTGGATGCGTGGGGCTCGCACGACTTCGACAAGAAGTTCTGGCCGGACCCGGATGCGATGGTCAAGTATTTCCACGACCACCATACCCAGCTGATGATCTCCATCTGGCCGAAGTTCTACCCGAACACGGACAACTACAAGGAGCTGGCGGCCAAGGGCTACATGTTCACCAAGAACGTGGAAGCCGGCGAGCTGGACTGGATCGGCAACGGCTACCTCAACGCCTTCTACGATCCGTTCGCGCCCGAGGCGCAGAAGATCTACTGGCGCCAGATCGACGAGAAGCTCAACAGCAAGGGCATCGATGCCTGGTGGATGGACGCCGACGAGCCGGACATCCATTCCAACCTGGACATCGACACGCGCAAGGAGCGCCTGACCCCGAACGCGTTGGGCAGCTCGACCGAGTACTTCAACGCCTATCCGCTGCCGCACACGCATGGCGTGTACGAGGGCGACCGCGCGGCTGACAACAAGCGCGTGTTCATCCTTTCGCGCAAGGGCTACGCCGGTACCCAGCGCAACGCGGTGGCGGTGTGGAGCGGGGATGTCGTTTCGCGCTGGGACAACATGAAGGAGCAGATCAGCGCCGGCGTGAACGTGTCCATGTCGGGCCTGCCGAACTGGACCTTCGACATCGGCGGCTTCTCGGTGGAGAAGCGTTACGAGAACCAGGACCCGGCGCACCTGACCGAATGGCGCGAGCTCAACACGCGCTGGTTCCAGTTCGGCGCGTTCGTGCCGCTGTTCCGTTCGCACGGCCAGTTCCCGTACCGCGAAATCTGGAACATTGCTCCGGAAGGCACCCCGTACTACGCCTCGCTGGCCTATTACGACCGCCTGCGCTACACGCTGCTGCCGTACATCTACACGCTGGCCGGTGATACCTACCACCGCGACGGCGTGATGATGCGCGGGCTGATGATGGACTTCCCGAACGACCCGAAGGTGGCCGACCTCAACGACCAGTACCTGTTCGGGCCGGCCTTCCTGGTCGCGCCGGTGACCGAGTTCGGCGCCACCTCGCGCCAGGTCTACCTGCCGGCGGGCACTTCGTGGCTGGACTTCTACACCGGCAAGCGCTACGAGGGCGGGCAGAGCATCAGCGCCGCCGCGCCGATCGAACGCATGCCGCTGTTCGTGCGCGCCGGCGCCATCGTGCCGACCGCGCCGGTGCAGCAGTACGTGGACGAAAAGCCGGACGCGCCGATCACCGTGGTTGTCTATACCGGTGCCGACGGCGAGTTCTCGCTGTACGAGGACGACGGCAAGGGCTACGGCTACGAGAAGGGCGAGTTCAGCCGCGTCCCGCTGGCCTGGGACGAGGGCAAGGGCGAACTGCGCATTGGCGCGCGTGAAGGCCAGTGGCCGGGCATGCAGGCCAAGCGCACGATCCAGGTGCGTTTCGTCAGCGGCCCGCGCGAGGATGCCGGCACGCTGGAGCCGAAGGCCGACGCCAAGGTGCAGTACAGCGGCAAGGCTGTTGTCGTGAAGCGCAAGTAAGCGGAGCTGACCATGGCCTTGGAACTGAGTCGACGCGAACTGTGCAAGGCCGTGGGCATGGGCGCTGCTGCAATGGCAGCGGCGCCCGGCGCGCTGGCGGCCGCGGCCACCGGCAAGCGCCCGCAGACGCAGGTGCCGCCGCCGGTGGCGACCGAGGGCGAGCTGGTGCTGTGGTATCGGCGCCCGGCGACCGAATGGGTGGAAGCCCTGCCGGTCGGCAATGGCCGGCTCGGCGCGATGGTCTGGGGCGGGCTTGCGCACGAGCGCCTGCAGCTCAACGAGGACACGCTCTACGCCGGCGGTCCTTACGATGCGACCAACCCGCAGGCGCTGGCCGCCTTGCCGAAGGTGCGCGAACTGGTGTTTGCCGGGCGCTATGCCGAGGCCGAGCAACTGGCCGACGCGCAGATGCTGTCGCGCCCGCTCAAGCAGATGCCGTATCAGCCGCTGGCTGACCTGCTGCTGGATTTCGATCGCGCCGATGGCGCCGCCGACTACCGGCGCGAGCTGGATCTGGACAGCGCGACGGCGACCACGCGTTTCCGTTCGGACGGGCGCAACCATCTGCGCGAAGTGTTCGTCTCGCCCGACGCGCAATGCATCGTCGTGCGCCTGAGCACCGACAAGCCGCGTGGCATCTCGTTGCGCGTCGGCCTGGACAGCCCGCAGGATGGCGAGATCTCCAGCGACGGCGACAGCCTGCTGTTTGCCGGGCGCAATCAGGGCCGTGAGGGCATCGAAGGGCAGCTGCGTTTTGCGCTGCGCGTGTTGCCGATTGCCACGGGCGGCAGGGTCTCGATCCGCCGCGACCGCATCCGTGTCGAAGGTGCCGACGAGCTGCTGCTGCTGCTCACCGCCGCGACCAGCTACAAGCGCTTCGATGATGTCAGCGGCGATCCGCTCGCGATCACCGCCGCACAGCTGGCCGCGGCGCGTGCATTGCCCTATGTGAAGCTGCGCGAGGACCACCTGGCCGCGCATCGCACGCTGTTCCGCCGCGTGGCCATCGATCTGGGCCGCAGCGAGGCGATGCAGCGCCCCACTGACGAGCGCGTGCATGCCTTTGCCGACGGTGGCGATCCGCAGCTGGCCGCGCTCTATCATCAATACGGCCGCTACCTGCTGATCTGCGGTTCGCGCGCTGGCAGCCAGCCGGCCAACCTGCAGGGCATCTGGAACGAGCTGATGTCGCCGCCGTGGGAGAGCAAGTACACGGTCAACATCAACACCGAGATGAACTACTGGCCGGCCGAGGCCAATGCGCTGCACGAATGCGTGGAGCCGCTGGAGCGGATGCTGTTCGAGCTGGCGCAGACCGGCGCGCACACCGCCAGGGCGATGTACGACGCGCCGGGCTGGGTGGTGCACAACAACACCGACCTGTGGCGCTCGGCCGGGCCGATCGACGGCGCCAAGTGGAGCCTGTGGCCGACCGGTGGCGCGTGGCTGCTGCAGCAGCTGTGGGACCGCTGGGACTATGGCCGTGATCGCGCCTATCTGGAAAAGGTGTATCCGTTGTTCAAGGGCGCGGCGATGTTCTTCGTCGCCACGCTGGTGCGCGACCCAAATACCGGCGCGATGGTGACCAACCCGTCGATTTCGCCGGAGAATCAGCATCCTTTTGGCGCGGCGCTGTGCGCCGGGCCGACGATGGACGCGCAGATCCTGCGTGACCTGTTCGCGCAATGCATCGCGATGGGCAAGTTGCTGGGCATGGATGCCGACCTGGGCCGGCAGCTGGCGGCGCTGCGCGAACAGTTGCCGCCCAACCGCATCGGCAAGGCGGGGCAGTTGCAGGAATGGCAGCAGGACTGGGACATGGAGGCGCCGGAGATTCACCACCGGCACGTGTCGCATCTGTACGCGCTGCACCCGTCCAGCCAGATCAACGTGCGCGACACCCCGGCACTGGCGGCGGCTGCGCGGCGTTCGCTGGAGATTCGCGGCGACAATGCGACTGGCTGGGGCATTGGCTGGCGCTTGAACCTGTGGGCGCGGCTGCGCGATGGCGAGCATGCGTACCGGATCCTGCAATTGCTGCTGGGGCCGGAGCGCAGTTATCCAAACCTGTTTGATGCGCACCCGCCATTCCAGATCGACGGCAACTTCGGCGGCACGTCGGGGATCACCGAGATGCTGTTGCAGAGTTGGGGTGGCAGCGTATTCCTGTTGCCGGCCTTGCCGAAGGCCTGGCCGGACGGCGAGGTGCGCGGCCTGCGCGTGCGTGGTGCGGCCAGCGTGGATCTGCGCTGGCGTGGCGGGGTGCTGGAAGAAGCAGTGCTGCGCAGCGATCGCGGTGGGCGCTACGAGCTGGTGTATGGCGAGCAGGTGCAGGCGTTCGAGTTGAAGGCCGGGCGTACGCAGCGGCTGCGGCTGAGCGGTGGGCAGCTGGTCCGGGCATAGGCCTGGCCTGCCCGGTCTCGCCGAGCCCGTCGTAGGAGAGGCTTCAGCCGCGACAATCGAAGCCGCAATCTGCCAGATCACGGTCGCGGCTGAAGCCGCTCCTACAGGTGTGCAACACGAGCACCGCCAATGCCAGCGCACGCACGCACCCTCTGAGGCAGAGCCCCCCTTTGTTAAGGGGGGCGCGCCGAAGGCGCGGGGGATAGGCAAGGCAGAAGTCGGGGCCCGAAGTTTGCGCAGCAAACTTTGGGGGCGCAGCCCGCGCAGCGGGATGTGCCACGGCCGAAGGTGCGGGGGGTAGGCAAGGCAGAAGTCGGGGCCCGAAGTTTGCGCAGCAAACTTTGGGGGCGCAGCCCGCGCAGCGGGATGTGCCACGGCCAACGGCGCGGGGGATAGGCAAGGCGATGCGCAGGGGCCCCACTACTCCGCACAGCGGAGTAGTGGGGAGCGAAGCCTGCCCAAGGGCAGGCTTCGCGCGCCAGCTGATGCAAAAAGCCCCGCTTTCGCGGGGCTTTTTGCATCAGCTGGCGCTCCCTAGGGGACTCGAACCCCTGTTTTAGCCTTGAGAGGGCCACGTCCTAACCACTAGACGAAGGGAGCGTTTCTGGCCGTGCCCGGCCGAGCGCGCTAGTATAGAGAGCCCATGGCCTTGCCGCAATCCTGTTTCGTTCCCAGGAACCGCCAACATCGAAACGCCAGTTACATCACCGTTCACCCTGCGCGTCATCCCGCGTGACCAGCACAACATCTCGCGCCGGGACATCAGTCCAAACGCGCTGCGCGTGCTCTACCGCCTGCGCGAAGCCGGCTTCGGCGCCTATCTGGTAGGCGGCGCGGTGCGCGATCTGCTCGTCGGCGGGCATCCGAAGGATTTCGACGTCGCCACCGACGCCACGCCGGAACAGGTCAAGCAGCTGTTCCGCAACTGCCGCCTGATCGGTCGCCGCTTCCGCCTGGCCCACGTGGTGTTCGGCCGCGAGATCATCGAGGTCGCCACGTTCCGCGCCAATGTCGATGACGGCAGCGGCGACCGCGAACTCGACAACGGCCGGCTGGTACGCGACAACGTCTACGGCACCATCGAAGACGATGCCGTGCGCCGCGACTTCACCTGCAACGCGCTGTATTACGCGATCGAGGACTTCTCGGTGCGCGATTACACCGGCGGCTTCGAGGACGTGCAGGCACGGCTGATGAAGCTGATCGGCGACCCCGAGCAACGCTACCGCGAAGACCCGGTGCGCATGCTGCGCGCGGTGCGCCTGGCCGCCAAGCTCGGTTTCAGCATCGATGAGCCGACCGCCGAGCCGATCCCGCGCTTGGCCGGGCTGCTGTCTGAGGTCGCGCCGGCGCGCCTGTTCGAGGAACTGCTGAAGCTGTTCCTGTCCGGCCACGCGGTGGTGAGTTTCGAGGCGCTGGAGCATTACGGCCTGTTCTCGACGCTGTTCCCGGAGAGCGGGGCAGCGCTGCGCAGCAACCGCAGCGGCGCGCTGCGGCGGATGCTGATCGAGGGCTTGCGCAATACCGACGCGCGCGTGGCCAATGACGAACCGGTGTCGCCGGCGTTCCTGTTCGCGCTGCTGCTGTGGCCGGCGTTCTGCAAGACGCTGATCGGGCTGCAGGCGCAGGGCGTGCATGCCGAAGAAGCGCAGCGTCGCGCCGCTGACCGGGTCACGCTGCACCAGCTGGAGCGCGTGGCGCTGCCGCGGCGTTTCTCGCTGCCGATGCAGGAAATCTGGCTGCTGCAGTCGCGCTTTTCCTCGCGCCAGCGCAAGCGCGTGTTCCGCACCCTGTCGCATCCGCGCTTCCGCGCCGCCTTTGATTTCCTGGTGCTGCGCCAGCACGCCTCGCCCGACCATGCCGCCGACATCGCGTTCTGGCGCGAGGCCCAGGCCGAAGCGGGCGCCGAGCTGGCCCCGGCCATCGACAGCGAGCTGGACGAAGCAGGCGAGGGCGGCGCCCCCCGCAAGCGCCGTCGCCGCCGCCGGCGCGGCGCAGGAGAGGCCGGCGGGGCCGAGTGAGCGTGGCGGTCACCGCGCATATCGGCCTGGGCGCGAACCTGGGTGATGCCCAGGCGACGCTGCGCGCCGTGCTGCCGGCCCTGGACACGCTGCCGCAGACCCGCCTGCTGGCCGCTTCGCGGCTTTATCACACGCCGGCCTGGGGCCGGCTCGACCAGCCGGCCTTCGTCAACGCCGCCGCCGCCATCTCCACCACGCTGACCGCGGAAGCCCTGCTCGATGCACTGCTCGCGCTGGAGCGCAGCCATGGCCGCGAGCGCATCGCCGGCGAACGCTGGGGGCCGCGGACCCTGGACCTGGACGTGCTGCTGTTCGGCGACCAGGTGATCGACACCCCGCGCCTGCAGGTGCCGCACCCGCATCTGCACGAGCGCGCCTTCGCCTTGCTGCCCCTGGCCGAGATCGCCGCCGACGCCGTCATTGCCGGCCATGGAACGGTGCAGGCCGCATTGGCGAAGCTGGACACGGGCGGATTGGTGCCGATTGGGTAGATAATGCTCGGCTCATCACCCCACGGCATGAGCTTATGAGTACCCACGCCGACAGCAAGCCCTGGACCGTGCCCGCCTTGGCCGATGCCAAGCGCGAAGGCCGCAAGCTGGTCATGCTGACTGCCTACGACGCCGGCTTTGCCCGGGTTTTCGATGCCAGCGGCGTGGACCTGATCCTGGTCGGCGATTCGCTGGGCATGGTCGTGCAAGGCCACGATTCGACCTTGCCGGTGACCACCGACGACATGGTCTATCACACCACTGCCGTGGCCCGGGCGCTGAGTCGCGCCTTGCTGATCACCGACCTGTCGTTCCAGGCCGATGCCACGCCCGCGCGCGCGCTCGATGCCGCCACCCGCCTGCTGCAGGCCGGGGCGGAAATGGTCAAGATCGAAGGCGCCGGGCACAAGCTCGAGGTCATCCGCCACCTGGTCGAGCGCGAGATTCCGGTCTGCTCGCACCTGGGCCTGACCCCGCAATCGGTGCTGCGCTTTGGCGGCTACAAGGTGCAGGGCCGCGGTGAAGCGGGCGAGCGCCTGCGCGCCGAAGCGCGCGCCGTGGCCGAAGCCGGCGCCTCGCTGCTGGTGCTCGAATGCGTGCCTTCGCCGCTGGCCGCGCAGATCAGCGCCGAGCTGGATATCCCCACCATCGGTATTGGCGCTGGCCCCGGTTGCGACGGCCAGGTGCTGGTGATGCATGACCTGCTCGGCCTGGACAGCGGCCACCGCCGGCCGAAGTTCGTCAAGGATTTCCTGGCCGAGGGCGGCTCGGTCGCCGGTGCGGTCAAGGCCTACGCCGCCGCGGTGCGCGACGGCAGCTTCCCCGACGCAGAGCACGCCTACGCCTCATGATCGAAACTGTTACCGACCTGTCGCGCCTGCGCGAGCTTGTAACCGGCTGGAAGCGCGAAGGCCTGCGCGTGGCCCTGGTGCCGACGATGGGCAATCTGCACGCCGGGCACTTTTCCCTGGTCAAGCTGGCCCGGCAGCATGCCGACCGCGTGGTCTCCAGCGTCTTCGTCAACCCGACCCAGTTCGGCCCCAACGAGGACTTCGCGCGCTACCCGCGGACCCCGGAGGCCGACATGCGCGGCCTGCAGGACGCCGGCTGCGACGTGCTGTGGCTGCCCAGTGTGGAAGCGATGTACCCGCTGGGCACCGAGCTGGCGATGCGCATGCGCGCGCCAGGCGTCAGCGAAGTGCTGGAAGGCGCCTGCCGGCCCGGGCATTTCGATGGCGTCTGCACCGTGGTCGCGCGCCTGTTCAACCAGGCGCAGCCGGATGTGGCCGCCTTCGGCAAGAAGGATTACCAGCAGCTGGCGGTGATCCGGCAGATGGTGGCCGATCTGGCCTTCCCGATCGAGATCCTGGGCGGCGACATCGTGCGCGAGCCCGATGGGCTGGCAATGAGTTCGCGCAACCAGTACCTGTCGGCCGACGAACGCCCGGCCGCGGCGCAGATCCGCCAGGCACTGCTGGCGCTGCGCGATGCCTGTCTCGCCGGCACCGCGCGCCTGGCCGCCGAGGCCGCGGCCACCGCCCAGCTGCAGGCCGCCGGTTTCGATGTCGATTACGCCGTGGTGCGCACCCCGGCGCTGACCGAACCGGGCGATGACGCCTACGCCGGCCCGCGCGTGGCGCTGGTCGCCGCGCGCCTGGGCCGGACCCGGCTTATCGACAATCTGGAGTTCTGAACCGGCGCGGCCTGCTGCGCTTCGCCTTCACCTTTCGCGGCCCCCGGCCGCTAAACTGCCCGCCTTTCCTACGTGCCGTGCCCCATGCAACTGTCCCTGCTCAAAGCCAAGATCCACCGCGCCACCGTCACCCACTCCGAGCTCAACTACGAAGGCTCCATCGCCATCGATGACCTGCTGCTGCAGGCCAGCGGCATTCGCGAGTTCGAGCAGGTGCACATCTGGGACGTCACCAACGGCAGCCGGTTCAGCACCTATGCCATCCGTGCCGAGGCCGGCAGCGGGATCATCTCGCTCAACGGCGGCGCGGCGCGCCATGTGCAGGTCGGCGACCTCATCATCATCGCCGCCTTCGTCGGCCTGAGCGCCGCCGAAGCCGAGATCCACAAGCCCGACCTGGTCTACGTGGACGGGCAGAACCGGATCACCCACACCAACCACAGCATCCCCACACAGGCCGCATGACACAGTCCAACGGATTCGACTCACTGCATTCCCACGCCCAGCGCCTGCGCGGGGCGTCCATTCCAGACCTGCTTGCCGCCGACGCCGGCCGGCCGGCACGGTATGCGAAACGGGTCGGTCCGTTGTACTTCAACTTCGCGCGACAGAAATACGATGCCGCCGCCCTGGACGCGTTGCTGGCGCTGGCCGCCGAGCGTGGCCTGGAGACGGCCTTGCAGCGTCTGTTCCACGGCGAGCAGGTCAATGTCACCGAAGGCCGTGCGGCGCTGCACACCGCGCTGCGCGGCGACCTGACCGACGCCCCCGTCGCGCAGGAGGCCTATCGCACGGCCGCGGCGGTGCGCGCGCACATGGGCGAGCTGATCGCCGCGCTGGCGGCCACCAACGTGACCGACATCGTCAGTGTCGGCATCGGCGGTTCGGACCTGGGCCCGCGCCTGGTGGCCGACGCGCTGCGGCCGGTGAGCGGCGCGCGCTTCCGCGTGCATTTCGTTTCCAACGTGGACGGCGCGGCAATGCAGCGCACCCTGGCCACGCTGGACCCGGCGACCACCGCCGGGGTGCTGATTTCCAAGACCTTCGGCACGCAGGAGACGCTGCTCAACGGCCGCATCCTGCGCGACTGGCTGGGCGGCAGTGAGCGCCTGTACGCGGTCAGCGCCAACCCGGAGCGCGCGGCCAAGGCGTTCGACATCGCCGCCGGTCGCGTGCTGCCGATGTGGGACTGGGTCGGCGGGCGCTATTCGCTGTGGTCGGCGGTGGGCTTTCCGATTGCGCTGGCGATCGGCTTCGAGCGCTTCCAGCAGCTGCTGCAGGGCGCGGCGGAATTTGATGCGCACGTGCTGAACACGCCGGCCGCCGAGAACGTGGCGGTGCTGCACGGCCTGACCGCGGTGTGGAACCGCAACCTGCTCGGCTGCGCGACGCAGGCGGTGATGACTTACGACCAGCGCCTGGCGCTGCTGCCGGCCTACCTGCAGCAGCTGGTGATGGAAAGCCTGGGCAAGCGAGTGAAGCTGGATGGCAGCCCGGTGGACAGCGACACCGTTGCGGTGTGGTGGGGCGGTGCGGGCACCGACGTGCAGCACAGTTTCTTCCAAGCCTTGCACCAGGGCACCAGCGTGGTGCCGGCCGATTTCATCGGCACGGTGGTCAACGATGATCCCTACGTGGAAAACCATCAGGCGCTGCTGGCGAATCTGCTGGCGCAGACCGAGGCATTGGCGAACGGGCAGGGCAGTGACGACCCGGCGCGGGATTACCCGGGCGGCCGGCCGAGCACGCTGATCCTGTTCGACCGGCTGACGCCGCAGGCCCTGGGCGCGCTGATCTCGATGTACGAGCACAGCGTGTATGTGCAGTCGGTGATGTGGGGGATCAACGCGTTCGACCAGTTCGGCGTGGAGCTCGGCAAGCAGTTGGCAAGCCAGTTGCTGCCGGCGTTGCAGGGTGGGGCGGGCGAGGTGGCCGATCCGGTGACACGTGCGGCGTTGGCGGAGATTGCTGCGCGCGGCAGGTGAGGGTTGGCGGTTTTCGTTATGCGGCGGGGCGCCTCGTGCGCCCGTCTTCGTTTGCTGGCGCCATGGATGCGGCTGGGGCCATTGTGGGAGGGGCTTCAGCCCCGACGGGCGGAGTCGCGATCTGGCAGATGGCGGTCGCGGCTAAGCCGCTCCTACAGTGCGGCCTCGGGCGACGCGACACCCGTATGCACGCCGCGCAATCCGCCGGCCACCCTCTGGTGCATCGCAACATTATCCACCCGAGCGCGGCAGCGCGAACTGCCATCCACAAACGCGTCCGCCCTCGCCATACCGGCTTTTTCCGCTCGCAAACCCATATATCCCATTTCGATATACGGATGCCGCCGAGCTATAGCCAATCTCAAGTTTGACAGCGTTATACAAATGCGGAAGCGTACCGGCGCCGCCGTCGGCGCGTCGCCCGATGGCCTTCCCGTATGGAGATCCGCATCTTGGAAAAGCTGCCTCGTCGCGCGCGGGTGTTGTCCCGCCAACTGCTGGCCGCGGCCACTGCCGCCTCGTTGATCCTGCTGGCTGCCTGTCACCGCGAAGGCGATGCCGACAAGGCCGCCACGCAGACCGCACCGGCTGCCACCGAGCAGGCCTTCAGCATCCATCCCGAGCAGTGGCCAACGCCGAAGTGGCCGTTCGCCAACGACGCGGCGCTGGAAAAGCGCCTCGATGAAGTGATGGCGAAGATGAGCGTGGAAGAGAAGGTCGGCCAGACCATCCAGGGCGACATCGCCAGCATCACCCCCGACGATGTGCGCAAGTACCACATCGGCTCGATCCTCGCCGGCGGCAGCTCCGATCCGGGCGGCAAGTACAACGCCAGCCCGGCCGAATGGCTCAAGCTCGCCGATGCCTACTACGAAGCCTCGGTCGATACCTCGCAGGGCGGCCAGGGCATCCCGGTCATCTTCGGCATCGATGCGGTCCACGGCCAGAGCAACATCGTCGGCGCCACGCTGTTCCCGCACAACATCGGCCTGGGCGCGATGCGCAACCCGGCGCTGATCCGCAAGATCGGCGAAATCACCGCCGCCGAAACCCGCACCACCGGCATGGAATGGACCTTCGCCCCCACCGTGGCGGTGCCGCAGGACGACCGCTGGGGTCGCAGCTATGAGGGCTATTCCGAATCGCCGGAAGTGGTCGCCAGCTATGCCGGCGAAATGGTCAAGGGCCTGCAGGGCGAGCCCGGCTCGCCGACGTTCCTCGACGGCAGCCACGTGATCTCCTCGGTCAAGCATTTCCTGGGCGACGGCGGCACCACCGACGGCAAGGACCAGGGCGACAACGCCGCCACCGAGCAGGCGCTGCGTGAAATCCACAACGCCGGCTACCCGCCGGCCATTGCCGCTGGCGCGCAGAGCGTCATGGCTTCGTTCAACTCGGTCCACGGCGAGAAGATGCATGGCTACAAGGCCCTGCTCACCGATGTGCTGAAGGGCCGCATGGCCTTCGGCGGCTTCGTCGTCGGCGACTGGAACGGGCATGGCCAGGTCAAGGGCTGCACCACCACCAACTGCCCGTCGGCGTTCCTCGCTGGCCTGGACATGGCGATGGCCTCCGACAGCTGGAAGGGCCTGTACGAGACCGAGCTGGCAGCGGTGAAGTCCGGCCAGATTCCGATGGCGCGGCTGGACGATGCGGTGCGCCGCATCCTGCGCGTCAAGATGCGCCTGGGCCTGTTCGAGGCCGGCAAGCCGTCGCAGCGTCCGCTCGGTGGCGAGTTCGAGCTGCTCGGCGCGCCCGAGCACCGCGCCGTGGCCCGCCAGGCGGTGCGCGAATCGCTGGTGCTGCTGAAGAACAACGCCGGCACGCTGCCGCTGGATCCGCACAAGCGCATCCTGGTGGCCGGTGATGGCGCCGACAACATGGGCAAGCAGTCCGGTGGCTGGACCCTCAACTGGCAGGGCACCGGCACCCAGCGCGCCGACTACCCGAACGGCAACACCGTCTGGGAAGGCCTCAAGCAGCAGATCGACGCGGCCGGCGGCAAGGCCGAGCTCGCCGTGGATGGCAAGTACCGCACCAAGCCGGACGTGGCCGTGGTCGTGTTCGGCGAGAACCCCTACGCCGAGTTCCAGGGCGACATCGCCACCCTGTTGTACAAGCCGGGCGACGACAGCGACCTGGAGCTGCTGAAGAAGCTCAAGGCCGATGGCATTCCCGTGGTCGCCGTGTTCCTCAGCGGCCGTCCGCTGTGGATGAACCGCGAGATCAACGCGGCCGACGCCTTCGTCGCGGCATGGCTGCCCGGCTCGGAAGGCGGCGGCATTGCCGACGTCATCCTGCGCAAGGCCGATGGCAGCGTGCAGAACGACTTCAAGGGCAAGCTCAGCTTCTCCTGGCCGCGCACCGCGGTGCAGTTCCAGAACAACGTCGGGCAGAAGGACTACGACCCGCAGTTTGCCTTCGGCTTTGGCCTGACCTATGCCGACAAGGGCGACCTGGCCGCGCTGCCGGAAGAATCCGGCGTCAGCGGCGAGCAGTCCGCCGGTGGCGTGTACTTTGGCCGCGGCAAGCCGGCGATCGGTATTGCCCTGCAGCTGTCCAGTGCTTCGCAGGCCGACATGCCGGCCACCACGGTGCCGGTCGGCCTGTCCGACGGCAGCCTGAAGATGAGCGCTGTGGACCACAAGGCGCAGGAGGATGCACGGCGCCTGCAATGGTCCGGTGCTTCGGATGCGCGCCTGCAGCTGGTCTCCGGCAAGCCGGTGGACATCACCCGCGAGACCAATGGCGATGTGCAGCTGTACCTGACCCTGCGCCGCGACGCGGCGCTCACCGGGCCGCTGTGGCTGGGCGTGGGTTGCGGCGAAGGCTGCTCGGGCCAAGTCGACATCGGCAAGACCGTCGGCGCGCTGCCGGCCGGTAGCTGGAAGGTGGTCGGCGTGCCGCTGAAGTGCTTCCAGGTGGCCGGTGCCGACATGTCCAAGCTGGTGCAGCTGCCGTACCTGGCCAGCGCGGCCAAGGCCGATGTCTCCTTCTCGCGCATTGCGCTGGGCCCGGCCCAGGAGGCCGAGGTCACCGTGGATTGCGCCACCAAGTAAACAACGACGCGCGCGGCGGCCGGGGAGGGCCGCCGCGTGTTTCCCCTGGCAACCAACGAACGCGCCGCCCCGCGGTGCATGCAGCCGGCGCCGTGCGCGCGTCCGGCCGGGAGAAGTGAAGTGGGTCTGGCGACATTGGATATCGTGATCGTGCTGGTGTACCTGGCCGGCATCTTCGTGCTGGCGCAGTGGGTCTCGCGCGAGAAGGCAGGGCATGCAAAAAGCGCCGAGGATTACTTCCTCGCCAGCAAGTCATTGCCGTGGTGGGCGATCGGTGCGTCGCTGATCGCGGCGAACATTTCCGCCGAGCAGATCATCGGCATGGCCGGTTCGGGCTATGCGATCGGCCTGGCCATCGCGTCCTACGAATGGATGGCGGCGCTGACGCTGCTGATCGTCGGCAAGTTCTTCCTGCCGATCTTCCTGCGCAACGGCATCTACACCATGCCGCAGTTCCTGGAGCAGCGTTACGGCAAGACCATCCGCACGTTGATGGCGGTGTTCTGGCTGCTGCTGTACGTGTTCGTCAACCTGACCTCGATCCTGTGGCTGGGTTCGATCGCGGTGAGCCAGGTCACCGGCATGGACCAGATGCTGGCGCTGACCCTGATCGGCGTGTTCGCGCTGGTCTACCAGCTCTACGGCGGGCTCAAGGCGGTGGCGCTGACCGACATCGTGCAGGTGACCCTGCTGGTGCTCGGCGGCCTGCTGGTGGCCGGGCTGACGCTGTCGCGCATCGGCGATGGCGCCGGCGTGCTGGCCGGCTTCAAGCAGCTGTGGAACGCGCATCCCGAGCACTTCCACATGATCCTGAGCAAGGACAACCCGTTCTACAAGGATCTGCCCGGCCTGAGCGTGCTGCTCGGCGGCCTGTGGATCATGAACATCAGCTACTGGGGCTTCAACCAGTACATCATCCAGCGCGCGCTGGCCGCCAAGAACATCGGCGAGGCGCAGAAGGGCATGGTCTTCGCCGGCTTCCTGAAGCTGCTGATGCCGGTGGTGATCGTGGTGCCGGGCATTGCCGCGGTGGTGCTGGCGCCGGATCTGGCCAAGCCCGACCAGGCCTATCCGACGATGATGCAGTTGCTGCCCAGCGGCATCCTCGGCCTGGTGTTTGCCGCACTGGTGGCCGCGATCGTGGCTTCGCTGGCGTCGAAGATCAATTCGGTGGCGACCATCTTCACCTTGGACTTCTACGCCAAGTTCCGCCCACAGGCCGAGCAGAAGCAGCTGGTGCGCGTGGGCCGGATCGTGGCGGTCACCGCGGTGGTCATCGGCATCCTCACCGCGCGGCCGCTGCTGGGCAGCTTCGATCAGGGCTTCCAGTTCATCCAGGAATTCACCGGTTTCTTCACTCCAGGCGTGGTGGTGATCTTCATGCTCGGCCTGTTCTGGAAGCGCGCCAACGAGGCCGGTGCGCTGACCGCGGCGATCGGCTCGGTGATCCTGTCGTTCGCGTTGAAGCTGGCGTGGCCGTCGTTGCCGTTCATGGACCGCGTCGGCGTGGTGTTCCTGGTCGCGCTGGTGGCGGCGATCGTGGTGTCGCTGCTCACCCCGGCCCAGCCTGGCCGCGACATGATCCGCACCGATGACGTGGGCTATCGGACGCCGGCCAGTTTCAATATTGGCGCGGTGATCGTGATTGCGATCTTGGTGGCGCTGTATTGGGTGTTTTGGTGATGGCAGGGCCTGGGAAGGGGGGCGAAGGTACCCGTTCCCAGGCGCCCGCTCGTGGTGCGGCCGGGTCGATCTACTTGCCTGGGCTCGGTCGCTTCATCAACTTGCGCTGCAACGAGCGCCGATGCATGCCCAACAGGCGCGCCGCGGCGGAAATATTGCCGCCGGTCTCGTGCAGCGCCTGCTGGATGTGCTCCCACTGCAGGCGGCTGAGCGGGGTCATCATTTCCAGCGCGGCGTCGTCGCTGTCCGGTTCGGGCAGTTCCTCGTCCTCTTCGCCAAGCGCGCGCAGGATGGTCGGAATGTTCGCCGGCTTGGGCAGATAGTCATCGGCACCGAGCTTGATCGCCTCCACTGCGGTGGCGATGCTGGCGTAGCCGGTGACCAGCAGGATGCGCATGTCCGCGCGGATCTCGCGCAGCGGCTGGATCAGGGTCAGGCCGGAGTCGTGGCCGAGCTTGAGGTCGAGCAGGGCGAAATCGGGCCGCGACTCTCGCGCCACCGCCAGGGCGCTGGCCGCGTCGCTGGCGGTCAGGGTCTCAACGCCATGCCGCCCCAAACTGCGCTGCAAGGTGCGCAGGTAGAGCGCGTCATCGTCCACCAGCAGGCCGCGCAGGGCGGTCGGCACGTTCATGGGCGCACCCGCGTGGCCAGGGCGGGCGAGGACGGGCGGAGTCGCGGCGTGTGCGCCGGGCGATGGACCATGGGATTCTCCTCGCTGCTGCCTCGGGTTCACGACGTTGCCTCCTCGGCGACGGGCATCGGCAGGCGGAAGCCTACCCGTGCGCCATTGCCCTGCGCCGGCTGCATCCACAACTCGCCGGCCAGCCGCTCGACGGTGGCATGCGAGAGCGCCAGGCCCACGCCCATGCCATGCGGCTTGCCGCTGTCGAACAGGGTACCGGGCAAGGTGGCCTTGGCGGTATCAAAGCCTGCACCATAGTCGCGCACCTCGCCCAGCAACTGGCCGCCGGATACGCGCAATTCCAGGTCCACGCGCGGGCGGCCGGCGCGCTCGCTGGCGTCGGCGGCGTTGTTGAGCAGCACCATCAGCAGATGACCCACGCCCGGTTCCAGGCGCAGGCGCATGGGCGCATCCAGGTTGCGTTGCAGCTGCACGTTGGGGCGCACCAGGCGCCATTGTTCCAGCACCTCCTGCACGCTCACCGCTTCCTGCGCATTGCTGCGGTCGGCCGGCGCGGCCAGGGCCAGTACGCGCTCGTGGCACAGCACCAGCAGTTCGCGCAGGGTGTCCAGGTCTTCGCGCAGCTCGGGCTGGATGGATTGCTCGGCGATGTCGTCCACCAGCAAGGTCATCGTGGCCAGCGGCGTGTTGAGCTCGTGCGCCACCGAAGCCGCATGCGTGGCCAGGGTGACGATGCCCTCGTTGCGGGCGAAGCGCTCGCGCAGCGTCGCCAGCTCGCGCTCGCGCCGGCGCAGGGCCAGCGCCAGGCGGGTAGTGAACACCAGCACCACCACCGACGAGAGCAGGAAGTTCGCGGCCACGCCCCACAGGTGCAGCACGCGCGGGTCGAAGGCGCCGTGCGGCAGCGGCAGGCCGAACAGGGCGCTGAGCACATAGCCGAGCACGCAGGCCGCGGCCACCGCCAGGCCCCAGGCCAGCGGCAGGGCAAAGGCGGCCAGGGCGATGAGGACCAGGAACAGCGAGCCGAACGGGTTGGCCAGGCCGCCGCTCCAGCCGATCATCCAGGTCAGCACCACCACGTCGATCAGCACGTGGCCGAAGGCGGTGGCCGGGCCCACCGGGTGTTCCACGCCCACGCGCCAGCGCGCATACAGATTGAACAGCGCCAGCGCGGCGACGCCGGCCCACAGCGGCGGCTGCGGCAGGTTCATGCCCAGCGCCCAGGTTGCCACCAGGATCGTCGCGGCCTGGCCGGCCGTGGCCAGCCAGCGCAGGCTGCACAGGGTGCGCAGGAAGGAGGCGTTGTTGCTGTTGTCCATCGGCCGCCATGCTATGCGCTCGCGCGCGGGGGCGCGTGCGACAGTGTGTCGCAGCAGGTTGCGGGGGGGGCGGCGGGCGCTGGAGGTGCTGTCGCAAACAAGTAGGCGCGCATTGGGCTGGCACGCTCTAAAATGTCCGCCATGCATGACGCCGTGACCCGCCCGACCCCGCCCGCCGACACCGGCGCCTGGCCCCGCCGCCAAACCCAGCCGGTACGCATCGGCAATGTCACCGTGGGCGGTGGCAAGCCGGTGGTGGTGCAGTCGATGACCAATACCGACACCGCCGATGTCGCCGCCAGCGTCAAGCAGGTGGCCGAGCTGTGGCGCGCCGGTTCGGAAATGGTGCGCTTGACCGTCAATAACCCCGACGCGGCCGCGGCGATTCCGCGCATTGTCGACAAGCTGGCGATGATGGGCATCGAAGTGCCGCTGATCGGCGACTTCCATTACAACGGCCACCAGCTGCTGGCGGCCGAGCCGGCCTGCGCCGAGGCGCTGGCCAAGTACCGCATCAACCCCGGCAACGTCGGCTTCGGCAAGAAGAAGGACCTGCAGTTCGGTCAGCTTATCGAGTTCGCCATCCGCTACAACAAGCCGGTGCGCATCGGCGCCAACTGGGGCTCGCTGGACCAGGCCCTGGCCGCGCAGCTGATGGACGAGAACTCGCGCCGCGAGCAGCCTTGGGATGCCGGCCGGGTATTGCGCGAGGCGCTGATCCGTTCTGCGGTGGATTCGGCCGAGCGCGCGGTCGAGTGGGGCCTGGGGCGCGACCGCATCGTGCTTTCGGCCAAGGTCTCCGGCGTGCAGGAGCTGATCGCGGTGTATCGCGACATGTCCGCGCGCTGCGACTTCGCCCTGCACCTGGGCCTGACCGAGGCGGGCATCGGCAGCAAGGGCATCGTTGCCTCGGCGGCGGCGCTGGGCGTGCTGTTGCAGGAAGGCATCGGCGACACCATCCGCATCTCGCTGACCCCCGAACCGGGGCAGTCGCGAACGGCCGAGGTCATCGTCGCCCAGGAGCTGTTGCAGACCACCGGGCAGCGCTCCTTCACCCCGCTGGTCACCGCCTGCCCGGGTTGCGGCCGCACCACCTCCGAGTTCTTCCAGGAGCTCGCCAAGGTGGTACAGAACCACGTGCGCGAGCGCATGCCGGAATGGAAGATTTCGCGCCCGGGTGCGGAAACGATGACCCTGGCGGTGATGGGCTGCGTGGTCAACGGGCCCGGCGAATCGCGCCAGGCCAACATCGGCATCTCCCTGCCGGGCACCGGCGAGGCGCCGGCCGCGCCGGTGTTCATCGATGGCGAGAAGGCGGTGACGCTGCGTGGCGAGAACATCGCCCAGGAGTTCGTCGCGCTGATCGACCAGTACGTCGACACTCACTATGCCCGTGCGGCCGGCTGAGAGCCCGGCAGGTTTCCGTCACTGGCTGGCCAGCAACGCCTGGCGCATCGTGCTGCTGTTTGCCGGCGTGCTGCTGCCGCTGGGCGTGTTTGCCAGCCTGGCTGACGAAGTGCATGAACTGGAGGCGATGTTCTTCGATGACCCATTGCTGTGGCGCTTTCGCAGCTGGGCTTCGCCGGGGCTGGATGCGTTCTTTGTCTGGATTTCGCGGCTGGGCTACCAGTGGGGCGTGATCCCCGCGGACACGCTGGTCGTGCTGCTGTTGCTGGCGCTGCGACGCTGGCGTGAAGCGACGTTCGCGTTTCTGTCCTTCGTCGGTTCGGCGCTGCTCAACATCGGCGCCAAGCATTTCTTCCAGCGTGAACGGCCGGGCCTGTGGGACTCGATTGCACCGGAGAGCACCTTCAGTTTCCCCAGTGGCCACGCGATGGGTTCGATGACCCTGGCCGCGGTGCTGGTGGCGCTGGCCTGGGGCACGCGCTGGCGCTGGCCCGTGGTCGTCGCTGCTGGCGTGTTCACCGTGCTGGTCGGCGTGTCGCGGATGTACCTGGGTGTGCATTACCCGTCCGACATCCTCGCCGGCTGGTGCGCGGCGCTGGCGTGGGTGACCGGCCTGTATCTGGTGCTGTTTCGCGGGAAGCGCCGGCCGCGTTGGCGCCGGCGCACGCCAGTCGTGGACAGCGCCGCGCACTGAACCCGTCCGCGCGCGGCTGGCGGGACCAGGCGGCAGGACGGGCAGGGCGATAGCGCCAGATTCGCGGGCGGCAGCGCCACGGCTCGCCGCGCCTTAGGTGCAACTCACTGATTCTGCGAGGGTTCGTGTCCGCCGCGCGGCCCGCGCCAGCGCGCGCCGGCTTGACGTACGTGGCGGGATCGCCACGCTTTGCACATTCGTTGCCGGAGGCGCGCATGCGCATCGCCATTCTTGCCTACGACGGTTGCATGGGCGCCGAAGTCCTCGGCCTGTCCGATCTGCTGCTCGTCGCCAATCGCATCCACGCCTACCGCACGCCGCAGCAGGCGCAGCCGTTCGACGTCTCCATCGTCGGCACACGGGCCGGCACGGTACGGCTGGCCGGCGGCGTGGGGCTGTCGGTGCAGGCGGCCGGCGCGTTCGATCTGCTGGTGGTGCCGGCCTTTGACTTCGGCATGGACGTACCGTCGCTGGAGCACACCTTTGCGCGCTTGCAGGACGAGCAGGCATTGATCGCCGATGCCGGACGCCACCGCGCGCTGGCCTCGATCTGCACCGGCAGCCTGCTGCTGGCCGAGGCAGGCGTGCTCGATGGCCGCCGCGCGACCACCTCGTGGGCGTTTGCCGAACAGATGGCGGCGCGCTATCCGCAGGTGGAAGTGGTACGCGATGCCTTGCTGGTGCGCGACGGCGGCATCGTCACCTCCGGCGCCTTCACTGCCTATGGCGACCTGGCCCTGCAACTGATCCGCGACCGCGCCGGGCCCAGCCTGGCACGCGCGGTGGGCCGCTTCAGCCTGATCGACGGCGGTCGCGACAGCCAGGCCCCGTACCTGGACCGGCGCCTGTCGGCCAAGCGTCAGGAATCTTTCTCGCGCGCGGTCGCGGCGTGGTTCGCGCCGCGCCTGGATCAGCGCTACAACCTTGGCGAACTGGCTCAGGCCTTCCACCTGTCCAGCCGCACCTTGTTGCGCCGCTTCAGTGCCGAAACTGGCCGCACGCCGCTGGATCTGCTGCAGGAGCTGCGCGTGGAAAAGGCGCGCCGCCTGCTGGAAGCCACCACGCTGAGCGTGGCGCAGGTGGCCGAGCAGGTCGGCTACCTGGATGTGGCGACGTTCTCGCGACTGTTCGCGCGCCATACCCAACTCACCCCGGCGGCCTTCCGCCGCAAGTTCCAGACCAGCGACGCCAAGTTGTTCTGATGCCCCGACGCTGGCGCGATCGCCCAGGCAACTGGCGATCACGCCTGCTTACGCCAGCGCCGGTGCTGCCTACGCTTTGCCCAGGTTCGGTCGTGCGCGCCGCGCGCGATGTCTTCGGTGGCAAGGAGGTGGGTGATGTCTTCACGAGTGCAATCCATGCAGGCGGGCGCGTCGAACAAGCACGCATCGCGACGGCCCACAACGGCGGCGTTAGCCATGGCGACGCTGCGAACCGCCATGCGCCTGATCGCGCGCCTGAGTCCGGCCCTGGCCGGCAGGGTGATGGACCGGCTGTGGTTCCGCGCCCCGCGCACCCGTCCGGATGCCGCGGCGCAAGCCAGCCTGGCGACGGCGCGACGCGATGACTTCCTTTTGCATGGGCAGCGCGTAGCCACGTGGACCTGGGGCGAGAGTGGGCCGTGCGTGCTGCTGATGCACGGCTGGGGTGGGCACGCCGGCCAGTTGCACGCTTTCGTGCGCCCGCTGCTGGCGGCCGGCTTCCGCGTGGCTGCGTTCGACGCGCCAGCGCATGGCGCCTCCGGCGCCAGCCGCCATGGCCAGCAGCGTGTGACCTTCTTTGAATTTGCCGACGCGCTGCGCGCGGTGGAGGCGCGCGTGGGTCCGCTGGCCGGCATCGTCGCCCACTCCGGCGGCTGCAGCGCGGTTGCCCTGGCGATGCGGCAGGGCTGGCGCGCGCCGCGCTCGCTGGTGTTCGTTGCGCCGTTCTGCGAGCCGCAGGCGGCGATCGACGGCTTCGCCCGACAGCTGGGCGTCGGCCCCGCCGCGGTCGCACGTTTCACTGCACGCGCCGCGCGCTGGCTCGGCATTGACTGGCGCGACCTCGACATCGCCACGCTGCCACAGGACGTTCACCGCGGCGACCTGCTGATCCTGCACGACAATGCCGACCGCGAAGTGCCGCTGGCGCAATCACAGCGCCTGGCCGCTGCCTGGCCGGGCGCGCGCCTGATCGTGACGCAAGGCGGCGGACATCGACGCTTGCTGAGCTTGCCGCAGGTGGTGCAGAACGCCGCGCTGTTCCTGGTCGAACGCCAGGCCATGCCAGGGCCGCAGCGCCGCTATCGCCCCGCTGATTCGCGCGGTGAACTGGATCGGGCCTTCGAGGCGACGGCGAACTTCTGGCGCCGCAACCGCGCTTGAGCCGCCGTCGCGCTCAGCCGAGGCTGCGCAGTGCGGCGGCTTCGGCATGCAACGCAGCGGTGTCCAGTAGCGGCACGGTGGCATCGCTGGCATCCACCAGCAGCGCGATCTCGGTGCAGCCGAGCACGATGGCGTCGGCGCCGTCGGCCACCAGCGCGGCCATGACCTGCCGGAAATACTGCCGCGAGAGCTCGTGCAACACACCCTGGCACAGTTCTTCATAGATGATCCGGTGTACTTCGGCGCGCGCGCCCGCGTCCGGCACGCGCACCTCGAAGCCACGCTGTTCCAGCCGCTGCCGGTAGAAGACCTGTTCCATGGTGAAGCGCGTGCCAAGCAGGCCGACGCGGCGCGAGCCCTGTGCGGCCAGGGCCGCGGCGGTCGGGTCAGCGATGTGCAGCAAGGGCAACGGCGTGGCCGCCTCGATGGCATCGGCTACGCGGTGCATGGTGTTGGTGCACAGCACGAGGAAGTCGGCACCCGCTGCCTGCAGGGCGCGCGCGGCATCGGCCAGCATGGCGCCGGCCGCGTCCCAGTCACTGGCGCGTTGCAGGGTTTCGATACGGGCAAAGTCCAGGCTGCACAACAGCAGCCGCGCCGAATGCAGCCCGCCGCACTCGCGGCGCACGACTTCGTTGATGTGGCGGTAGTAGGGCAGGGTCGATTCCCAGCTCATTCCGCCGATCAGGCCGATGGTCAGCTGGGGTGTGAGTGCGGCGGCAGCGATGGAGGCAGTCATGCCGCCAGCATAATCACTCGCCCGGCTTGGCGCCTTCCACCGGCGCATGCGTGGCCGCGCGCCGCGCCAGCACCGCTTCACGGTGGGCGATATAGACGTTGGCCGCCACGATCACCAGCGCGCCGCCCACGGTATAGCGGTCCAGCGATTCGCCAAACAGCCACACGCCCAGGCCGGCCACCAACGGCAGCTGCATGAAGCTGATCGGCTGCAACGCCGAGACTTCGCCCAGCTTCAGCGCACGCGTCCAGAACAGCTGGCCGCCGGTGCCGAACAGGCCGGTCAGCGCCAGCCAGATCCACACCGAGCCATGCGGCCAGGTCCATTGCGGCAGCGCGGTGAGCAGCGACAGCGGCACCCAGAACACGTAGGTATAGAACACCACGGTATCGGGCGGGTCGGTGCGCGACAGCTGCTTGATCTGGATCGCCACCACCGCGCTGATCATCGCCGCGGCCAGCGCCACCAGCAGGCCCGGAGTGAACGCCGCCGAGCCCGGGCGCAGCACCAGCAGCACGCCGGCAAAGCCCGCGGCCACGGCCAGCCAGCGGCGCATGCGCACCTTTTCGCCCAGCCACAGCACCGCCAGCACGGTGACGAACAGCGGCGTGGAGTACGACAGCGAGATCGCCTGCGCCAATGGCAGGTGGCCGATCGCCCAGAAGCCGCACAGCATCGACGCCAGGCCGATCACCGTGCGCACCAGATACAGGCGCACGTGCCGCGTGCGCGGCAGCGGGCCGCCGCGCAGCAGCAGCAACGGCAGCAGCGCCAGCAGGCCGAAGAAGTTGCGGAAGAAGGCGATCTGGCTGGTCGGCACACTGGCCGAGGCATAGCGGATGGCAATGGCCATCATGCCGAAGCAGAACGTGCTGACCAGCATCAGGCCCGCCGCGCGCAGCGGGGTGTTTGTCGCCGCCAGGTTCACCACTGCGCGCCGATCAGCAGCGGCTCGGGTTCGATGACCACGCCGAAGCGTTCGCGGACCGACTCGGCAATGCGCCGCGCCAGCGCCAGCAACTGCGCACCGCTGGCATTGCCGTGGTTGACCAGCACCAGTGCATGGTGCGGCGAGACCCCGGCATCGCCCTCGCGCACGCCCTTCCAGCCGCATTGCTCGATCAGCCACGCCGCCGACACCTTGCCCAGACCTTCGCGCTCGCCGGCAAACACCGGCAGCCCCGGCCACTGGTGGCGCAGCGTTTCCAGCTGTTCCAGCGGCAGCTGCGGGTTCTTGAAGAAGCTGCCGGCATTGCCGAGCACATCGGGGTCGGGGAGTTTGCGGCGGCGAATCGTGATCACCGCATTGGCGACATCCGGCGCCTCCGGCGTGGTCACGCCCGCGGCGGCCAGTTCCTCGCGGATGCCGGCGTAGTCCAGGCGCAGTTCGTGCAGCAGCGGCAAGCGCAGCTCCACCGCCACGATCAGCCAGCGTCCCGGTTCGCGCTTGAACACGCTGTCGCGGTAGCCGAAGGCGCATTGTTCCGGGGTCAGCCGGACCAGCGCATTTGCTTCGCGGTCCCAGGCTTCCACCACGTGCACGAATTCGCCCACCTGGGCGCCATAGGCGCCGATGTTCTGGATCGGCGCCGCGCCGACGGTGCCGGGAATCAGCGCCAGGTTCTCCAGCCCCGACAGTCCCTGCGCCAGCGACCACATGACCAGGCCATGCCACGGCGTGCCTGCACCGGCGCGGACGATGGCGTGGTCGGCATGGTGAGCCAGGATCTCGATGCCACGGTTGGCGAAACTGAGCACGCCGCCTTCCGGGTCGCCGGCCAGCAGCACGTTGCTGCCGCTGCCCAGCACCAGCAGCGGCCGGCCCGCGATGGCGGGCAGAGCCAGCGCCTCGGGCAGCGCGGCCGCATCGTTGATGCACAGCAGCCACGGCGCGGTGGCGTCAACGTGGAAGGTGTTCAGTGCGCGCAGCGGGGCGTTTTCGCTCAGCGTCCAGGCGGTGCTCATAGGGCGGCGACGGCGCCTCGGCTCGGGGCTTCGCGGCGGCGGCGGATCGCCTCGACGCATTCGCCGATCAGCGCCGGCCCCTGGTACACCAGGCCGCTGTACACCTGTACCAGGCTGGCGCCGGCGGCCATCTTCGCCACCGCGTCGGCGCCACTGGAAATGCCGCCCACGCCGATCAACGGAATGGCTTCTGGCAGGCGCGCGCGCAGGCGCCGCAGCACCAGCGTCGATTGGCCCAGCAGCGGCGCGCCGGACAGACCGCCGGCTTCGCTGGCATGGCGGTCGTGCTCGACCCCGGCGCGGGACAGCGTCGTGTTGGTGGCGATGACGCCATCCACCGACAGATCCGAGAGCACGCGCGCGGCGGCGTCGATGTCGCGGTCGCTCAGGTCCGGTGCGACCTTCACCAGCATCGGCACGCGCCGCCCGTGCTGCGCGGCGAGCTGTTCCTGCGCCTCGCGCAGTTCGCCGACCAGTTGGCGCAGCGCCTGCTCTTCCTGCAGTTCACGCAGGCCGGCGGTATTGGGCGAGGAAATGTTGACGGTGATGTAGTCGGCCAGTGGATACACCCGCTCCAGGCAATAGCGGTAATCCTGCGCGGCGGACTCGTTCGGGGTGTCCTTGTTCTTGCCGATGTTGATCCCGAGCAGACCCTGGCGGCGGCGCGCGCGTTCGACATTGCGCACCAGCGCATCGACGCCGAGGTTGTTGAAGCCCATGCGATTGATGATGGCCTCGTGGTTCGGCAGGCGGAACAGGCGCGGGCGCGGATTGCCGGCCTGCGGGCGCGGGGTCACCGTGCCGATCTCGACGAAGCCGAAACCCAGCGCCATCAGCGCTTCGACGTGTTCGCCGTTCTTGTCCAGGCCAGCGGCCAGGCCGACCGGGTTGGGGAACTGCAAGCCGAAGGCCGGGGTGGGCAGTGGCTGCGGCGGGCGCGCGAGCAACGGTATGGTGCCGCTGCGGTGGGCGGCGTCGATGGCGCGCAGGCCGAGGCCGTGCGCACGTTCGGCGTCAAGCAGGAACAGGAGGGGTCGGGCGTAGGAATACATTCAGTTCAAGCTGCCGGCAAATGCTCGGGTCTGGTAGCTAAATTCCACATGGCCGTCGGTGACGTGCGCGTCGAACAGGGCGCGCAGCGCATCGAGCATGGGGCCATGGCGGGGGTGGCCTTCGGCAGGCGCGTAGGAAGAAGACAGCAGGCGGCCGCGCAGGGCGTCGAAGTCCATGCGCTGGACGTTGGGGAAACTGGCGGCATCGACAAAGCCGGGGCCGAACCAGTCGCGCATGGTGGCATCGTCCTGGTAGCGCTCGGCGACGGCCTGGTAGTCGGTGCCGAATTCCTGCAGCAGGGCTTCGTAGCCGGCGAGGAAGGGCGTGGCCTGCAGCAGTCGCGAATTCCAGTACACCACGGCCAGACCACCGGGGCGCAGGACGCGCGCCCATTCGCGGCGCACGGCCTGGGTATCGAACCAGTGGAAGGCCTGGGCGGCGCTGATCAGGTCGACGCTGGCGTCGGCCAAGCCGGTGGCCTCGGCGCTGCCGTCCACGGCGCGGAAGCGGGCATCAGCGCCAAGCCATTGTTCGGCGGCGGTGCGCATGGCTGCATTGGGTTCGACGGCGGTGACCGGATGGCCGGCGTGCAGGAACAGTTGCGAGGAGATGCCGGTGCCGGCACCGATATCGGCGACGTGGGCGGAGCGGGGCACGCCGAGGCGGCCATGGATCCATTCGAGCAGTTGCGGCGGGTAGCCGGGGCGGTAGCGGACATAGTCCGCGACGCGGTTGCTGAAACGGTCCCGGGAGGAGAGGTCCATGGGCTCAGCCGTGGGCCATGCCCAACCATGCCAGGCCACCGAAGAAGAGCAGGAAGGCCAGGACGCCGAGAATCCACAGGGCGACATTGACCCAGCCGAGGATCAGGCCCGCAATGGCGAGGCCGTCGCCGTCGAGGCGTTCGGGCTGGCGGCGGATTTCGCTGCGGGCCATGTGGCCGGTGATGATGGCGGCGATGCTGCCGATGAAGGGGGCGATGATCCAGCCGAGGATGCCGGTGACCAGGCTGATGATGGCCAGGGTGCTGGTTTGGCGGACGCTGCTCATCGGGCGGCTCCCTTGCGGTGGTGAGCGTGGATGTGGGTGAGCCAGGCGCGATGCCGGTGGTGTGCTGGCGGCCTGTGCCGGGATTATCCCTTAGACGGGTGGGAAAAGGGTGTGGTTGGTGGTGACTTGATGGGTGGCGATGGGTTTATCGCGAAGAGCTGGCTGCTGTGGGTTGGTCGCGGAGAGCTTGGTGCCTGTGGGTTGGTCGCGGAGGGGCGGCTGCTGCCGGTTGGTCGCGCGGCGGGCGGCGGTGGGCCTTGCCGGGACACGTCGTTAACCCATCCCTGGGGACTCCTAGGCAACATCCATGTTGCCTAGGGTCCCGGCAAGGCCCACCGCCACCCGCCCGACAATTCATCGCGGGCGGCCGGCTTGTAGGAGCGGCTTGTAGGAGCGGCTTCAGCCGCGAACCCAAAGATCTGTGGTTCGCGGCCAAACCTCAAAGATCAAACTTGATCCCCTGCGCCAGCGGCAGCGAGTCCGAATAGTTGATCGTGTTGGTCTGCCGGCGCATGTACACCTTCCACGCATCCGAGCCGGATTCGCGGCCGCCGCCGGTGTCCTTCTCGCCGCCGAAGGCGCCGCCGATCTCGGCGCCGGAGGTGCCGATGTTGATGTTGGCGATGCCGCAGTCCGAGCCAGCGGCGGAGAGGAAGCGCTCGGCGGCCTTGAGGTTCTGGGTGAACAGCGAGGAGGACAGGCCCTGCGGCACGCCGTTCTGCATGTCGATGGCCTCGTCCAGGGTGCTGTACTTCATCACGTACAGGATCGGGGCGAAGGTCTCGTGCTGGACGACTTCGTCGGTGTTCTTCAGGCCGGTGATGATCGCCGGCAGGACGAAGTTGCCCGGGCGGTCGATGGCGGTACCGCCGGTTTCAAGCTTGCCGCCAGCGGCCTTGGCCTTCTCGATCGAGGCCAGGAACTGTTCGACCGCGCCGCGGCTGTTGAGCGGGCCCATCAGGTTGGCCGGGTCGGTGGGGTCGCCGATCTTGCCTTCGACCTGCTTGTAGGCCTTGAGCAGGGTGGCGAGCACGTTGTCGTAGATCGATTCGTGCACGATCAGGCGGCGGGTGGTCGTGCAGCGCTGGCCGGCGGTGCCGACGGCGCCAAAGACGATACCCGGCACCGCCAGTTTCAGGTCGGCGCTTTCGTCGAGGATGATCGCGTTGTTGCCGCCCAGTTCGAGCAGGCTGCGGCCCAGGCGGCGCGCGACCTTCTCGGCGACCTGGCGGCCGACCTGGGTCGAGCCGGTGAAGCTGATCAGCGGCACGCGCTTGTCATCGACCAGGCGCTCGGACAGCTCGGTGCCGGCGTCGTTGATCAGGAAGAAGATGTCCGGGAAGCCGCCGTCCTTGAGCGCGGCATTGCAGATCTTCATCGTCGCAATGGCGGTCAGCGGAGTCTTGTTCGACGGCTTCCAGATGCACACGTCGCCGCAGATCGCGGCCAGGAACGCATTCCAGCTCCACACCGCAACCGGGAAATTGAAGGCGCTGATGATGCCGACCAGGCCGAGCGGGTGGTACTGCTCGTACATGCGGTGGCCGGGGCGCTCGGAGTGCATGGTGTAGCCGTAGAGCATGCGGCTCTGGCCGACGGCGAAATCGGCGATGTCGATCATCTCCTGCACTTCGCCATCGCCCTCGGGCTTGCTCTTGCCCATTTCCAGCGCGACCAGCGAACCCAGCGCGTCCTTGTGCGCGCGCAGCGCTTCGCCACACAGGCGCACGGCTTCACCGCGGCGCGGGGCCGGCACGGTGCGCCAGGCCTTGTAGGCTTCCTGCGCGCGCCCGATCACGCGCTCGTAGTCCTCCACGGTGGTGGCCTGCACCTCGGCGATCACCTCGTTGGTGGTCGGGTTCAACGGCTTGAGGACGCCGGCGCCGGTGGCCGTGGACCATTCGCCATTGCCGAGATAGGTGCCGGCGTTGCTGGCGGAAAGCTCGAGCGGCTTGAGCAGGGCTGCGGACATGCAAGGAACTCCTGGGATTCGGGCATCGAAGGCGCACGCGGATGAGGCAGGCGGCGCGGGAACCGGCGATTTTAGCAGAGGGCCGGCGGCGGCCTTGCTGCGCTGCATTGGGGGCCACTGGCACGGTTTGGCTGACTGGGCGTTCATGCGACAATGCCGGGCACGGCCCCGTAGCTCAGCTGGATAGAGCGTCCCCCTCCTAAGGGGAAGGTCGCCCGTTCGAATCGGGCCGGGGTCACCAGGCTTTCATGGCTAAGCCAGGAAAAAACGAAGGCTCCTCAATGAGGAGCCTTCGTTGCATAGATGCCCCAGCAACTCACAGCAACGGACGACGGTGCCAGCGAATCATGGCGGCACTCACTGGCTAAACGTCCGCCGGCAACGAAGCCGCCGCACCCACTGCCCCCGCTCCGCGCCAGCCCGTCGCCCGCCCCAGTTGCCGCGAGAACCCCAACAGCGTGGCAATGATCTGCGTCTGCTGGTCCGGAAAACTGGCAAGCAGTTCCCCATGCGCGCGGCTGAAGACGATGTCGAAAGTTGCCTGGTCGCTGGCGCCGGCGGCGCGCAGCAGGGCGTACGCGCGGGCGTAGGCCAGGTCAATGGGCGTATCCATGCTCATCGGGCGAGTGTGAGGAGGGCCAGTCTCACCGCATGAGACGGGGCGGCAAGGATGATACCGAGCCGGTTACGATGTCGGGAAATCTGGGGGGAGGTTCCTATGCTCGGTCGTCGTCTGTTGTCCGTCCTGCGTGCGTTCCTGGCGGTTCCCGCCGCCGCGGAAGAACTGGCGCTGGTCGGCGCGCGGGTGTATGCCGCGCCGGATGCGGCGCCGCTGGACGACGCCACCATCCTCGTCCGCGACGGCCGCATCGCCGCTGTCGGACCGCGCTCGTTGATCGCCGTGCCGGCGGCGACGCGGGTGGTGCAGGCGCGCGGCCTGGTCGCCACTGCAGGATTCTGGAACAGCCACATCCACCTGATCACACCGCCTTACCACGAGCCCGACGCGCAGCCGGCGGCGGACTTGTCCAAGGCCTTGCACGAACAGTTCACTCGCTGGGGCTTCACCACCTTGTTCGACGTGGCGTCGCTGCCGGGCGACGTTCGTGCATTGCGCGCGCGAATCCAGCGTGGCGAAGTGACCGGCCCGCGCCTGCTGACAGTGGACATGCCGTTCTATCCCGAACATGGCACGCCGATCTACGTGCGTGACCTGTGGGCGCGATACCACGTGCCGAGCGCGGAAGTCGCGACGCCGGCGCAAGGGCGTGTCCGGGCGGCCGCGCAGCTCGATGCCGGCGCCGATGGCGTGAAGCTGTTCTCCGGCGCGATCGTCGGTGGCGCACAACGCGTGTTGCAGATGCCGCCTGCCATCGGGCGCGCCATCGTTGACGAGGCCCACGCACGGCACAAGCCTGCGTTTGCGCATCCGACCGACAGCGACGGACTGCTCTCGGCCCTGGACAGCGGCGTGGACGTGCTGGCGCATACTGCGCCGGATGCGGGCGCGTGGTCGCCCGAGCTGGTGGCGCGCCTGAAGACCCAGCATGTAGCGCTGATACCGACGCTGACGCTGTTTGAATCCGAACCGCGCCGCGAGGGAGCGCCTGAAGCGGTGGTGACCGCGTTCGTCGGCAAGGCGCAAGGGCAGCTCAAGGCGGCCAGCGAGGGCGGCGTTGACGTGCTGTTCGGCACGGACGCGGGTTACATGCAGATTTTCGACACGCGCCGCGAATACCAGTTGATGACCGCCGCGGGCCTGGACTGGCGGCAGATCCTGGCCAGCCTGACGACCACGCCGGCGCGCCGTTTCGGCGACGCGGCCCATGCGGGACGCATTGCGCCGGGGATGGCTGCGGACATCGTGTTACTCGGCAGCGACCCCGCCGCTGACGCCGAAGCGTTTGCCGATGTGCGCCTGACCGTCCGCGACGGCAAGGTGATTCACGATGCCATGGCCGATTCGTCGCCTTAGTGGTGGCAGCTACGGCCCGTCGCGTCGCCTGAAACCGTCGGCCAGCAGTCTCGCTCTGCCGAGCTCTGCCGGGGTCAGCTGGCTTTCCAGCCGTTGCGTGGTCACGTCCGGCTCGGCAGTCCCAAAGGTGCGGGCGGCGGCGAGGCCATAGGCGTAGGCCATGACCGGGTCTGCGCCAACCAGGACGCCGTTCTGATAGGCGCTACCCAGACGCGACATCGCCTCGACGCTGCCCATGGCCGACAGTTCCTGCAGGTATGCCATGGCGTCGCTCTTGAACTGCGCCAGCTTCTGCGGGTTGGCGAGCATTTCCCTCGGGCCGCCGACGACGTCCTCCACGCGATCGGCGTAGATCAATCGCGCATAAGGGTCGCCAGCAGAGGCGGCGCGTTGCAACCACATGCCGGCTTGCGCAATGCGCGTGGCCGGAACTTTCCCGCAGGCTTTCATTTCCTTGGCTCGGGCGTTCAGCGTGTTCCACTCCAGACGTGCCAGGAACTGCGCTGCCGACTCCTGTTGCCGGGCGAGGATCACCGGGTCGACGTATTGCGCAGGCCCGGCTGGAGGCATGTCGCGTGCAAGGAGGCGGCAACGTGACAACACCAGGTAGAGCTGGCTGGCTGCCTGTCGGTCTCCGGCCTCAGCGCGCGGGGCGAGCAGGTTGACCAGCTCGTCAGCAGGACGCGGGGGAGGGTTCTGGGTGTCCAGAATGTCGCTTGCGCGACCCGTGGCGGGCAGCAGGATGGCCGCCGGCGCGAGCGCGGTCAGGCACAGCATCAGGATCACCAGCATTCGCGGTCGCATGAGCGCATGTCTCGCAGGAGCCATAGCAATGCTGGATCGGACGCTGATTCAAATGGAATTGGAATTTTCCTAGTGACAACGCAATCTCCGCGCAATCACAGCGTTCGTTCAAATTCGGAATTTCCTTACGCAATCTTCCTGCGAATGCTGAGGGCCGCAAGCGTATCTTCGTGACACCTTGTCGCTACCGGACGCGGCGCCACCTGGCTACTCCACCGCGGGCCCTTGAGTAAGGCCAAGCCGGTACCGAAGTGCTGGAAGCACTGTGTTCCCGCCCTCCCCAAACGCGGGACTCCCCCCGGTGCTTGGCGCCCGCACGGCTCGCCGCGACCAGTGTTTCGGGCCCATCCCCCGAACCCAGAAGGAACAGTCATGGACGAGCAGCGTTACGTGGTCGCGGTCGAGCAGTTCGAGGACGCCTGGCTGGTACTGCGGCCACAATGGAGCCCATTGCGCTACCTGGGCCGCGACGGCGCGCTGCGCAACGCCGAGATGATGGCGCGGCTCCACGCCTGGACCACGGGCGAACCGGCTGCCGTGATCCTGCGCTCGGAGCAGGGCGAACATCTGCTGCACAGCTTCGGCTAGAGCGCTCCGGCGAAACTGCCCCGGTCAGCGATCCACCCAGCGCTAATGATGCCCGGCGCGCGAATGCGCCAGATAGTTCTGCAACACATGCGCGTGGTTGATCACCGGATCGTGCGCGGCATACAAAAGCGTCGTCGTGGAATGCCCGGCCATCAGCTCGCGCAATCGCGCCAGTGCCGCCTGGTGCTCGGCATCGCGCAACTCGGCGCGGTAGCGCTCGGTGAATTCCACCATGCGCTCCGGATCGTGGTCCCACCATTGCCGCAGTTCCGGTGAGGGCGCCAACTCCTTCAGCCACTCATCCAGATGCGCTCGGGACTTGGCCACCCCACGTGGCCATAGCCGGTCCACTAGCACGCGCACGCCATCGTGCTCGCTCGGCGGGTCGTACACACGCTTGATCTTCAGGCTCATGGCGGGCTCCAGGCCGGCACGCGGAAGGCTGATCAGCGGTGAAAAGGTTGCCATTGCAACCGTGAGCACCGCGTTCGCGCCCGAACATGCAGTCATTGCACTGAGCACTTGACAGTCGCCTGGGCAATGCTGAATCGTGGCAGCCATGGACGCCATCGCCCACCTGCCCACCGCCTCGCTGCCGCATGCCGGCACGGGCGCGATTGGTCAGCGCGGCGCGGCCGGCACCACCACGACCACCACCATTACCACCCGTACCATTAGCCCGGTGCGGCCCGTCGTCTTCGCGTAGTTTCCGAAAACCACGGCCCCGCACCCGGATCAGGATGCGGGGGCAGTTCCCCGGTCCGATGCAGGCGGGGCCTCACCACGAGGTCCGTCATGTCGTCTGCGTCAGCATCATCCCAGCCCCTATCCGCCGCGCCGCCGCGTACCGTCGTGCACAAGTTCGGCGGCACCTCGGTGGCCGATGCCGCCCGCTACCGCCACGTCGCGCAATTGCTGCTGGCGCGCGCGGAAAGCCGGCAGGTCACCGTGGTCTCGGCGATGAAGGGCGTGACCGATGCCTTGATCGACATGGCCGCGCAGGCCGCGGCGGGCGGCAGCGACTGGCGCGAGCTGTGGCACGACACCCGCGCACGCCATCGCGGCGCGGCGGTGGCCCTGCTCGGCGAACACGCCGGGCCGTTGCTGGAATGGCTGGATGGGCAGTTCGACCAGCTCGCGGAAATTCTGGCCGCCCTGGCGGTGATCGGCGAGTTGCCGCGCGAGGTGCTGGACCGCGTGCAGGGCCTGGGTGAGGTGTACTCGGCGCAGCTGCTCGGCGAGCACCTGCGTTCGCTGGGCGAACCGTGCGCCGTGCTCGATGCGCGCGAGGTGCTGGTGGTCAACCGCGGCGACCTTGGCGTGGATGTGGACTGGAGCGCCAGCGCGCAGCGCCTGGCGCAGTGGCGGCAGGCGCATCCGCATGCGCGCGTGGTGGCCACCGGCTTCGTCGCGCGTGACCGCGCCGGCCGCGTCACCACGCTCGGGCGCAATGGCAGCGACTATTCCGGCGCGATCTTCGCCGCGCTGTTCGAGGCCGATGAGCTGCACATCTGGACCGATGTCGATGGCGTGCTCTCCGCCGACCCGCGCGTGGTGCCCGAGGCGGTGCAACTGGAAACCCTGAGCTACGACGAGGCCTGCGAACTGGCATATTTCGGCGCCAAGGTCGTGCACCCGCAGACCATGTCTCCGGCCATCGAGCGCGGCCTGCCGATCATCATCCGCAATACCTTCCAGCCCGAGCACCCGGGCACGCGCATCAGCGCCCGCAGCAGCGCCGGCGGGCCGATCAAGGGCCTGACCCTGAGTCCGGCACTGGCGATCCTCAACCTGGAAGGCACCGGCCTGATCGGCGTGCCCGGCACGGCCGAGCGCGTGTTCGCCGCCTTGCGCAACGCGCGCGTGTCGGTGGTGATGATCTCGCAGGGCTCCTCGGAGCATTCGATCTGCTGCGTGGTGCGTGAGGAAGAAGCCACGCGCGCGCAGGAAGCCTTGTTGCTCGCCTTCACCCACGAACTCAGCGTCGGCCAGGTGCAGCGCGTGCAGTTGACCACCGGCGTCAGCGTGCTGGCCGCGGTGGGCGACGGCATGGCGGGCCAGCCAGGCGTGGCGGCGCGGTTGTTTGAGTCGCTGGGCCGGGCGCAGGTCAACATCCTTGCGATCGCGCAGGGCTCATCGGAGCGCAACATCTCCGTCGCCGTCGACAGCCAGCACGCCACCCGTGCGCTGCGCGCCGCGCATGCGGGCTTCTGGCTGTCGCCGCAGACCTTCGCGGTCGGGGTGATCGGCCCGGGCAACGTCGGCGCCGCACTGCTCGACCAGTTGGGCACGGCGCAGCCGCAGCTGCTGGCGCGGGCCAACCTGGACCTGCGCGTACGCGCCATCGCTTCGCGCAGCCGCATGTGCCTGGCCGAGCGCACGCTTGATGGCGACTGGCGCGCGGCGTTTGCCAAAGCAGGCGAGGCGACCGCGCTGGACCGCTTCACCGCGCACCTGCTCGACGCCAACCTGCCGCATGCGGTGGTCATCGATTGCAGCGGCAGTGCCGAGGTCGCCGACTACTACGCGCAGTGGCTGGCCGCCGGCATCCACGTGGTGACCCCGAACAAGCAGGCCGGTGCCGGACCGCTGCCGCGCTATCGCGCCATCCGCGAGGCAGCCGCCAGCAGCGGCGCGCGCTTTCGCTACGAAGCCACCGTCGGTGCCGGGCTGCCGGTGATCACCACGCTGCGTGACCTGGTCGATACCGGTGACCGCGTGACCTCCATCGAGGGCATCTTCTCCGGCACGCTGGCCTGGCTGTTCAACAAGTACGACGGCACGCTGCCGTTTTCCGAACTGGTGGCCCAGGCCCGGGCGATGGGCTACACCGAGCCGGACCCGCGCGATGACCTGTCCGGGATTGATGTGGCGCGCAAGCTGGTGATCCTGGCGCGCGAAGCCGGCCGCGAGATCAGCCTGGAGGACGTGCGTGTCGAAAGTCTGGTGCCCGACGCATTGCGCGATGGCGGCATCGACGCCTTCATGGCCGGGCTGGCGCAGGTGGACACGGCGTTCGCGCAGCGCCTGCAGGCTGCCCGCGCGCGCGGCCAGGTGCTGCGCTATGTCGCGCAGCTACCGCCCGATCAGGCGCCCAGCGTCGGCCTGGTCGAAGTGCCGGCCGACCACGCCTTCGCCAACCTGCACCTGACCGACAACATCGTCCAGTTCACCACCGCGCGCTACAACCAGAATCCGCTGGTCGTGCAAGGCCCGGGCGCCGGCCCGGAGGTCACCGCGGCCGGCGTGTTCGCCGATCTGCTGCGCGTGGCCGTGGGCGAGGGCACGCGGCTGTGAGGGCGCAGGCACGCGCGTTCTCGCCTGCCTCGGTCGGCAACGCGGCGGTGGGCTTCGACATCCTCGGCCATGCCATTGCCGGCGTTGGCGATACCGTTACCGTGCGCCGCATTGACACGCCGCAGGTGCGCATCGCCGCCATTCGCGGCGCCACCGTGGCGCTGCCGATGGACGCGGAGGAGAACACTGCCGGTGTGGCACTGATCGCCCTGCGTGAAGCCCTTGGCCTGGGCTTTGGCTGGGAGATCGAGATCGACAAGGGCATTCCGCTCGGCTCGGGCATGGGCGGCTCGGCGGCCTCGTGCGTGGCCGCGCTGGTTGCGGCCAATGCCTTGCTCGATGCGCCGTTGTCGCGGCAGGCGCTGTATCCCTTCGCCCTGGCCGGCGAGGCCACGGCCAGTGGCGGGCGCCATGGCGACAATCTCGGGCCGATGCTGCTTGGTGGGCTGGTCCTGGCGACGGCCGACCGGCTGGTGCCGATCCCGGTGCCCGAGGCCTGGCACAGCCTGCTGGTCCATCCCGATGCCGTGCTCGAAACCCGCCGCGCACGCGCCGCCTTGCAGGGCGACTACCGCCTCGGCGAGTTCGTCGAGCAGAGCGCCAACCTCGCCCTGGTGCTGGCCGGCTGCCACGCCGCTGATGCCGAACTGGTACGCGCCGGTTTGCGCGACGTGCTGGTGGAACCGCGGCGCGCGCCCTTGATCGCCGGCTTCGACGCGGCCAAGCAGGCCGCGCTGGCGCATGGCGCGATGGGCGCCAGCATTTCCGGCGCCGGACCCAGCGTGTTTGCCTGGTACGAAACCCGTGCCGAAGCCGCCGCAGCCGCGCCAGCGGTACAGGCCGCCTTTGCCGCTGCCGGGCTGGGCAGCCAGGCCTGGGTTTCGCCGCTGGCCAGTCCGGCCTCGCACCTGATCGACTGACCCCTTTCCCTGGAGCTGCAATGAATTTCGTTTCCACCCGCCACCTCGCGCCCGCCGCTACGCTGAGTCAGGCGCTGGCCGCCGGCCTGGCGCCCGATGGCGGCCTGTATGTGCCGCAGGAATTGCCGGCGGCGCGCATGCTGGCGCCGCAGGCCGACCTGGCCGCCACCACCGCCGAACTGCTCGCGCCGTTCTTCGCCGATGATGCGCTGGCGCCGGAACTGCCGGCGATCTGCGCCGAGGCCTATGCGTTTCCGGCGCCGCTGCAAGCCTTGGCCACGCCTGGGGACTACGCGCTCGAACTGTTCCATGGCCCCACCGCGGCGTTCAAGGATTTCGGTGCACGCTTCCTGGCCGCCAGCCTGCGCCGCTTGCCGCGCGCCGATACTCGCGATCTCACCATCCTCGTCGCGACCTCGGGCGACACCGGCGCGGCCGTGGCGGCGGCGTTTCATCGCCAGCCTGGCGTGCGCGTGGTGGTGCTGTATCCGGACGGGCGCGTGTCGCCGCGGCAGGCACACCAGCTGGGCTGCTTCGGCGACAACATCCATGCGTTGCGCGTGGCCGGCACGTTCGACGACTGCCAGGCGATGGTCAAGCGCGCGCTCAATGACCAGCCGCTGCAGGCGCAAGTGCCTTTGAGTTCGGCCAACAGCATCAGCCTGGGGCGCTGGCTGCCGCAGATGGGCTATTACGCCGACGCCGCGCTGCGCCACCACGCCAGCACCGGCCGCGAGCTCAACCTGGTGGTGCCGACGGGCAACCTCGGCAATGCGCTGGCCGCGATCCTGGCGCGACAGCTGGGCGTGCCGCTGGGCCGCATCGTGCTGGCGACCAATGCCAATCGCGTGCTGCCGCAGTTCTTTGCCGGCCATCCCTATCAGCCGGCGCCCAGCGTGGCGACACTCGCCAATGCCATGGACGTGGGCGCGCCGAGCAATTTCGAGCGCCTGCGCTGGCTGTATCGCGACGACGAGGCCGCGCTGCGCGCGGCATTCCAGGCGTGGTCGGTGGACGACGCCACGATCCGGCAGACGCTGGTGGACCGCTATCGCCACCATGGCGAGGTGTTCTGTCCGCACGCGGCCACAGCGGTGCATGTGCTGGAGGTGCTGCGCGCCGAAGGCGTGCAGGGCGACTGGGCGGTGGCGGCGACGGCGCATCCGGCCAAGTTCGAGGGCGTGGTGGAGCCGTTGATCGGAGCGCCGGTACCGGTACCTGAATCATTGGCGGCATTGCTGAACCGTGCCACGGCAGCCGAGCCGCTGGCGGCGGAGTATCCTGCGCTGCGTGATTGGCTGGCCGCCTGAGCCGCGGCCAAACCCGGGCGGCCGGCCCTCTTGGAATGGTCGTCAGCGGGGCCACCTAGGTTTGCTTGGGGAGCTGCACGGATTTGGTTCTCCTGCCATTGACGATGACAGGTGTCTTGCATGCGTGTGTCCTTGAAAATCGCCGCGGTCGCGGCCTTGTGCGGAACTGCGGCCGCCGCTCCCGCCAAACTCGCCGCACCAGCACCAGCACCGGCCACGGGCGTGCTGGCGGCCACTTCATCGATGGCGGATAGCCCTGCGCCGGCGGCGGCGGTGGCAGGTACGGGGCTGATCGATGTGCTGGCGCGTCAAGCGCCGACGCTGGACCGGCAGGTGCTGGGGCTGGCGGCGGAGGCGTTGCAATGCGCGCGGCAGCGGCAGCAGGTCGGGACCGATGCGCTGCTCAGCGTGATCGACTATTCGCGGCCTTCAACCGAGCGACGGCTGTGGGTGTTCGACGTGGCGCGGCAGCGGCTGCTGTTCCAGGAATGGGTGGCGCATGGGCGCAACAGCGGCGAGAACATGGCGGCGCATTTTTCCAACAGCGACGGCAGTTTCATGTCGAGCCTGGGGGCGTTCACGGCGCAGGAGACGTATACCGGGCACAACGGGTATTCGTTGCGGCTGCAGGGGCTGGAGCCGGGGTTCAATGACAAGGCGCGTGCGCGGGCGATCGTGATTCACGGGGCGCCGTATGTGAGCGAGGCGCTGATTCATAGCCAGGGACGGCTGGGTCGCAGTCTGGGATGCCCGGCGGTGCGGCCGGCGATTGCGCGGCGGTTGATCGATACGCTGGCCGGTGGGTCGTTTGTTTTTGCCTATTACCCGGATCGGGAGTGGTTGCGGCATTCGCGGTTGTTGAGTGCGGATTGTTCGGGTGGGCAGGTGGCTGGGCGGTGAGGTTTTGTTCTTTGTCGCTGAAAGTTTTTCGCTAGAGGCGGCTGTTCGTTTTCTTGCGTGGGCGCGGGCGCGGTAGCCCTGCCGGGACACGCCGTGAATCCATCCCTGGAGGCTCCTCGGCAACATCCATGTTGCCGAGGGTCCCGGCAGGGCCACCGCGCCCACGCTCCACTGATCCCGATGGCGGATGGGAAGGCGAAGAGCGAAGGCGCTGGCTGAGCGCTGTGCGAGCGCTGCGGCTGCGCGGCGTTTGCAGGGCAGTCAGGGCAGGTCGCCGGCCAGGCGTTGCAGGGCGGGGAGGTCGAGGATTTCCACGCGGTGCAGTTGCGGCAGGGCGATCAGGTGCTGCTGGCGCAGTTTGGTGAAGGTGCGGCTGACGGTTTCCATGGTCAGGCCCAGGTGGTCGGCGATGTCGCCGCGGCTCATGGGCAGGTGCACGCTGTGGCTGGGCTGGCCGTCGAGTTCGGCGCGGGCGCCCAGGCGCAAGAGGAATTGGGCCAGGCGCTCGCTGGGTTGCAGGCGAGCCAGGAGCAAGCCGGTGTCCTGGGCGGCGGCCAGTTCCATGCTGGTGCGCTGCATGAGTTTGCGTTCGAGTTGCGGGTAGCGTTCGCGCAGGCGGCGCATCTCCGGCACGGGGGTGCGGCAGACGCGGCTTTCGCCAATGGCTTCGATGTCATGGCGGTGGCGCGGGGTGTCGGTGAGGCCAACATAGTCGCCAGGCAGAACGAAGCCGGTGATCTGGCGCCGGCCGTCGGGCAGGGTGCGCACCAGGCGCAGGGCGCCCTGAGTCAAGGTGTAGACGTACTGACGCGGGTCGCCGGCGCGGGCGAGGGTGGCACCGCCTTCAAGCTGCAGTGGCTGGGTGACCTGGTCGAGCGCGGCCATCTCATCATCCGACAGCGCCGAGCACACGGCGCGGCCGCGCACGCCGCAGCGGCTGCATTCCAAGGCCGTTGCCGCATCAGTGCCTGGGGCGGCCGGCGTGCAGGGCGGGGGCGTGACAAGGGCGGGCCGATACATGGGCAGCGGGCGCGTGGGCGATGCGGCCATCATACGCCCATGCCGTCGAGCGGCCTGCAGCCGTTAGAATTGGCGGCCGTCATCCCCCAGCCGTTTGCAGGAGTTTCGCTCGTGATCAAGCCCCGTACGCCGCCCGGCATCATGGAATTGCTGCCGCGCGAGCAGATCGCGTTCCAGCGCATGCTGGACGTCATCCGCCGCAACTACGAGCGGTTCGGGTTCCTGCCGGTGGAAACGCCGGTGTTCGAGCTTTCCGACGTGCTGCTGACCAAGTCCGGCGGCGAGACCGAGCGCCAGGTGTATTTCGTGCAGTCCACCGGCGCGCTGGCCAATGCCGCGGCGGGCGGCCAGGACGCGGGGCCGCCGGAACTGGCGCTGCGCTTCGACCTCACCGTGCCACTGGCGCGCTATGTGGCCGAGCACGAGCATGAGCTGGCGTTCCCGTTCCGCCGCTACCAGATGCAGCGCGTGTACCGTGGCGAACGCGCGCAGCGCGGGCGTTTCCGCGAGTTCTACCAGTGCGACATCGACGTGATCGGCAAGGATGTGCTGAGCATCCGCTACGACGCCGAAGTGCTGGCGGTGATCCATGCGGTGTTTTCCGAACTGGAAATCGGCCCGTTCTCCATCCAGTTGAACAACCGCAAGCTGATGCGCGGCTTCTTTGAAAGCCTGGGCGTGGCCGAGGCCGAGCGGCAGATGGCGGTGCTGCGCGAGGTCGACAAGCTCGACAAGCGCGGCGCCGACTATGTGCGCGAGACGCTGACCGGTGCGGACTTCGGCATTGCCGCCGCGCAGGTCGAGAAGATCCTGGAGTTCGTCTCCTACCGCTCCACCAGCCACGCCGATGCCTGGGACAAGCTGGAAGCACTGGCCGGGTTGGCCCCGGTCGGCGAATCGGCGCTGCTGCAGGGCGTGGCCGAACTGCGCGAAGTGCTGATGCTGGTCAAGGCGCTTGGCGTCCCCGAAAGCGCGTATTGCCTGAACTTCTCCATTGCGCGTGGCCTGGATTACTACACCGGCACCGTCTACGAGACCCTGCTCAGCGACCACCCGCAGATCGGCTCGATCTGCTCGGGCGGCCGCTACGACAACCTGGCCAGCCACTACACCAAGTCGCGGCTGCCCGGCGTGGGCATCTCGATCGGCCTGACCCGGCTGTTCTGGCAGCTGCGCGAGGCCGGGCTGATCGCGGGCATCGAGGCCAGCAGCGTGCAGGCGATGGTCGCGCTGATGGACGAGCACCAGCTCGACGATTCGCTCGACATCGCCCGCCGCCTGCGCGCGGCTGGCATCAATACCGAAGTCCAGATGGAGCCGAAGAAGATCGGCAAGCAGTTCCAGTACGCCTCCAAGGCCGGCATCCGCTTCGTGGTGCTGGCAGGTGACGATGAGCGCGCGCGCAACGTCGTCGCGGTCAAGGACCTGGTGCGCGAGCAGCAGTTCGAAGTCCCCCGCGCTGAACTGGGCGACACGCTGCGGGTCGAGCTGGAGCAGGCGAAGGTGATGTAGAGCTGGGGACCCGGGAACGGGGACCGGGTACCGGGAAGAGCAAGAGCAAGGCCGCCGCAGGGCGGCCTTTGCTTTTTGGGCCCGGCGCGGGCCCCAGCCAATCCCAGCCGGTCCCCGGTCCCCGGTCCCCGGTCCCGCCCCAGTTGACCATCAGCCGTCCATGTACTAACGTACTAACACGCTATTACATTGACACAATGAAACAACGCCCCGCCACCGCTGCGGCTCCGCATGCCCAGGCTTCCCTGCAGGCCCTGGCCCATGTCGTTTCCCGCCTGGACGATCCGGCGGACGTCCTGGCCTTTCTGCGCGACCTGTGCACGCCAGCCGAGCTGGAAGCCATGGCCGATCGCTGGCGCGTGGTGCCATTGCTGGTCAAGGGCGTGCCTTATCGCGAAATCCATGACCTGACCCAGGTCAGCGTCACCACCATCGGCCGTGTCGCGCGGACGCTGGAATACGGCTCGGGCGGCTATGCCGCCGCGCTGCGGGCGCAGCGCGCCGAAACCACCGAATCCCACTGAGACTTCCGCAATGAGCGCTACCCAGGCGAGCCCGGCACGTGACCGGCTGCGAATCGCCATCCAGAAAAGTGGCCGCCTGGCCGAGCCGGCACGTGCGCTGCTGGCCGCCTGCGGCCTGAGCTGGCGGCAAAGCCGCGACAAGCTGTTCTGCTATGGCGAAACCCTGCCGGTGGATCTGCTGCTGGTGCGCGATGACGATATTCCCGGCCTGATTGCCGATGGCGTCTGCGACCTTGGCATCGTCGGCCGCAACGAACTGGACGAGCAGGCCGCCGAGCGCCGCCGCAATGACTTGCCCGACGCCTATCAGGCGCTGCGCGGGCTGGGCTTCGGCCAGTGCCGGCTGATGCTGGCGGTGCCGGAAGAATGGGAATGGCGTGGCGTCGAACAGCTGGCCGGCCTGCGCATCGCTACCAGCTATCCGGCGATCCTCGCCGACTGGCTGGTGCGGCAAGGCGTGCAGGCGCAGGTGGTGGAGCTGTCCGGCTCGGTCGAGATCGCGCCGCGGTTGGGCACGGCCGACCTGATCTGCGATCTGGTCTCCAGCGGCGCGACCCTGGCCGCCAACCAGCTCAAGCCGGTGGAAACACTGCTGGAGAGCGAAGCGGTGCTGGCCGGCGCGGTCCGCGAACCCAGCGACTTGCGCGCCAGCCTGCTGGCAATGCTGCTCAAGCGCATCGACGGCGTGCTGCACCAGCGCGACAGCAAACTGCTGATGTTCCGCGCCGCCGGCGAACAGCAGGTGGATGCCTTGCGCCAGTTGCTGCCCGATGCCGATCGCCTGGAGCGCCTGCCCGACGACGGCAGCGGCGCGCTGCGCTTGCAGGCCATGTGCCATGGCGCGGTGACCTGGCAACGGCTGGAGGAACTGGAGCGCGCCGGCGCGCAAAACCTGATGGTGTTGACCGTGGAGCGCTCGCTGGCATGAACCCGAATCTCTCCCTTGCCATCGCCGGACCGGTATTGGCCTGGTCGCAGCTCGATGCCGCCGCGCAGACGCAGGCGCTGACCCGGCCCACGCAGATCGTCGCCGCGCAGACACGGCAGACCGTCACCGATCTCATCGAACAGGTGCGTAGTGGCGGAGACGACGCCTTGCGCGAAATCACCGCGCGCCTGGACCGCGTGCAGTTGTCCGATCTCGAAGTCAGCGCGGCCGAGTTCGCCGCCGCCCAGGCCAGCATCGATCCGGCGCTGCGCCAGGCCATGGCCGAAGCGGCGCAGCGTATCGAGCTGTTCCACCGCGCCGGCATGGCCAGCGATTACGCGGTCGAGACCGCGCCCGGCGTGGTCTGCGAAAAAGTGGTGCGGCCGATTGGTCGCGTCGGCCTGTACGTGCCGGCCGGTTCGGCGCCGTTGCCTTCCACCGCGCTGATGCTCGGCGTCCCGGCGCGCCTGGCCGGTTGTCGCGAAGTGGTGCTGTGCACGCCGCCGCGCGCCGATGGCAGCGCCGATCCGGCCGTGCTGGTCGCCGCGCAACTCACCGGCGTGCGCCGCGTGTTCAAGCTCGGCGGCGCGCAGGCCATTGCCGCGATGGCCTTCGGCAGCGCCAGCGTGCCCAAGTGCGACAAGCTCTTTGGCCCGGGCAACAGTTTCGTCACCGAGGCCAAGCAGCAGGTGGCGCAGTCCGGCGCGGCGGCCATCGACATGCCAGCCGGTCCCTCGGAAGTGCTGGTGATTGCCGATGCTGGCGCCAATGCCGCCTTCGTCGCCGCCGATTTGCTGTCCCAGGCCGAGCATGGCCCCGATTCGCAGGTGCTGCTGTTGTCCGACAGCGCGGCGATGATCGAAGCCGTGCAGCAGGAGCTGGCGCGGCAGCTGCCGCAACTGCCGCGCGCGCAGATTGCCACGCGCGCGTTGGCGCAGTCGCGGCTGATCCTGGTCGATGACCTGGCCGACGCGTTCGCCATCAGCAACCGCTATGCGCCCGAGCACCTGATCCTGGCGCTGCGCCAGCCGCGTGCCTGGCTGCAACAGGTCGAGGCGGCTGGCTCCGTATTCCTGGGCGACTACACGCCTGAGGCGCTGGGCGACTATTGCAGCGGCACCAACCACGTGCTGCCGACCAGTGGTGCGGCGCGCGCCTACAGCGGTGTCAGCGTGGCCAGTTTCCAGAACTGGGTCAGCGTGCAGAGCGCCAGCCGAGCCGGCATCGCCGCGATTGGCGATTGCGCGCTGCGCCTGGCGCGCGCCGAAGGCCTGGATGCACATGCCAACGCGGTGGCGTTGCGCATGGAGCAGGCGGCATGAGCGGGTCGGTGCTCGATCTGCTGCGTCCGGACCTGCGCGGCTTTGCCGGTTACAGCTCGGCGCGCAGCGCCAAGGTTGATGGCGATGTCTGGCTCAATGCCAACGAGCTGCCCTGGGCCAATACCGCCGATAGCGCGGCCACGTGCCGGCGCTATCCGGCACCGCAGCCGCAGCCCCTGCGCGAGGCCCTCGCGACGCTGTACGGCTGCGCGCCGGAACAGCTGCTGATTGGCCGCGGCAGTGATGAGGCCATCGACTTGCTGGTACGTGCCCTGTGCCGTCCCGGGGTGGATGCAGTGGTGGTCACGCCGCCGGTGTTCGGCATGTACGCGGTCAGCGCACGTCTGCAAGGGGCGCCGCTGCGCGAAGTGCCTCTGCGCGATGGAGGCGATGGCTTGCAGGCCGATATCCAGGCGATCATCGACACCGCTCTGCAGGTGCAGGCGCGATTGGTATTCCTGTGCTCGCCCTCGAATCCGGCTGGCTCCACCGTCGCGCTCGATCAGATCGAGCGCGTGGCCACGGCATTGCGCGGACAGGCGCTGGTGGTGGTGGACGAAGCCTATGCCGAATTCTCCGAGCTGCCCTCGGCAGTCGGCCTGCTGCGCCACCACGACAACCTGGCGGTAT